>Ga0007804_1000372_pt1 | contig 16712 bp, 8 predicted proteins | sample CryBogCBE25Aug07_FD_60367 | JGI IMG/M metagenome (GOLD analysis project Ga0007804, IMG submission 60367) | Freshwater microbial communities from Crystal Bog, Wisconsin, USA - CBE25Aug07 | ecosystem: Environmental > Aquatic > Freshwater > Lake | place: Crystal Bog, Wisconsin, USA | collected... | reverse complement strand
TAATTATATAAGTTTCGTCCATGATTTTGATATAATGAAGACTAATAGATTCGGTGGGTTTGCTAATTCATTATATACATTTGATCCTATTGGTAGATTATACGTTAAGCACACATTAAATAAATCTTCTTTTTCTAGTAGCAATTTTTTAAATAATTATCCGATGACAAACGAATCGGTAAATCGGTTTAATGTAAGTTTGTCTAATGCGTTTGATTCAATGCAAAAATTTTATTCAACAACAGACACAGACTCCTCAACAAATCCTTTACGTCCTGAGAAATTCTTAAATCAAAGGGCAATCAAACTAGCTCAGTTAAATAATATTAAGGTTGTTTTGAATGTTCCTATAGATCCGTTGTTAAGAGTTGGTCAAGTTGTTTCGTTAAATCTACCGAAGATGACTCCGCAAGAAGATGGCGGTTTATCAGTAGACCAGTATAAAAGTGGTAAATATATAATCTCTAGTGTTCGTCACGGTATATCGGGTGATGCTGCGACAACAACATTAGAATTATTATCCGATTCCTTAAATTCCCAGTTGCCAGCTGCTATACCGCTGTCGGGTGGATTACAAAATGTGAAGTTACAATAATGTCAATCGAAAAGAATTTTGTTGGCCTTGATGGTTTTGTTTGGTGGATGGGTGTCGTCGAAAGTCGACAAGATCCTCTTGAGCTTGGTCGCTGTCAGATTCGATTTTATGGGATACACTCTGATTCCCTAACTGATATTCCTTCAGCTGATCTTCCTTGGGCAATTCCAGTCCATTCCCTAAATTCTCACATGTTCACAACACCAAAAGAAACTGATGTGGTGTTTGGATTTTTTGCTGATGGTATGAGTCGCCAAATGCCAATAATGATTGGTATAATTCCTGGATATCAAACCAATCCTAAAAATAACGGTGTTGGATATGGAGACACCAGAGATTTACAGACCATACGATATTCACCAAAATATCCTGTTTCTAGAACATATAAAAAGGATGGAAGTGGTATAGTTGTTGGTGAAGCTAATACAGCCAACAATGAAGTTCTCGAATCATTAAGATATCCCAGAGCAACTGATGTAGGTAACAACAGTATTCCTGGCATCACAAGGTATCAGCTTTTACCTAATGATGTTATAAATGCAAGAAAAAATAATTTAGATACTGATGTTCTTAGTGCTTCGGGTGAAACTTGGAGTGAACCTTATCCAGCATACAATCCTCTTTATCCATTTAATCAAGCTGTCGAAACTGAATCGGGTCATGTTTTTGAATTAGATGATACTCCGCGAAATGAACGAATTTCAATGAATCATCGTTCGGGAACTTATTGGGAAATGTTTCCCGATGGAACGAAAGTTGAGAAGGTCACAAAGTCTAATTATCAAATCATCATGGCTGACGATCATCTTCATGTTATGGGTCGCGTTTACATCACAGTAGATTCAGATGCTTATATTAAAGTTTTGGGTGACGTTAATGTTGAGGCGGGAAATGATCTCAATGCTCAAGTTAGCGGCACTATGAATTTAAGCGTAAGAGAAGCTTTGAATATAAAAGCTAAATCATTAAATATTGATATTGAGAATGATTCAACCTTATTAACTGGAGGAGATCAATATTTCTCATCTATCGGTAAAGTTAATATTGATTCTGCCACTGGTGATATTGGAATTACATCTGACGTAGGATCTATTGGAATCTTGGGTGGCAGTGCGGTTGAATTAGCTGGCGCTGATGTTGGCATTAACTCAGGCAATCCTCCAGTATTGGCTAGTATCGGTAAAAGCTCAAATCTTAATAGTCCAGCGCCTAGATCTAAAGCTAATGATGCGAAAGTTGCAGATGAAGTTACACCAGTTCCACTACAATATAAAGTTAAAGGTAATCCAAGATATCTAGATGCAACAACTGGTCTTGCAGTAAAACAGAGTAATTATTTAACTCCTAACCCAGCAGATCCAGATGGTCCTGGTATCCCACCAACACCACCCGCACCGCAAGAATGTAATTTTAATCCTACGGGAAAAACCTTTATTAATTCTAGCTCTTGGCAGTTGGGTCCTAAAGGGTTGAATTTAATTCAATCTGCCGAAGGATATGCTAAACAAATTGGTGGAGGAAATGTACAGGCGTATCCAGATCCTGCCACTGGAGGTCAGCCATATACAATAGGCTATGGTACAACTGGCCCCGCAGTGGATCAAACAATCACTTTAGATACTATAATAAATAAAGCAACTGCTTTACAATACTTACAATATGCTGTTAATAAGAAATTCTTGCCTGTTTTGGTTAGAACTATTAAAGTCGATTTAACCCAAGAAATGGTTGATGCATGTCTATCTTTGATGTATAACATTGGTCCTGGTAACTTCGCAAAATCTTCGATTGTGACTAAATGTAACCAGAAAGATTGGTGTGGAGCTGGCGACGCTTTCCTCGCTTGGAATAAGGCAGCGGGTAGAGTTTTAAATGGATTAACTACAAGAAGACAGAATGAGAGATCATTATTCTTGTCTTAATCGGGTATAAATACAAAATAACTCTTAAAGTAAAATACTATGCCAGTTAATCAACAAATACCTGTACAATCAAATTTAGCTAGAGTCTACAGTGACATCAATGTTAATTTTGTGCCAAACCCAGTTACTGGTGATTTATTGAGGGTGGTTGGAACTAACTCTGTCGTTCAATCATTGATGAATTTGGTTCAACTAAATCACTACGAAAAGCCTTTTCATCCAGAAATAGGTTCAAATATTCGAAAGTTATTGTTTGAACAACTAAGTCCTATTACTTCTAATTCGTTACAATCAGAAATTAAAAATTTGATTTCTAACTTTGAAACTAGAGTTTCTTTAATAGGAATTTGGGTTCAGTCTAATCAAACTTTAGATGGGTATGATGTGACTATCCAATTTAATATTTTGAGTGTTGCTTCGCCGCTGACTATAACAACATTCCTACAAAGGTTAAGATAAGATGCCAAATAATTCGCAATTACAATTAACTAGCTTAGATTTTGATACGATCAAACAAAATTTAATAACCTTTTTACAGGGTCAGTCGCAGTTTCAGGATTACAATTTCCAAGGATCTGCTATTAATGCTCTCCTTGATGTTTTGACGTATAATACATTTTATAATGCTTATTATATGAATATGATCGCTAATGAGATGTTCCTAGACTCAGCGATCATGAGAGAGAACATTGTTTCTCATGCTAAATTATTGGGATATTTGCCGACCTCAGCAGTTGCATCACAAACATTCTTAAATGTTGTGGTACAAAAGAGTGTAACTGATCCAACTCTTTCATTAAACCTCCCTAGATTTACTCAATTTGCTGCATTAGGAAGCGGTGGTACTTCATATTCATTCTACACAGTAGATGATACGCATTATGTTGCAAATAATGGAACCACATTCACGTTTAATAATGTGATGGTTAAGGAAGGAACACCTGTTGTTAAATCCTATATTATGGATACGACTAACAATCCTTCTCAAATTTTTGATTTGGTTGATACTGGCATTGATGTTTCTACAATACAAGTTTCAGTTCAAACTTCTTCAACAAATCCAACGTATAATGTATTCACTCTAGCACAAAATGCAACTCAAGTTACTGCCAATTCACATGTGTATTACATTGAAGAAGGATCAAATCAAAATTATTTGATTTATTTTGGTGATGGCATTATTGGTGCTAATTTAGTTAATCAAAATATTATAACAGTTAGTTACTTGGTCACAAAAGCAGATGCTGCTAATGGACTCCAAAAATTCTCATTGCAATCAAATCTTATAAACATCAATGGATTTCAGGGACCAGTCACATCAAATGTAACAGCAACAGCTGCATCTAATGGTGGCTCTCCAATTGAAAGTCCAAATAAAATTAAATTTGCAGCCCCATTAACATTTGTTGCTCAAAATAGAATTGTGACTAAGAATGATTATATCTCACAAATTAATGCAAAATATCCATACTTTGATGCAGTCACCGTTTGGGGTGGAGAAGAAGTTAATCCTCCAGTGTACGGTAAAGTTTATGTTTCCGCTAAACCTAAAAATGGATTTGTTGTCACTACCGCTGAGCAAAACTATCTACTCAACAATATATTAAAGCCTATTAGTGTTTTGACTGTAACCGCAGAATTTGTTCAACCTGATTATGATTTCTTAAATTTTAATTTAAATGTCAATTATAATCCTAAGCAAACAACATTGTCATCGACACAACTTCAATCTGCAATAGCAGGAACTATTAATTCATATGTCAGTGCATATTTAAATACGTTTAATGCAAATTTTGCTTTCTCTAAACTATTGGCATTAGTAGATAATACTGATCCTTCAATTGAATCAAGTTCAGCCACCATTTATTTACAGAAAAAATTAACTCCAACATTAAATGTCGGCGACACTTACGTTATTAATTTCGGAACTCCTCTTCACAGAGGAATAACAAATGATCGTGTTTATTCTAAACCATATTTTATTGCTAAAGATTCTTATGGTAATGATCAACAATGCTATATTGAAGAAACGCCTTACTCATTCAGCGGAATTGATAGTTATCAAATCGTAAACCCAGGTTCTGGTTATACCTCAGCACCCGCTATAAAAATTGATGGCGATGGTGTTGGTGCTAATGCTTACACTGTTATTGTTAACGGGCAAATTAATTCTGTTGTAATTGACAATCAAGGTGTCAACTACACTACAGCTGCTTTCGTCGATCCAATCACAAATTCAGAAGTTTTAACTACTGGCGGCGGTAATAACGGGCAGATTACCGCAGTTTTAGGGCAGCTTTATGGTACTCTTAGAACTTTCTATTATGATGTTAATAATGTTAAGCAAATATTGAATCCTAACGCAGGTATAATTAACTACAACGCTGGGACACTAACTTTAAGCAATTTTTACACTTCTGGGGTTGGTAATTCTGCTGGCATATTAAATATTTACGCTCAGCCATTAAATGATAACTTCGCGTCAAACAATAATATAATTTTGACTTATGATAGTTTTGATCCATCTGCCCTAGAAATAAATCTAAACATAGTTTCAACATAATATTATGATTTTATCAACTAATTCAAATTCAATATTGACTCAGAGTATTAGTGCTCTTATTGACTCTCAGCTTCCTGAATTTATTGTTTCAAATAATCCAAACTTCGGTGCTTTTCTAAAAGCATACTATCAATGGTTGGAACAAGCAAATTCAGGGGCTGTTTTATATCACACTAAAAATCTATTAAATTATAAAGATATTGATCAAACTACTGACGCTTTCATCAAATACTTTGTTAATGATTTCCTTCCTTTTTTCCCACCAGAAATCGCCCTCGACCGAAGGAAAATGGTCAAGGTTGCTCGTGAATTTTATAGCACGAAAGGTAGCGAGGAATCAATTAAGTTTTTATTCAGAGTTCTTTATAATTTAGACGCTGAGGTTTATTTCCCTAAAGAGCACATTCTGAAAGCTTCTGATGGTAAATGGCAAATACCACAAGCAATAAAAACTTATGTGGTTCCAGGATTAGATCCAAATTTATTCACACAGAGAGTAGGAACGGGCAGCGTTTCTTATGCCACCTGCACTATAGAAGGTGCAACTATAACAATTGATCCTCTTGTTGGTGATGAAATTTTTGAAATTTTTATTTCTAATTTGCAAGGAACCTTTAGTCCAGAAGATTATTTAATAATAAGCGGAACATATTCTGAAGCTAACATAGCATTCCCAAAATTACAAATAATATCTTTTGTTAGCGGTGTGACAATTGATCCGAATAATCAAGGATTGCGTTATAAAGTTGGCGATCCTGTTACTTTTATTGATGGACTAGGAACATCGAGTAATGCTCAAACGGCTAAAGCTGTTGTTAGTAATGTATCAACGGGATCAGTAAGCCCACAATCAACTCACGTTTCTTATGGTGGAATTGGATACAGCCTATACCCAAATACTAAAATTAATGTTATAGGTGAATCTACAGCAACTGCTAACATTATCGTACAAACGATTAATCCTAGCTCACCAATAAATTTAAATATTGATAGTATTGAAAATTTCTCAAGCGTTTTAATTAATTCTACAAATTATGGTTTTGCTAACATAAGTGTATCGAATTCTTCTACAACACTAGCTAATGCATTTAGTTATGGAGAATTTAACATTGGAGCACTAACCCAAGTTACTGTAGTAGATCCTGGTAACGGTTATAGCCAAGCTCCTACGTTTGATATTGAATCTGAATTTTTCACCAATGATTCAGCAAACTCAAGTAATACTGTACAATTTATTAAAGACTATGGTTACGTTGCTAATGTCATAATAATAAATGGCGGTTCGGGTTATGACCCAGCTAAAGATACAATTATTGTTAATTCCGAAGTTGGCTACGGGGCTTCATTTTCATTTACTGTTGATGGATTTGGTTCAATTAATTCTGTCACTATAGTTACCCCAGGCGAGGGATATGTTTATCCTCTCGGTAAAACATCACCATTAATTTTAGCTAATTCAGCAAATACCCAAAACGCCGCAAGTGGATCTGGCGCTAAATTAGTCGCTAATACTTACGGCGAAGGTGCGGTAATTTTTGCTGGCGTTTCTCAAATCGGTCAAATACAAGCATTTGAAATGACAAGTAAGGGATCTGATTATCTAACTACGCCTAATGTTTCAGTAAGAATTATTGATATTACTACGCAAAATACTCAGTACGAATTAGTTTCTAATTTTAATCCAAAATTAGCTGACGGGAGTTTATTATATCAAGGTTCTTCTCTGGCTGCGAATACATTTACAGCAAGATTGGATTTATCGGGTTCTTATGCATACAATCTAATTTCAAATGGTTCGTTGAGATTGTATAACTATACTGGGTTTTATAATGTAGCAGCTCCACTAATTGCTGCTGGTGGAACTATAGTCCCTAACACCACGTTTAAAAAATATGGTGATGGAACAGCAAGGGCAAATTCTAATTTCCTAACTCCAATTACTTATTACCCAGGTTATTTTTTAAACACTGATGGTCAACCTAGCTCTGATCAATATCTACAAGATTCAGTAAAATATCATAATTATTCATACATCCTTCAAGTTGAAAAGTCTTTATATGATTATAAAGACACATTAATGCAAATAATACATCCTACTGGTATGACTATACTTGCTGACATGGTTATACTTGGCGTTGATGATTCTAGAATACAAACGCAAAATGTTTTTGCTGCAATCCCACCAAATTGCTTAGGAACTGCAACTGTGAATGCATTTAGCTCCAATTTTGTTGTTTCTGGATTTAATACGAACTTCACCCAGACTACTGCGGTTAATGATTTAATTGTATTGGATTACGCAAATCCATCGAGAATACAGAGTAAATTGATCACTTCAATTTCCAATGATACTTCATTAAACGTAGAAAGTAATACAGTATTGATGGGATTAAATACGATCACCACTAAAAATGGAAGCCCAATATTAAAATTATCAAGTAATAATCTGGGTAATGTGGTCGTCGGCGATTCAATCGCATTTAATATAGGAACTACTATTGTTGCTAATGTAATTAATGCACCATATGATAATAACATGATAACTATTGACCAAACAATAGGTTCCAATAACGCTAATGTAGTTTATTTTGTATATCCTAATATTTCTAATGTTAGTTATATAATAGTTAAACAAACTAATCCATTAGCTTATAATGTTAATCAATTGATTGAATTTATTGACGCATCAAACTTACAAATGCACTTCGCCAATAGTACGACTATAAATACCTCTGGTGAAGTGTATAACTTTATTTCAGCATTCTAAGAGATTTAATATGAGCAGTACAACCCTAACTGTTAAGCAGAAAATTTTTATAGCATCCGCAATCGCAAAAGATTGGGCGACGGCTAACACTTATATTGGAATCGGCCACGTTCCTGATTGGGATGGAACTACTGACATTTTAATCCCAAGACCAAATAATTCAACTGACGTAACTAATGATGTGTTTAATAACTTAGTTTCATTGCAAAAAATTTATGCAACTGATACTTGTTTGGTGATACCTAGAGTTGATTGGGCCAATAATACGACGTATGGATATTATGCTAATAATATTGATATTTTTAGCACAACTAATCTGATGCCTGGTATTGGTAATGCAACAATAAACTTAACAGTGAGTTCTACATCAACGCAAGTCATCGGTAACAACACTGCATTCACTACATTCTTTTCTACTGGTAGTTTCATTGAAACATTAAATCCAAATGATAATAGTATCGAAATTAAAGAAATTATTGCTATTGATAATGATACGCTCCTATTTGTAAACTCTGCCTACAGCGCAACCTATACGACTAATGTTTATTATCGTTATGAAAATACTTTTCCTAATTACAGTAATAATTTTTATGTAAGAAATACTAATGATCAAGTATTTAAATGTTTGTATAATGGCGGTGATGTAGCATCTACGATTATGCCAGAAATTTCTTTGGGTGGAAATTTACCATCTAATCCAGCTATATTAACTTCTGATGGATATTACTGGAAGTACATGTACACGATTCCTGGTGGACTAAAGCAAAAATTCTTCACACCTGAGTGGATGCCCGTTACTAATGATCCATTGGTTGTATCCTCTGCTGTCTCGGGAAGAATTGATTATATTGAAGTTATTAATGGTGGGACTGGATATAATAATAGCGTAGCTTCTAATGTCGCTTCAATTATAACGGTTTCTGGTAATGGAACTGGAGCTAATGTTATTGCTAAAGTTGATAATAATGGAACTATTACTGATTTAGTGATTCAACAAGGTGGTTCTGGGTATACCTATGCTACTGTAACTGCAAATGCTGGTTCTACTGGTGTTGGGGCGTCATTCTTTCCAGTAATAAGCCCAGAAAATGGAAATGGTTCTAATAGCTACTATGAACTCGGCGCAACTAATTTGATGCTTTGTGTTGAATTATCTGGAAATGGTAGTGGAACTATTCCAGTAGGTTCTATGGATGCGGGACTAACAACTTCGGGATTGTATAGTCCATTTGGTTCAGTTACCCCATTTACCTATCATCAAATTTCAATAATTCAAAATCCAATATTAACTGCAAATACTATTCCCGCATCAAATTCCAATTATTTGGCTGCTGTTGGAATTAGGACAGTAACGCCTTCTAATCAATTTTTAATGAATGATACTGCATATCAAGGTCCTGCTGGTAATCCAACATTTTCAGGAACTATAGTTACATGGGACAATATTAATAATATTGTCTACCTAAATAACATAAAAGGAACTTATACTCCAAGGGAGCCATTGCTTTCTAGCACTGTTACTGGTGGAGTTATTACAACTGGGTTTATTGAATCACAAATTCAATCTGGAACTGGTGATATTGGATATATTGAAAATAGACCAGCAATAACCCGATACCCTGGACAAACAGAACAGATTAAATTGGTTTTAGAAATATAAGGTAACGAAAATGGATTTTAATATTGGACCCTATTATGATGACTTTGAAGGACCTAATGGTGCTAATGTAAACAATTACATGAGAATAATGTTCAAGCCAGGATTTGCTGTTCAGGCTCGTGAATTAACTCAAACACAAAGTATCCTTCAAAATCAAATCAAATCGTTCGGAGACAATGTTTTTAAGAATGGTTCGCCCGTTTCTGGTGGTCACCTAACTTACGACAACACCGTTACCGCTCTTCAGATTGGCGTTACAGACCCAAATAATAATGGTGTAAATTTAAACGCTTTTAATAACCAGTTGATCGTTCAATTTGGTGTCAGTAATGTAAACACAAAAGCCAAAGTGTTGACTACAGATAGCTCCTTATCCTCTGGATCTTGCGCTGGTGGACTAATAATTAAGTACACCACGGGTAATAAATTTGCTAATACTGAATCAATCCAAGCAATTACAGCAATCAATCAAGATTTAGCTACGATTATTGCTGATCCGACATTAGGGTCAATTGTCAGCATTAACCAAGGAATTTTCTACGTTGATGGTTATTTTGTTAATGTATCTTCTCAGACAATCGTATTGGATTCATTGAGTACAACCCCTTCATTTAGCGTTGGTCTTGAGCTTCATGAGGAATTTGTTAATTTTTCTACAGATAGTGCTTTGCTTGATCCAGCTCAAGGTTCATTCAATTATCAAGCTCCTGGTGCCGATAGATACAAATTTAATTTAGTGTTGGCTAAGAGATTGTTGACCTCAACTGATACTAGCACATTCTTTGAGTTGATGAGAATTGAAAATGGTATTATTACAAGCCAGATTAATTATTCTCAATACAATCAAATTGAAAAAGAAATGGCAGCAAGAACCTATGATCAATCGGGTAACTTTACTGTAAACCCATTTATTGTGACTGCTGGTGATAATCCAAACGACAATACAACGTTCTTACTTAACATAGATCCTGGTAAAGCCTATGTTAAGGGATTTGAGTTTGAAACAATTTCAAGAGTTTCAGTTGTTGAGCAAAAAGCCCTAACACAAAATACTTCAAATAATTATGCTTTCACTACGAATTATGGTAGTTATTTTATTACGAATACACCAAATTCAGGAAGCCAAGGATTCTTCGATTTTAATGATTACCAAAGCGTTGATTTTCATTGCGTTCCTTCTGCGAATATTAACACCAATGATAGTGGTTATGGTGCATATTATGCCAATACAAAAATAGGAACTGCAAGAATTAGAGATATAGAATATTTTAGCACTAATCTATACTCTGCTTATGTTTTAGATATTAATATGACACCAATCGTAGCGAACGCTGCTGCTAATGGCGCTATCTATAATGGAAATTCTCCTAGCCCAAATACCAGCGTTATTGCTATCGGTTCTACGGGAAAAAACTTCTTCTCTACGATACCCAATGCATACGCTAACTCAACAATTTCAATTCTTTCTGGAAATTGCTCTGGTGATGTTAGAACTGTTATCGGTAGCAGCTTAAATTCTGGTGTAGGAGTTATGTATCTTTACGTTGATATCCCATTCTCATCGCTCCCAGATGGCTCGCCTTCAGCGACGAATGGCCCAACCCAATATGCATTAAATCTCCCCATTTCAAGTATTAAATCTATTGTTGAAAATCCAACAAATTCTTCAGTGCCGTTTACTAGAAATGTTTATACAACTCAAGGTGTTTCTGGTATTCTTCCTTGCTTGGATGTCTCATCACAAGGAACTAATCCACTAAATGGATCAACGGTATTAAATTTTCCAAATCAAAATACGTTAATTTTTAAATTACCTAATTCTTGGGTTTCTGCTAACACTTTCCATAATGTTTCATTCTACAGTAGACTATATTTCCCGAATATTGTTGCCAGCAATACAGGCGGCAATTTCTCAGTACCTATTGGAACTGGAGCAACTGCATTGGGGTCTTTCCAGTCCATACCATATATCAATCAAAACTCAGTTCCCCAAATAATGAATTCGAACATTTTAGTGACTGTTAAGAGTGTTACTGGAAGCGGGTTCACTTTGGTTCCAGGCTCTACAATTATTTTCGATGGCGCTAATACTGTAACTGCTTGCACTAATTCATTAGTAGTAAATATAAACCCAGCATTAACTGCTAATTTAACTGCGCTTACCGTTGACGTTATGTACACAGCGGAAACTTCGGGCGGGAATTTCTCCCGATATAAAACCGCTGTTGGCAATTCAGCAATAACATCAATAAGTCCGACCGACAATCCATATTTGGCTCTGTCAGTACAAGCAGTTCCTGGGGTAAACATTAACACTTCAACGGGTTGTGTTTGGTTCACTGATAATACTTTAATCAATCAACCACCAGGAACTCCTATTAGCTTGTATATTCCTGACGTAACTTCAATCGTTAAGATTTTTGATTCGGGTGATCCAAACTTTGCGCCGAACTCGACTAATGCTATTGATATTACACAGAATTTCTCTTTAGATTCAGGTCAAAGAGATAATTACTATGATTATGCTTCATTATATTTGAATAGCGGATTTTCAGGTCCAGTAGGACAAACTGCCGTATTCCTAACTTATTATAATCATTCGGGAAGTGGGTTCTTTAGTGCTAATTCTTATCCATCCAGCGATTACGAGCATGGAAAAATTCCAACTTTCGTTTCGCCAAAATTGGGATCATTTAATTTAAGAGATTGCGTTGACTTTAGACCAACGCGAGTTATAGGAACAAGCAGATCAATTCCAGACGCAACTAAATTCTTTTTAGTTAATAATGGAATATTGAATCCAACTGAATTTTCTACTATAACTTATGATTATTATTTACCCAGAATTGATAAGTTAACGCTAACAAGTGATAAGCAATTTAAGATCGCTAATGGTATTCCTTCGTTGAATCCAGTAGCACCACCAGACTCTGATGATGCTATGACTTTATATACTATTAATATTCCACCATATACATTATCGTCATCTGATGTTGTATTAAATTATGTGAATAACCGTAGATACACCATGAAAGATATTGGTGGTTTAGAGCAAAGAATTGACGCTCTTGAGTATTATACAATTCTTACTCAGCTTCAACAGCAGGCAATGAACCAAAAAATAACTTATCAAGATGGTTCAAGTGTTAAGAGTGTTTATGGTGTTGTCACTGACTCATTTACTGATTACAGCGTAGCGGATACATTAAATCCTGATTTATATTGCAGTATAAGTTCAAATACATTAACTGCATTCCAAACATTTACGCCTGTGTCATTTATGTTTAATTCTTCAAGCGGCAGCTATTCTGATTCACATAAGACTGCTTCTTTAAGTTATACTGAAGTTCCTTATGTTTCGCAAAATACTGCAACTGAAACGATTCCAGTTCAGCAATTTGGATTTGGTGAATTCATAGGAACTATTGGATTAACTCCGCAAACTGATTTTTGGTATAGCACTACGCTATCACCACAAATTATTGCGCCAGCAGCTATTCCACCCGCACCAGCAAATAATGGAGTAATTGTTCCGACATCTAATACGACTCCTAATGTGCCGTCTTCATCTACTGTTACTACGCAACCAAAACCAAAACCAGTTGTAGTTAGTGGTGGAACGCCTAAACATGGCTTACAAAAGAGGCCAACTGTACCAGATATAAATCAAACTGGTAGCAATCAAACCCCTCCTCCATTAAGCACAGTTAGTGTGGTGAGACCAGTTGGTGGTGGTGGAAAAATATATTACGATAATCCTTATAATAGGCGACCTAATTAATTTAAACGGATAATACTATGGCAACTACTACGCAACCAATTTACGTTTCTTCTGGCACAACATTAGTTGATATGTCTGTTGTGCCTTACATGAGAGCAAGAGAAGTTGAATTTTTTGCTAATCACTTGAACCCCTATAGAGGCGCATATTTTTTCTTCGATGACACCAACGTCAATAGATTCGTTCAAATACCATCATCATTAACACTATTACCAAATACTGAGAGTGGTGTTCCGACATTTAATGTTGCGTCACATTTTAATGTCGGCGATGGGATTTACTGCGACGCTACTGCTGGATATGCAACAGTTGTCGGGTATTCTCCTCCACCCGCGCCACCTAATGCAAATACAACACATCCTATTACTGGCGGTACTTTATATCTTAATGAAAACTATATAATTGCTGGTATTAATCCAACTGCTAATTATTCTGGATTATCTTTATATTCTTATCATTACGGTGTTGGTGATATTGTATATCAAGATCCTACTGTTGGAAATTCACCGAACACAACTATCGGTGTTCCGTCATCTAACACCTTCGTTGGTAAGGTTGAATATTATAACCCATCTAGACAAGTTTTAGTTATATCCTCAATAAGCGGCATATTCAAAACTAACTCAACTTCCACTGCTAATTCGACAGCTTGGATTTATAATGCTAATGCTAATTATTCTATTGCTGCGACAAACATATTACCTTATAACAGAAAATTTGCTGATGGCACACCAGTAACTAATATTAGAACGGGTGACACTTTAATACCAGCGAGTAATTCATATATTCATTACTCGGGAAGAATTGTAGCAAATTCAGTGAATGCTAATACTATAACTATAGCTGCAAACGTACTAGCTCAGTCAGTTAACGTAATAAGCTCAATAGTAGATATTACTTCTGGAACTGGTTTGGGGCAGTCTTCAAGAATTCTTAGTGTTTCCGCAAATGGAAATCAACTTTTCTTAGCGGATAATCTATCACCAGCAGTCGATACTTCCTCAACCTATTCAATAGGTTCTTTACCTCAAGTTGACGATAACGGAATTCTTTGTGGCATATTTCAGTTGCCAGAAACAGCTACAGTTCAGTTCTTATCTGGAAATAGAGTATTTACCATAACTGATACTCCTATTGTAAATGATATAAATGCAACTATGATTGCCAAAACAAATTATCTATCACAAGGTTATTTACAAACATACCAAACAATAAGAACAACCCCTGTTGTACAAATAACTCCGATGACTGCTCCAGGAGCGCCTCCCGTTGCACCAACAAGCGTGACGCAAAAAAGTTCTTCTCCAAATCCTACTACTGTAGTTGACACTTCATCGACCCAATTAGCTAATACCTTTATTGATTACAGTAATAGTTTACCTGCATTGAGTCCTCAAATTCATCCAATAGCGCAAACATTCTTTACACCTCCACCTAAATCAACTAAACAAAATTATGGTGCATTTGTAACTTCTGTTAATCTTTGGTTTTATGAGAAACCCCAAACGGCAAATCTTTCTCAACAGTTCCCAGTGACTGTTCAGATTGTGGAAACTGTTAATGGATTTCCTACGGGTTCTATAGTAGCATCATCAACGCTTCAATCTAATGCTGTAAATTTAGTTGATTTTTCAAATAAAACAATTAACAATTTACAACAAAGTACAACCAAATTTACTTTCCCAGATCCTGTTTATCTTCTACCATCAACTGAGTATGCTTTAGTCGTTTACACTCAATCACCAGACTATGCTTTGTATATTTCAGAAACGGGTTTAGTTGATTTAACAAGCGGCTCAGCATTATCAAGAGTTTCTTCTGCTCCTTTTGTTGGAAGTTTCTTCAAGAGTCAAAATGCTTCTATTTGGTCGCCAATACCAAATCAAAATTTAATGTTTGTTTTAAACAAAGCAGCATTCAGTCAAGATTCTGTTGCCTTAACTTATAATATTGATCCATTACCTAATATGACTTGGATGGATGAAATTACATTCTCATCGTCAGATTTAATTTTACCATCAACGAAGTTGGTTTACAAGGCTAATACAACTTTGTTCGTATCAAATACCTATTATTCTGATCCAACATTCTCAGAATTACACCCAAGCACCACTTATTATTTTGGTAGAGATTTAAACTCACCATCAACTGATACAATTAGTAGAAGAAGATATTTGTTGCCAGGTAATAATTCAACTATGCAATTAGAAGTTGATTTACAATCCTTTGATCCTGATGTCAGCCCAATATTTAACCAAGAAAGACTTGGTGGTGTTGTTGGAACTAATTTTATCAATAATGGCGGCATACATTCATCCGACATTACTATTGTTTCTGATATTGGTGGACACAGTAACATTGCAAATATAAGTGTTTCTATATCAGATTCTCAGCTGTATCCTAATGTCCCATCAGCTAATGCTAATGGTTACATTTCACTATCAAACATTGATACCGCAAATGGAAATGTTATTACTGGAATAACTATCGACAGATCTGGTTATGGTTATGTGCAAACTCCAACTGTAACAATTACTGATTTAACTCCAAGTAGCGGAAATACTGCGGGTGGAACTACTGTAGTTTCTGTTGCTGCGGAAGATCAGGCTTATGGTGGAAATGCTTTATCGAGATATGTTACAAAACAAATATCACTAGCTCCTGGGTTCGATGCTGGAGATTTACAGGTTTATGTTGACGGTATCATTCCAGTCGGAACTAGCGTCCAAGTATACTATAAAGTATTGTCAGGATCAGATTCAAGTTCGTTTATTGAAAAAACTTGGCAATTAATGGTTCCTGTAAATCCTACCTACTCACCTGACTTTAATACTCCTATTGAAATTCAATATGCTCCTTCTCCTTTGGTTGGAGGAAAACCTAGTGGAACTCTTTCTTATGTTGATAAGAATGGTGTCGTTAATCCTGTGGGCGGTAAATTTAAATACTTCTCAATAAAGATTGTTATGTTGGCCCAAGATCCAACCGTGTTTCCGATATTAACTTCAATGAGAGCTTTAGCCCTTCCAGGAGGATAAATATATGCAAATTCCTAATTTAATCAAAGTTAAAGATCATGACCAGTTAGCCAAGGATATGACTTCTGGTGCTATATTAAATACTGACATTTCTGTTGTTCATGCTCATGAAAAAAGAATGCGAGAAATACAAAAAGAAACTCGTAGAGAAAGAGAAATAAATAATATTAAATCTGACATTTCAGAAATTAAAAAATTACTTCAAGTTTTAATTAATAAAGAATGAGAATTAAATGAGTGCAAATATCCCACAAGTTTCAACCGCGAATACATTTGATTTTTGGCGAATTCAAACTAATAATGTTATTGATGATGTCAATAACTTAGCTAATTTTGATTACACTAAAGCATCTGGAACTTTAACCGTATTGTCAACAATTTACGGC
>Ga0007804_1000369_pt1 | contig 16833 bp, 10 predicted proteins | sample CryBogCBE25Aug07_FD_60367 | JGI IMG/M metagenome (GOLD analysis project Ga0007804, IMG submission 60367) | Freshwater microbial communities from Crystal Bog, Wisconsin, USA - CBE25Aug07 | ecosystem: Environmental > Aquatic > Freshwater > Lake | place: Crystal Bog, Wisconsin, USA | collected... | reverse complement strand
CCCTCAACATAACCATGCTCGTTCAAGTAGCGATGGAAAATCGTTTTTTGGTCTTCATTAAGTCCCTGATACCAACCTAGACTAGTATCGTTGTCATGCGTACCAGTATAGACAACACTGTTTTGAGTGATTTTTTCAGGCAGATATGGATTCTCGGCACTACCATCAAAAGCGAACTGTAGAATTTTCATCCCCGGCAAGTCGAATTTTTCACGTAGCGCATTCACTTCATCCGTAATAATGCCCAAATCTTCAGCCACCAATGTGATGAGTGGCAGATGTTTAATGACTGCCTCAAGCAGCGCCTCTCCAGGTGCTAACTCCCATGCACCATTGATAGCAGTTGGTTCATCTGCAGGAATCTCCCATGCAGCTTCAAGCCCTCTAAAATGATCAATTCGCACCATATCAAATAAAGCATTTTGGGTGCGCATGCGCGCTAGCCACCATTTAAAGCCATCCGCTTTCATGGCGGACCAGTTGTAATGCGGATTACCCCAGCGCTGACCAGTTTCAGAGAAATAATCTGGCGGTACACCCGCGACAACCGTCATATTTAAATCTTCATCCAATTTAAATATTTCAGGTTGCGCCCAAACATCAGCACTATCGTAAGAAATAAAAATCGGAATATCTCCAAACAAGGCAATGTTCTTGCTGTTGGCATACTCCTTTAGCGCATGCCATTGCTCAAAGAAAACAAACTGCTTAAATTTCTCCAGCGCAATATCATCGGCAAAATCTGATTGTGCTTGTTTAATTGCATCAAGTTGACGCAATTTAAGTGCGCTAGGCCAATCACTCCAAGAGACATAATGGTAAGACTGCCGCAAAGCAATAAACAAAGCAAAATCATCAAGCCAATGTGCTTGTTGCTTAATGAAGCGTATAAAGTTGGCTTGCGCTTGCGGTATATTAATACGATTAAAATTCTTAAAGGCGACTGCCATCAATTCAGCTTTGTCTAACCCAGAGTCAATATCGCTTTGTGAGAGCCATTGTTGTTCTTTTAAGTTTTCCAAACTAATCAAATCAGGATTGCCAGCATGCGCTGATAAACACTGATATGGCGAACCATCCGCATGTGTCATATTGAGCGGCAACGTTTGCCAAACGGTTGCGCCAACGCGAGATAGAAAATCTACGAACTTAAACGCATCTTGGCCTAAATCGCCTTTCGGCAATGAAGTAATGTGCAACAAGACACCCGCGCGCCTTTGCTCAAGAACATGAGAGATATAGGACAATTTACTCGCCCTCTTGCCCACGTCGCATTGTGCCACCAACTGCCGGATCACCACCGCCGACGCTGATGGGCTTGCTAAGAGATGTTGGTGCAGGTAGTTTTAATAAGCGATAGAGATTGCTTAGATTTCGACGATATAGCCTATCAAAACTATCAACACTCACCGATGAGTTGTAATCACCAAACCACCAAAACCAATCTGAACCTTCACAAATAGACAGTTGATGCTCGGCCGCGGCAATTTCATTAGTATTCAACATGCCTGACTCCATGACTTCGTCGTATTTTTTCTTGGCATCACAAAGCAAATCCCAACCTAAATTCTTATCCGGCGAACCTATCCAGGTACTAAAGCTACCATACACCCAACTGCCTGCAGCAATTTTGGGTAAAGCAGTAAGAGGCTTTTTGGTATTGGCGACGATGTCGCTAAAGGTTGTCATCTCAATATTAGGATGTGACGTCAGAGCCTCGTAAAGTTCACTCAAGAAGTAAAAGGCGTTATATGGGTAATATTCCCAAGCATTTTCACCATCCAAAATTACACTCACTACACGGCTGTCACCACTGTCATTATTAGCATGAATTGCTTCCAACGAGCCGATAAAGTCAGCTACTGCTTCACTAGCATGTAATTTAGAGTATTCAAACCCAATTTTGTCTGATAAATGATCATCTCTAAAGAAGCAAACAATCTCGTTGCTACCATTGCTTACTTGATAAGGCTGATAAAGGTATTCGTGGCGACTTGGGATAGTGCCGGTTTCGGATGATTTATATAAACTATTGGCCAACACACCCTCGCCCGTTGCCGCCCATTTCACACCTTGCTCAGCCATCAATAACAAACCCGCATTTGAAACCGCTCCCTCCGCAGGCCACATTCCAACAGGTGTTTTACCAAAACGTTTTTCATGGGTTATTTGTGCAGAATGAATATGCGCTTTCGCTCGAACTCTGCCGCCAGGATAGCTTTGACATGAAGGCAATGGTGCAAACGGCATGGCATCGCGTGTAGATTTAAAATCTAACAACAAAGGCAAGATAGGATGGTAATGCGGTGTGCTGGAAATTTCGATCTGACCAGCACTCTGTAACTTCTTATATCGAGGTATTAAATCACTCATCAAATCGCCAATCAGCGCAAATAAGCCATGTCGTTCCTCAACGCTAAACTGACTACCTTTTTCCATTAAGCCTTGCACAAATGAATTGTGCCTGCGAATACTTTCACCCGTCCATGCGAGGTGGTACCACACCAACAAGTCGGCCATATATTGGCCTGACAAATAGTTGGATGCAGTAGAGCCCTGGACGCGCAATGCATTATAAATATTAAGCAAACGTTGGTAATGCGCAAATGGCTCCAACATCTTTTCATGATGGCTCTTAAAGCAACTATCAACGATTAGGCAGCGCTCTTCTTTGGATAAGTATTCAAGATTGTCACGCACAAGCAAAGCGAGCAATGGGTCTCGAATATGGTTAGTCTTAAATTGGTCGGTGTAATCTTCGATCTGATCCAACAGCACAGGCACGAAGTTAAATGTGACACGCGCCTTAGGATTTTCTTCTAAATGATACGCCATGTCAGTGTAGTCCTTCATGGCGTGTAGGTAAGTCCAAGGCAACACATACTGCCCTGTAATGGTGTCCCGATAATCGGGTTGGTGCATATGCCAATATAGATTAAGGTAAAGCTTAGGTTGCACCGCTGACATTATGGTCCTTCTTGTTAAGTTATCTTATTCGATGGGTAGGCGAACCAAGCATGGCTGCCGTTACCAAAGTAATTCCTTTTTCTGACACATGGAACCGTTTGCGATCTAGCTCCAAATCAAAGCCTACTTCCATTCCATCAGGAATAACCGTGCCTTTATCAATCACAACACGCTTCAATTTTACATTTCGACCAATTTCAACTTGAGGCAAAATAACAGAGTCCTCAATCGTACTAAAACTGTGCACTCTAACATTTGAAAAAAGCACAGATTGATTGATATTAGCGCCACTGATAATACAACCGCCTGAAACTAACGAGTCGGTTGCTGTACCACGCCTTCCTTCGTTATTAAACACAAACTTAGCTGGCGGTAATTGCTCTTGATAAGTCCAAATCGGCCAATCGCTATCATACAAATTAAGCTCAGGCGTCACTTTAGTGAGCTCCATGTTAGCTTCCCAATAAGCATCAACTGTACCAACATCACGCCAGTAATAATCACCTTTCTCGCCGCCTACACAACTGTCAGTAAATCGGTGGGCGTAAACACGATATTTATTAATAATCTGTGGAATAATATTTTTACCGAAGTCATGTTCAGACTTAGGATCATCTGCATCTCGTATTAATTGTTCGTACAAGAAAGCGGCGGAGAAGACATAAATGCCCATGCTGGCAAATGCTTGTGTTGGGTCACCTGGCAAAGCATCTGGATGCTCAGGCTTCTCTTTGAAGTCGATCACACGATCCTCTTCATTCACACCAATCACACCAAAAGCTTTTGCGTCATTAATCGGTACATTAATACAAGCCACCGTCATATCAGCTTTATTGCGAACGTGTGAAGCCAGCATTTGACCATAGTCCATTTTGTAAATATGGTCGCCCGCTAAAATCAGCACGTATTCAGCACGAATATTGCGAATAATGTCTAAGTTTTGGAATACAGCATCCGCTGTGCCTTTGTACCATTGCTCTTCAATACGTTGTTGTGCAGGCCACAACTCAACAAACTCATTAAACTCCCCACGTAAAAAGCCCCATCCGCGTTGAATATGCTGCATCAAACTATGAGATTTATACTGAGTTGCAACCCCAACACGACGTATACCCGAGTTAATACAATTCGATAATGGGAAATCAATAATACGGAATTTACCGCCAAAAGGGACTGCAGGCTTGGCACGCAGATCTGTTAGGTCTTTTAGGCGGCTGCCTCGTCCGCCAGCCAATATTAATGCGACCGTATTTTTGGTTAGGTTACTAACAAAACGTGTTGAAGCCATCTCCTGCTGCATGATTCGCCCCTATTTTATAGTTTTACACTTGACATTCACCTTCAGTAGATCCTAAATGATAGTGAAGTGTTCATGAGTTTTTGCGGTATATTGTTTCTCCTAGAATCATTATAAGCACGTTAGATAGCCACAATCTAGTAGAATTAGTGGGCTTTTCGTAAATATTTTTTAGAAAATAACCTTGTCAAAACTAAAGCAAAATACTCAACTAAACCTGATTCTTGATGCTAAACATCACGACCCCTTCGCTTTTTTGGGGTTTCATCAAGAAAAATCAGAAAAAAGTAATGTAAAAACATACACTTTAAACTGCTTTATGCCATATACGACAGGACTGGATGTCTTCACGCCCAATGGTTGGGAACAACTGACCAAAACCCATGAACAAGGCTTTTTTGAATGGCAAGGTAAATCTACAATCAGTACACCATGCAAAATTCGCATTCACCAACATGATCAATTCATAGAAACTTACGATGTCTATTCGTTTGCGCCAATGATTACTAGCGATGAACTACATCTATTTGGTGAGGGCAATCTAAAGCAAGCATACAAAACCCTAGGCGCTCAACTATGCACCCATCAGGGAGTTGATGGCGTTCGCTTCGCGGTATGGGCGCCAAATGCAGAGCGCGTAAGCTTGGTTGGCAGTTTTAATAACTGGGATGGCCGAGTTAATCCTATGCGTGTCCATGGTTCCAGCGGTGTTTGGGAAATATTCATTCCTGGACTAAAAGCGGATGCACTGTATAAATTTGAAATTTGCCAACGCCATACTGGTAATATCTTGGTCAAAACTGACCCTTATGGCTTTTGTTTTGAAGCACGCCCTGGTTCAGCTGCAAAAGTAAGCTCACTTCACCAATACCAGTGGCAAGATCAAGCATGGCTTAAGCAACGTGCAGAATCTCAATGGCTACACGCACCATTTAATTGCTACGAGGTGCATTTAGGCTCTTGGCGCCGCGATGAACATGGCAATTTTCTAAACTATCGCGAACTTGCCACCCAACTCATTGGCTACGTCAAAGACATGGGCTATACCCATATTGAGCTTATGCCTGTTTCTGAGCACCCACTGAATGAGTCATGGGGCTATCAAACCACAGGCTACTTTGGTGTAACTAATCGTTATGGCACGCCAGATGATTTCCGCTTCTTTGTAGATGCCTGCCACGCTGCCAATATTGGTGTAATTTTAGATTGGGTACCAGGTCATTTCCCTAAAGATGATTGGGCACTTGCCCGCTTTGACGGCACCGCACTTTATGAGCATGAAGATCCAAGACTTGGTGAGCACCAGGATTGGGGCACCTATATTTTCAATTACGGCCGCAATGAAGTCCGTAACTTCCTGATTGCAAACGCACATTATTGGCTTAATGAGTTTCATATTGATGGCTTAAGAGTTGATGCTGTAGCCTCCATGCTTTATTTGGACTACTCTCGCAAAGCAGACCAATGGCTACCAAATAAATTTGGTGGTCGCGAGAATTTAGATGCGATTGAGTTTTTAAAACAACTCAATATTATGGTGCACGAAGAATTTGCTGGCGCATTTACCATCGCTGAGGAATCAACCTCTTGGCCAATGATTTCACGCCCTGTGTATCTTGGTGGATTAGGCTTCTCCATGAAGTGGAATATGGGCTGGATGAACGACACCCTCGCCTATTTTGAAAACGATCCTGTTTATCGCCGCTACCATCACAACAAGCTGACCTTCGGCCAACTTTATGCATACAGCGAAAATTTTGTCTTGCCGTTTTCGCATGATGAAGTCGTGCACGGTAAACATTCATTGCTCGACAAAATGCCGGGAGATGCCTGGCAAAAATTCGCTAATTTACGTTTATTAATGACGCATCAAATGTGTAGTCCAGGTAAAAAGCTTAACTTTATGGGCAATGAGTTTGGACAAGGCCGTGAATGGAACGTCAATGCAAGTCTAGACTGGCATTTACTAGACTCACATTGGCATCAAGGCGTTAAACTTGCCTGTCATGATCTAAATCATCTCTATGCAAACCTAACCGCACTGCACGAATTAGACTTTCAGCCACAAGGTTTTGATTGGATAGACTGCCAAGATATGGATCAATCTGTATTGAGTTACATCCGGCGCGCACGTGATGGCAGTTTTGTATTAATATTGCTTAACTTTACGCCTGTGCCAAGAGAAAACTACCGTCTAGGCGTCCCTGAAACTGGGGTTTATGCTGAAATCTTTAATAGCGACGCGCAATATTATGGTGGCAGCAATACCAGCAACGGAACAGCGATAAAAACAGAAAAAACAAGCTGGATGGGGCATGGGCAATCCATCGTAATTACACTTCCGCCACTTAGTGGTGTAATTTTACAAATCAAACAGGCCTAAATAAATTATAATACTGCAAAACCAACCGAATAAAAAAGCATGACTAATCCAACAAATTCGCCAGCGTGGCAAGCACTTAACGAGCACTTTCAAGAAATCTTCCCTTTGCAAATGCGTGATATGTTTGCAGAAGACCCAAAGAGATTTGATAAATTCTCATTAAAATTCAACGACTTTTTGTTGGATTACTCTAAGCAAAGAATCTCTGAAAAGACCATGACTTTGCTCACTAACTTAGCGCGCCAAAGCGATATTGAAGCATGGCGTGAAAAGATGTTCTCTGGTGAGAAGATTAACTTTACTGAAAACCGTGCGGTATTACACACTGCACTTCGTAATCGTAGCAACAAACCTGTGCTTGTGGATGGCAAAGATGTGATGCCTGAAGTAAATCGCGTCTTGGCGCAAATGCGTACATTCAGCGATAGCGTGCGTAGTGGCAAATGGCTTGGCTATAGTGGCAAGCGCATTACTGATATTGTGAATATTGGTATTGGCGGTTCAGACTTAGGCCCTGTGATGGTATGTACAGCGCTAAAAGCTTATGCTCAAAAAGACCTAAACGTTCATTTCGTTTCAAACATTGATGGCACACACTTGGCGCAAGCTTTAGAAGTTTGCGACCCTGAAACAACACTATTTATCGTTGCTTCAAAAACATTTACCACGCAAGAAACGATGACCAATGCACGTTCTGCACGTACATGGTTCCTCCAGTCAGCAAAAGACCACGCGCACATTGCAAAGCACTTCGTCGCGCTTTCAACCAATGCTATGGCAGTGCAAGAGTTCGGCATTGACCCATCGAATATGTTTGAATTTTGGGACTGGGTGGGCGGCCGTTATTCATTATGGTCTGCGATTGGTTTATCGATTGCCTTGTATATCGGCATGGACAACTTTGAAGCCCTGCTAGAAGGTGCTCATGAAATGGACAATCATTTCAGAACAGCACCTTTGGAAAAGAATATGCCAGTTATTTTGGCAATGCTAGGTGTTTGGTATAACAACTTCTTTGAAGCTGAAACACAAGCGATTTTGCCTTACGATCAAGGTCTATCAAGATTCCCCGCCTACTTACAACAAGGCGACATGGAAAGTAATGGTAAATTCATCAGCCGTGCTGGTGAACGAATTACCTACACCACTGGCCCGATCATTTGGGGTGAAGCTGGAACCAACGGCCAACACGCTTTCTACCAATTGATTCATCAAGGCAATAAGTTAATCCCTTGCGATTTCTTAGTTCCTTTACGTAGCCAATACAAAATCGGTGAAAATGGCAACGAACACCATAAGATCCTCGTTTCAAATATCTTTGCGCAAACAAAAGCGCTAATGCAAGGCAAGACAGCAAAAGAAGTAAAAGCTGAGCTTGAAGAGCAAGGCTTAGATCACCATTTGATTATGGAACTGATGCCCCACCGTGTCTTTGGTGGCAATCGCCCTACTAATACCATTTTGATTGATGAACTGACACCTAGAGCCCTAGGTAAGTTAATTGCACTTTATGAGCACAAGATTTTTGTTCAAGGCATTATCTGGAACATCAACTCATTTGATCAATGGGGTGTGGAGTTTGGTAAACAAATCGCACAAAAAATCCTGCCACAATTGTCTGGCAACAACAAAATTACTGACCATGATGGTTCAACCAACAGCTTAATTAATTACTTCAAAGAAAAAACACAACACTTGGTTTCTATTGAATTAATTAAAGTTTAAATATTAAAAAAGGGCAGATTCTAATCTGCCCTTTTTTAATTTACTGACTGCGCTAAATGTCTAATGCAACCCCATGCCTTTAAACATTGACTGCGTCATTGAAGCGCCAAATTTTCTTGCAACACGATCAGCCAAACCTTCCGATGCAGTGAAATCCACAATATTTTCCTGTTTAATCACTTCACGAGCAACATACTCATAGCTACCTAATTCGTCAGCCAGGCCCATCTTAATACCCGCCTCACCGCTCCAGAACAACCCGCTAAAAGTCTCTGGCGTTTCTTTAAGTCGATTACCTCGCCCTTGACGAACCACGCTAATGAATTGCTGATGCACTTCATCTAGCATCGCTTGCGCTAAAACTTTATGTTTAGGGTTCACTGGTGAGAAAGGATCTAACATGGCTTTGTTTTCGCCGGCGGTCATCAAGCGACGTTCAACACCAAATTTTGCCATGGCGCCTGTGAAACCAAAACCATCCATCAACACGCCAATCGAGCCAATAATACTCGCCTTATCGACATAGATTTTATCTGCCGCAACTGCGATGTAATAACCGCCAGAAGCGCAAATATCCTCAACGACTGCATATACAGGAATCTCTGGGTGCAGTTTACGTTGACGTCTAATTTCATCATTAATAATACCTGCTTGCACAGGACTGCCGCCGGGACTATTAATGCGCAAAATCACGCCTTTGGTATGCTTGTTATCATAAGCATCATGCAGACTAGAAATCACAGAGTCTGCATTCACTTGATCTTGCGCACCAATCTCACCTTGGATATCAATCAAGGCAGTATGGTCTTCTGCGCTATTTCCACTAGTGCCCCCTATCCAATGCAGCATATAAAACAGCATTAAAAATAGCCAAACAAAGGTAAGTGTCTTAAAGAACACACCCCAAAAACGATTACGCTTTTGTTCTTTTAGTGATTGAAATGCTAATTTTTCTAAAACTTCACGTTCCCAATTAGATGAATTTTGTTCGCTGTCAGACATGTAACTCTCTCTTAAAATATTGAATCAAATTAACTTTCGTTTAGTGTAATAAAAATTACACCATTATGTTCATCAACGATCAAAGGCCTTAATCGTTTGCCTTGGCATGGACCAAGTACGCAATACCCTGTATGCGGCTCATATTGAGCGCCATGTGTCGCACAGATTAAGTAATCCAGCTCTCGAGTGAAGAAATCTCCTTCATTCCAATCAAGCTCGACGGGCAGATGCGCGCATTGATTAATGTATGCATAAGCCACACCATTAAACCTCACAGCAAAAGCCGTCACACGCTCACCAAGCTCAGGTAACGAAAAGCGAACACCCATGCCCTTTTCAAGCAACTCTTCACTTTTACAAATAATGCGCTGACCAGTCATCTTTACACGCTTGCTTTAAGCCAATCACTTAAATCCCTGAATCGATTAAAATGCGCCAATGGCTCATGTGGCAACAAACGCTCCAAAGGATGTGCCCCGTAAGTCACACCCAAGCTAGTTACGTTTGCATTTTTAGCCATCTGCAAATCAAAACTAGTATCGCCAATCATTAATGTGCGCTCAGGTAATGCCCCCACTTCATCCATCAAATCTAAAATCATTTGCGGATGAGGCTTAGAGTGGCACTCATCGACACAACGTGTCGCAATGAAGTGATGCGCAATACCGCTATTCGATAATGCTTTATTTAAGCCGCGACGACCTTTGCCTGTCGCCACTGCAAGCGGCACACCCCTTTCAGTCAAATGGGCAATCGTTTCAGGGACGCCATCAAATAGCGGAATATTGTCTTCACCAAGGCCATAGTAATAGGTATAACGTGCCGTAAGTTCGGCTAATTGCGTATCGGGTATACGACCAAACAAGTCGTATACAGCCTCACGAAAACCCAAACCAATAATGCCACTCGCTGCTGCTTGCGTTGGTTCTGGCAAGCCAACTTCCACGCTGCCCTTACATATAGCATCTACAATCAATTGAGTAGAATTAGCTAAGGTCCCGTCCCAATCAAAAATGATTAAATCGTAATTATTCTGCATTTTAATATTTTAGTTTTCTGAAGCGAGTTTTTTGAGGAATTTATCTAGCTCTAGTGGCAAAGGCGCAATCAGCTTGAGCTTTTCTGCTGTGAGGGGATGACGAATATTGGTTTCAGCTGAGTGCAAAAACATGCGCTTCAAACCCTGCTTTTGCAATGTCTTATTAAGCGCAAAATCACCGTACTTATCATCGCCTGCAATTGGAAAACCCAAATGCGCCAATTGCACACGTAATTGATGCGTGCGACCAGTAATCAGCTGAGCTTCCAGCAAACTAAAATCACCATAATGGGCTTTAAGATGAAAAATTGTCTCTGAAGTTTGCCCCTCATCCTCTGCTCTTGGGTCAGGACGCCCTGTCACCACGCTCACACGACGCTCACCGTTTTCAAGCAAATACTTCTGTAGTGTTAAGATGACGTGTTTTTTCTTTTCAGTCCAATGCCCCTTAACCAGCATGAAGTAACGTTTATCCATTTGATTACGACGCATCGCTTCGTGCAAGGCAACTAGAGCACTGCGTTTCTTACCTACCATTAGCACACCTGACGTTTCACGATCTAAACGATGAACCAACTCTAAAAATTTCGCCTGAGGGCGCTCAAGCCTTAACTGCTCAATTACCCCCTTACTCACACCACTACCACCGTGTACAGCCATCCCAGCGGGCTTGTCGAGCACGAGCATCGCGTCATCTTCAAAGACGATGCACTTTTCTAAACGCGCAGTCACTGGCTTTTGTTTTTCTACATCCACCTGTGCCACTGTTGCCCGTATCGGCGGAATACGAACTAAATCACCCATCACGAGTTTATAGGTAGCATCAATGCGCTTTTTGTTGACGCGCACTTCTCCACTACGAAGAATGCGATAAAGATGACTTTTAGGAACGCCCTTTAGCGTTTTGGTGAGGAAATTATCAATGCGTTGACCTTCACTAGCCTCATCAATTTCTAGCATTGCCGCACTTGATTCACTAATTTCATTACTTATTTTGCTTAAATTTGTCATCTCACCTATACTACGAAACTATTGAAGTATATGCGCTCAGCGCTTCTTCAACGAATGAATTGAAAGTCTTAAAAGATACCTTGGTTAATCTCGCTCGCCAAATAAAATAAGTAGCGATTTTATGTACTAAATATTAAAGCGCTCAAGCCGCTGCGGATGAATTGCAATACCTAGAGTATAAGCGATGGCGCGGCCTGGAAATGCTAGCAATTTGAATTTTAGCTGATATGTCAGCTAAACCGAATCTAAATTAAAAGACAGAATAAAAGCAATACGGCTTTATAAAACACAAAACGAGTTACTTCGTTAACGAATTCAATCTGATACGTATAAAAACAGTTCAGATTTAAAGGTGAAAAACTTTCATAAAAAGAAATCACCCGCTGAAATGGCCAGGACAAAAGCCATAGAGCATGTAAGTTAGCAGTGTAATTGATAAAGTGTTTAGTTCAGTCCAAGCAAGTTTCTGGCAGATTTACTGTGTAGTGTTAACAACACGCTGACTTATGGCATTAACCTACATATTCAAACCTAGTCCTTCCACCCTGCTATTCACCTAGCAACATCTGCAAACCCGCTCTGAGCGTGGGAGTCAACACAATGAAACGCATGTTATTTAATGCAACCCAGTCTGAAGAGCTGCGCGTTGCGATTGTCGATGGTCAACGTCTAATCGACCTTGATATCGAATCTGCTGGTAAAGAACAACGTAAGAGCAACATCTACAAAGGCGTCATTACACGCATCGAGCCATCACTTGAAGCTGCCTTTGTGAATTACGGCACTGATAGACACGGCTTCCTGCCATTCAAAGAAGTAGCACGCAGCTATTTCCAAAACGATGTTGAAGGTGGCCGCGCACGCATTCAAGACGTCCTTAAAGAAGGGCAAGAGCTGATCGTTCAGGTCGACAAAGACGAACGTGGTAACAAAGGCGCTGCTCTTACAACATTTATATCGCTTGCTGGTCGTTATTTGGTCTTAATGCCAAATAATCCACGTGGCGGTGGCGTTTCACGCCGCATTGAAGGCGAAGACCGTAACGAACTCCGTGACATTATGGCGCAATTAGAAGTGCCAAACGGCATGAGTATTATTGCGCGTACCGCAGGTATCGGCCGCAACCTTGAAGAATTGCAATGGGACTTAAGCTACCTTCTCCAACTTTGGAATGCTGTAGAAGGTGCCTCAACCATTCAAAACGGTCCTTTCTTGATTTATCAAGAAGGCAGCCTAGTGATTCGCGCCATTCGCGATTACTTCCAACCGGACATTGGTGAAATCCTCATCGATACGCCTGATATCCATGAACAAGCCATCCAGTTCATGAACCACGTGATGCCCGGCCATGTGGCTCGGGTTAAGTTATACCAAGACGAAACACCGTTATTCTCACGTTTCCAAATCGAACACCAAATCGAAACAGCATTCTCACGCGAAGTGCGCTTGCCTTCAGGCGGCGCTATCGTGATTGACCATACTGAAGCCTTGGTTTCTGTAGACGTGAACTCAGGGCGCTCTACTAAGGGTAGCGACATTGAACATACCGCTTTCAACACTAACCTAGAAGCCGCTGAAGAAGTTGCACGTCAATTGCGTTTACGCGATTTAGGCGGCTTGGTGGTCATCGACTTTATCGATATGGAAAGCCAACGCAATCAACGTGACGTTGAAAACCGTTTACGCGAAGCTTTGCATCACGACCGTGCACGCGTTCAAACTGGCAAAATTTCACGATTTGGTCTATTAGAGCTTTCACGTCAACGTTTACGTCCAAGCTTAGGCGAAAGCAACCACATTCCTTGCCCACGTTGCCACGGCACTGGTCATATCCGCGGTATCGAATCAACAGCGCTTCACATCTTGCGTATCACGCAAGAAGAAGCAATGAAAGAAAACAGTAAAGCGATTCAGGTTCAATTGCCTGTTGAAGCTGCCACTTTCTTACTCAATGAAAAACGTGCTGACATTCATAAAATCGAGCAGCGCACTGGCGTTGAGGTTGTCTTGATTCCAAATATCCACTTGGAAACACCTAACTACACGATTACACGCATTAAGAGTGATGACAGTGCAGAAGATGGTCCACGTAGCTATCAAATGGTAGAAATGCCAACTGAAGAAGAAGTACACAACCACGCAGCACCAGAAGTGAAAGCAGTAAAACAAGTCGCAGCAGTAAGAGGTATCACCCCTTCTGCCCCAGCACCTATCAGCGTAGAAAAAGTTGAAAAAGGTGTTTCATTGTTAACACGCATTACAAACTGGTTAGGTTCACTCACTAAGAAAGAGGCGCCTAAGGCTGAAGCACGTGAGCATAACGGTCGTCGCGACAACAATCGTAACCGCAATCGCAACCGCAATCGTAATGAACGGGGCGATCGTCCAGAGCGTAGCAATCAAGGTGAACGCAACAACCAAGGTGCTCAAAACAACCAAGGCGAGCGTCAACAACGTCCACAGCAGCAACCTAGACCTCAACAACAGCCTAGACCGCAGCAAGCTGCTCAAAACAACCAAGCTGAAGGTGTACAAGGCGAGCAAAACAACGAGCAACGCGAACCACGCGAAGGTCGTAACCGCCGTGGTCGCAATGGCCGTCGTGACCGCGGTCCTCGCCAAGAGCGTCCAGTAGGCGAACGTCCATTCGTTGAAAATGAACAACTTCTGGATGCAAACCAGACAGTTGCGAATAATGCTGTAGCCAACACTGCTCCTGTTGCTGAAACAGTGAAACCTGTTGAAGCCGCTAAGGTTGAGACGCCTAAGGTTGAAACTGTAAAAACTGAAGCAATTGAAGTCGTGACAACAAAACCAGCACAAGCAGAGAAGCCTGCCAAAGCGGTAAAAGCAGCAAAAGAAGAAGTTGCTGAACCTGTTGCAACTGAAACAAAAGCTGCTGAGGAAAAACCAGCGAAAACTGCTGATAAAAAAGCAAAGCCTACGCGTAAACCTGCAGCAAAAGCCAAACCTGTCGATTTAGCAGCAAGTGGTTTGCAATTAGTGGAAACAAAGGCCGAGACTAAAGCAGCAGTAGTTGTTGAAGCAGATGCCCCAAAGAAACCACGTAAAACCGCTGCATGGCAAAAGAAAGCTGACGAATCTGCAAAAGATGAGCCATTAGTTATCGTTCAAACGCAGAAATAATCAGTCATTAGCAAACAAAAGCCCCGATTAAATCGGGGCTTTTTTATTACTTAAAACTTACAAGAGTTATGAAGTCAAGTCATCCACATTAGCGCCGTAGAATTTCTCTTTAAGCTTTTTGAGTTGGTCTCTAAAGTCTGCTGCCTTTTCAAATTCAAGGTTTTTAGCACTATCGTGCATGGCTTTTTCTAAACGTTTCATTTCTTTGAGCAGTTGCTTTTCGCTGAGCACATCGTAATTAGCTTGATCTTGGGCGGCTTTACGTTCGCGCTCAGCGTCATCTTTATCGTAAACGCCATCAATGATGTCTTTAATGCGCTTAACCACGCCCTTAGGCGTAATGCCATGCTCAAGGTTAAAAGCAATTTGCTTGGTTCGGCGACGCTCAGTTTCATCCATCGCGAGCTTCATTGAGCGGGTAATGTGATTGGCGTAGAAAATGACTTTACCGTTTAAATTACGAGCGGCGCGCCCTGCCGTTTGAATAAGCGAACGCTCTGAGCGCAAGAATCCCTCTTTATCGGCATCCAGCACAGCCACCAATGAAACCTCAGGAATATCTAAGCCCTCACGCAATAAATTAATACCAACAAGCACATCAAACTCACCTAAGCGTAAATCACGAATAATCTCGACACGTTCAACCGTATCAATATCCGAATGCAAATAGCGCACCTTGACGCCATGCTCGCTCAAGTAATCGGTTAAATCCTCGGACATACGTTTGGTTAGGGTCGTGGCTAACACACGCTCACCAACGGCTACACGCAGTTTAATCTCTGAAAGCAAGTCATCTACTTGGGTGTCGGCAGGCTTTACAATAATTTCAGGGTCCACCAAGCCTGTGGGGCGCGCTACTTGCTCTACCACTTGCTGTTGATGATTAGCTTCATATTCTGCAGGCGTCGCTGAAACAAATACCGTTTGACGCATGATTTGCTCGAACTCTTCAAACTTGAGCGGACGGTTGTCCAAAGCCGATGGTAAACGGAAACCGTAATCTACTAGGTTTTCTTTACGTGATCGATCGCCCTTATACATCGCGCCAATCTGCGGTACGGTGACATGGCTTTCATCCATAATCATGATGGCGTTTTTAGGGAGGTAATCAATCAGGGTTGGCGGTGGATCACCCGGGCCTCGCCCTGACAAATGACGTGAGTAGTTCTCAATGCCTTTGCAGAAGCCAATCTCATTAAGCATTTCCAAATCAAAACGGGTGCGCTGCTCAATACGCTGCGCTTCAACCAACTTGCCCTCTTTAATGTAAAAATCTACACGGCTTTTAAGCTCATGCTTAATCTTCTCCATGGCACGCACCGTGGTCTCACGCGGCGTGACATAGTGACTTGATGGATAAATGGTATAACGCGCAATCTTGTTAAACATCTGCCCTGTGAGCGGATCAAATAAGGTAATAGTTTCTACCTCATCATCAAACAATGAAATACGGACTGCCGTCTCACTATTTTCGGCAGGGAAAACGTCAATTACATCACCACGTACTCGGAAACAACCACGTGAGAAATCAAAATCGTTGCGGTCGTATTGCATACCGACCAAACGCAATATTGCATCGCGCTGACTCATCTTCTCACCTTGTTCAAGGTGCAAGACCATGCCGTGATAATCTACTGGGTCGCCGATGCCGTAAATCGCAGAAACGGAAGCCACAATAATCGCATCATCACGCTCTAATAAAGCCTTAGTGGCAGAAAGCCGCATTTGCTCGATGTGCTCGTTAATGCTCGAATCTTTCTCGATGAACAAATCACGTGACGGCACATAGGCTTCAGGCTGATAGTAATCATAGTAAGAAACGAAATATTCCACCGCATTGTTTGGGAAGAATTCGCGAAATTCGGAATAAAGCTGTGCGGCTAGCGTCTTGTTTGGTGCCATGACAATGGCAGGACGGCCTGTGCGCGCAATCACATTTGCCATGGTGTAGGTTTTACCAGAACCAGTCACACCAAGCAAAGTTTGATATTTCATCCCCGCCTCAACCCCAGCAGTCAGCTTATCAATCGCCTGCGGTTGGTCACCTGCAGGCGGAAACGGCTGATGAAGCTGATACTTACTATTGGGAAACGTAACAATCAATTGCAGGCACCTTTTATGAATAATGCTATTTTAACAGGCATCGAACTTTATACTGTGTTCTTGGTCAAGGAATGAGGCATATAAATTCGCCTCAAGATAAAAAACAACAAATCCATTGGAGCATGACATGCGTAACCTCAAAATTGCTGTAAGTGTAGC
>Ga0007804_1000365_pt1 | contig 16915 bp, 11 predicted proteins | sample CryBogCBE25Aug07_FD_60367 | JGI IMG/M metagenome (GOLD analysis project Ga0007804, IMG submission 60367) | Freshwater microbial communities from Crystal Bog, Wisconsin, USA - CBE25Aug07 | ecosystem: Environmental > Aquatic > Freshwater > Lake | place: Crystal Bog, Wisconsin, USA | collected... | reverse complement strand
CCGCCGTGAATTATTGCGGCCAGCTCTGGAAGCACTAGGTTTTCGCGTGGAGCACAGTGAGGCTGGCCTTTACTTGTGGTGCACTCGCGGTGAGAAGGATTTTGAGTCTGTCGCTGCGCTCGCAGAACTTGGCATTTTGGTTGCTCCGGGTAGCTTTTATGGCACCTCATGTGATCAGTACATTCGCGTAGCGCTTACTGCTACGGATTCCCAGATAGCGGATGCGAGCGCTCGCTTGATGGCAATGGCGCAGTTGTGAGTGTCGTCAGACCAACCGCGGCGATTTTATTGGTTGGCGGATTTGGTACGCGACTTGCCCCACTGACCACTCATACACCTAAACCAATGTTGCATGTCGCCGGAGTTCCGTTTACTGAACACCAAATTGCAAAGGCTCGCGCAGCCGGTATTACTGAGATAGTCCTTGCCACCTCTTATCTCGCTGAAGTTTTTGAACCACACTTTGGTGACGGCGAAAGGTTCGGAATAAGAATTTCTTACGCTGTTGAGGAGAAGGCGCTTGGCACAGGTGGAGCGATACGTAACGCAGCGAAGAAACTTACTAATACTGGTCCAGTTGTGATTTTTAATGGTGATGTACTTAGTAGCCACGATCTGGGCGCACAAATCGATCTGCATCTAGACCTGCAAGCCGAGGTCACTTTGTATCTCACCCGCGTCGCAGATGCGCGCGCCTTCGGCGTTGTTGAACTCGATGGCAACCAGGTATTGACCTTCAACGAGAAGACTGAAAACCCGGCGACCAACATCATTAATGCGGGTTGTTATATCTTCAATCCGGATGTTATCTCGCAAATTCCGGATGACCGTGTTGTGAGCGTAGAACGCGAGACTTTCCCCTCGCTCTTGGCTCGAGGAGCGCTAGTGGCTGGGTTTGTCGACGATGGGTATTGGTTGGACATTGGCACACCGCCAGCGCTTCTCAAGGCTACTGAAGACCTTATTTCGGGTATCGCCCAATCGAGCGCTTTTGATGCGCTATTGGAGACTGGTCGATTTGAATTGAATAATGGATCGATGATTGCGAAGTCAGCGAAAATCGCTGGTTCTGCGCAGATTCACCCCGGAACCTTTATTGGAGAAGGTGCAAGCGTTGGAGAATGGGCTACCGTCAAGCGATCCATAATCGGAGAAAATTCATTGATTGAAGAAGGAGTCTCAATTTCTGAATCATTTTTAGCCCCAAATGGGAAAATTCCGACAGGAAATATCGGTTACCAACAATTTTTTGGGTTTTTTGGATAAATAACTCACTTTTGACTTGACGGAATCGTATTACACGCGTGTAATTCACCCAAGCGGTTTGTACTCAGGTATGGACCACGGGCATGGTCCAGTTCGTTGAGGTCGTTAAGATCGATGAGATCTTTGAGGAGTTTTTATGTCTGAACGTCAGTTCGCCCCACAAGCAGACTTAGCATTTCGTGGGCTGCCTATAGTCGAACGCGGAGCAGCTGACCGTGCGGGTAATCCTGATCTATCGTGGCAAGAGCGCGCGCTCTGCGCACAAACTGATCCTGAAGCATTTTTTCCTGAAAAGGGTGGCTCTACTCGCGAAGCAAAGCGGGTGTGCCTTTCATGCGATGTTCGCTCTGAATGCCTTGAATATGCACTCGGGCATGATGAGCGATTTGGTATTTGGGGTGGGCTTTCTGAGAGAGAACGCCGCCGCTTAAAGCGTCGTACGGCATAACACTTCGGCCGTAAGCCGTAAGCATTACCTTTGCCTTCGGGCACTAGTTACTCTACCTATGTGGCAAACGATCTGACCGACCTCAGCCAGTACTTCGTTACTGCAATTATTGTCAGCCATGATGGCTCATCCTGGCTTCCCGAGGTCATCGCTTCCCTCTCTTCACAATCACGTCCTATTGATCGAATCATCGCGGTGGATACCGGCTCTCAGGACTCCTCGCCGAAACTCTTAGCTGCTGCTGGAATTACGCTCATTCATGCCGAACGAGATTTGGGGTATGGGGACGCCATCGAGCTTGCGCTGGACCATTGTCCGCCCATCGGTGATTCATTAGAAGAATGCATTTGGCTGATTCACGATGACTGCGCACCTGCAAGAGATGCATTAGCGCTCTTGCTCTCGGCGCTTGATGAGCGACCACAAGTAGTAATTGCCGGTCCAAAGTTGTTGGGCTGGTATGACCGTGATCATTTACTAGAAGCGGGTATTTCTATTGCGCCTAATGGTGCGCGCTGGACCGGTCTTGAACACCGTGAGCAGAATCAAGGTCAGCACGATGAGATCAAGGATGTGCTTTCGGTAAGCACTGCAGCAATGTTGATACGAAGGTCGGCCTTTGAAGAACTGGGCGGGTTGGATCCAAACCTTGCCCTCTTCCGCGATGATGTTGATCTAGGTTGGCGAGCACGTGTGGCGGGGCTTGGCGCAATATGTGTCGGTAGCGCCAGCGCATTTCACGCTGAAGCGGCTGCAAGTGAGCGACGAGTCGTTGATGTCTCGGAAGCGTTTTTGCATCGCCCATTGCTGTTGGATCGTCGCAACGCTGCATACGTTGTATTAGCAAATTCCTCGTGGTGGATGTTGCCATGGCTCACTTTTCAAATTTTGGGTACGACGCTCCTGCGGGTCGTCTTTGACTTGTTAGCAAAGCTCCCGGGTTATGCCGGCGATGAACTTGCCGCTATCGCATTGGTCTTGGTGAAGCCGACCGATCTTATTAAAGCTCGACGAACGCGAAGAAAGAAGCGCTTGCTATCGCCGCTCGTTGCCGCTCAATTTATCCCACCACGAGGAAGCCAGATTCGTGCAGGGCTGGATCGATTTACATCGACAATTTCGCAGAAACTCAAGGGGCTATCCGATCAACCCGTAGAAGAATCAGTTCCAACTTACTTAGACATGGGAGTACTGCCTGCGGAGTTTGATGAACCAGATTTCCAAGTAACAAATGAACCGTCGATGTTGCGCACGCTTTTGCGACGAACCGATTCACTTGCAGTTCTCGGAATATTTATCCTATCCATTATCTCCTCCCGCTCTCGCTTTGGCTCGCTATCTGGTGGCGCACTCGGCTTTATCCCTGCAAGCGGCAGCGATCTTCTTCGAAATTACGCGCAAGCATGGCATCTGGTTGGTATGGGTTCCGCCGTTGCTTCGCCGCCCTGGGTTGCCATACTAGGAATATCGTCGTTCATTTCTTGGGGGCATTTGGCGCTATTCATCACCGCACTTTTTCTATTCACTCCACCGCTCGCCTTTATCTTCTTTGTTAACTCATTGCGTCGCATCGGAATTTCACAGACGCTCTCGACCGTAGGTGGCGTTATCTATGTCTTATCCCCGCTCCTATGGAGCGCCTTAAATCAAGGCAGGATAGATATTCTCGTTCTTTACCTCATCGCTCCGAGCTTCATTTTTGTAAAGCCTTTAATGCAAAAAATTAATGACCATACCTGGCGCCGAATTTTCGCAATATCGCTATTGGTGGCAGTGGTTGGTTCCTTCTCTCCGATACTTCTCGCGGGCTGGATCACTATTCAAATTGGGCTCCTCGTTTACGGATTCTTCCAAGCACGGCAACCGAACGCGGAAGTAGACGGAGTTGATGGACAACGTGATTTAGGGAGGAAGAGCGCCGGTTGGATTGATCTGTTAGAGAGTCAAAATTTCCGTCCGCTATGGAGACGTGCAGTTGCAATCCTCACTGTCTTTTTGCTTACTCTGCCTTGGTCATTAGGTGCGCTCTTACATCCCACTGAACTCCTACTAGCCCCTGGAATTCCATTGAAGAACGGAGGAACGCTCGAGACTCTTTTCAATAATCCTGGAGGAAATGGAGCACCTGGGTGGTGGATTATTGCGCCGATTGCCATCCTTTTATTCTCGAGTTACTTTGTAAAGTCCCTAGCGTCACACACACTTATAAGTTCAGCTCTCCTTGCCGGTGCGATGCTCTTGAACTTAGTTCATGTCGAAGGACATGGCGGCACCGCAGAGGTATATGGAGGGGCGCTCTACTTGGTGATCTCCATCATTCAAATTCCACCAGCCATTAAAGCGCTCGGCGAAATTACGCCAACGCTGCGAAGCAAAAAATTAGGCATTACTCATATAGCAATTGCCACCACAGTTATTTTTTCAGCGCTTAGCACCATCGTATTTGTTGGTTGGATTCTCTCAACTGCCGCACCGTCACTCGTGCAATCCGATCAGAGTGACGTCGTTCCTGCCTTTGTCTCCTCACTTGCGCAGAGTCCAACTAAGCCAAAGACATTGGTGATCTCGTCAATTGGTGGGAATACGACCTTCTTCATATCACGTGGAAATTCACTGAAAATTGGTGATGCAGATGTGGCCACACAGACACCTTCCGAAGTTGTTGATGCGGTTAATCAATTACTCACGGGCTCTGGTGTCACCTCCGGAAGAACACTCGGTAGTTATGGAATTCAGTATCTCTTTGTGCATGCGCCGGTATCCCGGGATATAACGCGTGCAATAGATGGTGTCGGAGGCTTTGCACGAATGTCCGCTACGAGCATCGGGTCTGTCTGGCGAATTGTCGACGCGGCACCTCGTGTAATCCTCGTCGGACCCAACAATAAAACAACGATGATTCCTTCTGGAGATATTGGTGCATCAGGCGTAGTTGCAACCGCGGGAACGTTGACGCTCGCCGAGAAATATGATCGAAGTTGGCGACTACTTAATAACGGGGTCGAAGTTGAACTTCAGCATCCGCCAAGCGGTCTTCCGGAATTTGGAATCACCGCACCGGGCAAAGTGACGATTCTCTATGACGGCACTGCGCACCGTGGGTTGATCTCCTTGCAACTTCTTTCGCTACTGATCGCAATAGTGATGGCGACGCCTTCGGGACGTAGGCGTGTAGAAGTTCCGTTGGAAGAGTTGGTGTGACCATGAAACTGCGGACTTTGCTAATTCGTGTCATATCCCCGGCTCTTGTGCTCATCGCGCTCATCATTTCTCTTACGCTCCCAGAGACAACAGCCCGGCATGCACAGACGCTTTCGTATCCTCCCTTGGTTTGCCCGGGAGCACTTGGCGGAAGCACCGAAAAAATATCGTTACCGGCGAAGGACCTCGCCGTTCGATCCGTTAACGTGAATTCCACCGCCTTGCATACCCAGAAGAGTTGGCTGCTTTCGGGGGTTTCATCGCCACTTTATGTCAGCGGAAACTCCGGCTCGGAAGTCGCCTTCGAAACAATCTCGGGATCCAGCACCGCAGATACTGTCTGTGAATTAGGCGGAGCGGATCAATGGTTTATTGGCGGCTCCGGTGGAGTAACCAGTCAAAGTGAAGTCGAATTTGTTAATAGCGGATTAAGCCCCGCAACCGTGCAAATATTTCCTTTCAACTCGAAGGTGGGCCTGGCGCCGATAACTGTCAATATCAAGGCCAACTCGGATTATCGAGCTCGTGTTTCCACCATCGTTCCCGGAGATGAACTCATTGCATTACACATTGTGACCGATTCTGGTCGCGTAACATCTTTCCTTCTAGATCATCGAAAGAGCGGTCTCTCTGATCTCGGTGCGAGTTTTGTGACTCCAGTCGACCAACCACAATTGCAAAGTTTTATGGCAGGTTTGTATGCCGGCGGCAAGACAACTACGACAAAGATTCGATTCCTAGTTCCAGGAAATATTGATGCCAACGTGCACTTATCGATCTACACAAGCGATGGCGGCATCTTCACACCGATAGGTTTTGACGCTCTGCAGGTAACTAAGCAAAAAGTCGTCGAGTTGCCGCTTCCGAAAGTAGCGCTCTCCGGCACATTTGGTTTAGGAATAAGTTCTGATCAGCCTGTCCTTGCTTCGGCGATCACCCAAACCCAGCTAGGCGGCGCAGATTTCTCTTGGGCATCACAGCTCAAACCGCTCGCGAGGTTCCGGGTCAACCTCAACGGAAACCGCGCAAACTTCTTCTTTATTGGAAAGACGATCGCTGTAAACGCCGCTTGGAATGATGCAAGTGGAAAGCCGCAAAGTATCTTGATTTCAGGGCAGTCATCGGCGCTATGGAGTCCAATTGGACCAGTCGGGCTTGTGACGTTTACGCCGCTCATTAAGTCCGATATATATGGTGGCGCAACGGTGCTCGCAGCTACGCGAGGCAGCGGGTCGACTGGTGGACTTAACTATTTGCCACTCTTAGCAAACCAGAAAGTGGCCGGCGCAACAGAGGCGCAGGCCGACATTCAGGCGCTGACCAATAATTAACATGACTCCGTGCGAGTTTGCGCCTCAAATCCACCACTTGCTCGCCGCTAACCACTAATCTCTTGATTATGCGTACCCATCATCGCTCCAGCAGAGTCTGCTCGCGCGCGGGGTGCAGCTTGCCAGCAATAAGAACTTTGACTTATATCTATGCGGAGTCAACTGCAGTACTCGGGCCACTGGCAATGTACGCAGAACCGCATTCCTATGACCTTTGTCAGACGCACTCTGCCAAACTCACGCTGCCCAATGGGTGGACCGTTAACAAGCTCGAGCACGATGCCGACCAAGTTGGACCAAGTGAAGATGATCTGATGGCAATCGCTAACGCAGTGCGTGAAGTCGCGCAACAGCACGCAGCAGCCAATGCGGAAGCGAGTCGGACTCCGGGAGCGAATCTGGAGAACCAGCCGGAGATCGGCCGCCGCGGCCACTTGCGAGCTCTACCTTCGCAGTAGCAGCAGTCACTTTCCTCAAAGGGTAATTTTGCAAGTAGATTTAGCAGATGTTTACGCGCGAAGATTTAGACCGAGTCATTAAGGCTTATGACATTCGAGGGTTAGTCGAAGATCAAATAACGCCAGAGTTCGCATTCGTTGTTGGATCGGCATTTGCGCGATTTTTAATGGAGGATCGCGAACCCGGTTCAGTCGTCATTGGATGGGATATGCGCCCATCTTCAGAGGATTTAGCTGCAGCCTTTGCTGATGGCGTTAATTCGCAGGGGATCGATGCCATCAAGATTGGTCTCGCCTCAACTGACATGCTCTATTTCGCTGCTGGGTCGCTCAATATGCCAGGGGCGATGTTCACCGCGAGTCACAACCCAGCTGAGTACAACGGGATCAAATTAGCTAAATCCGGTGCACGTCCCATTGGGACTGAGACTGGACTGCTTCGCATTAAAGAGTTGATGATCCACGGTGTACCAATGTCCACTGGTCCTTTAGGCAAGACTTTCGAAAGAGATCTTCTGGGTGAGTATGTCGATTTTCTTCTCGGTATCTTTGGCAAAGAAGAGTTGAGCTCAGGCAAACGATTAAGAGTCGTTGTCGATGCTGGAAATGGCATGGCAGGTTTCACAGTTCCGGCAATCATGGAGCGACTCAACGTCGAGTTAATTCCTATGTATTTTGAACTCGACGGAACCTTTCCCAATCACGAAGCAAACCCCATTGATCCAAAGAATCTTGCGGATCTAGTAAAGCGCGTGAAGAAGGAGAAGGCCGACATTGGTCTAGCTTTCGATGGCGATGCGGATCGCTGCTTCTTGATTGATGAGCGTGGCGAGTTGGTTAACCCTTCAACCCTCACCTCACTTATCGCCATTCGAGAACTGAAGCGCAAGCCTGGTTCGACAATTATTTATAACCTGATCTCATCTAAAGCCGTGCCGGAAATTATCACCGAAAATGGTGGAGTTCCATTGCGATCTCGGGTAGGCCACTCATACATCAAGAAGATGATGGCCGAGAGCAACGCGGTCTTTGGCGGGGAACATTCAGGTCACTTCTATTTCACCGATTTCTGGCGCGCCGATTCCGGAGCGCTCGCCGCCCTCTTTGCGATAGCCGAATTGGCACATAGCCCACTTTCGCTCTCAGAACTTCTAGCTCCTTTAAATCGCTACTTTGCAAGTGGCGAGATCAATACCGAAGTCGATGACCCGAAAGAGAGTATTGAATTCATCAAGGACTCCTTTAAGACCAACTATCCGATTGATGAATTGGATGGGGTTACCGTGACCGGGCCGGATTGGTGGTTTAACGTACGGGCATCCAATACCGAACCATTATTGAGGCTTAACGTTGAGGCAAACTCTAAAGAACAACTAGAACAAGTGAAATCGCAGGTCTTAGCCCTGATCGGGTAACCTTGGGGGATATCTAGGCCCGTATGCCAAAGGAGCTCCAGTGTCAGTTGAAACAAAGACCGGTCACGACATTAAAGATTCATCACTAGCCGCACAAGGAAAAAAGCGTATTGAATGGGCAGAGCGCAACATGCCTGTGCTTGCCCAAATCAAAGAACGTTTTGAGCGCGAAAAGCCTTTTGCTGGTGTTCGCATCGCTGCTTGCATGCATGTAACCACTGAGACGGCTAACTTGATGCGCGCTCTGAAGGCCGGCGGCGCCGACCTCGCGCTTTGTGCCTCAAACCCACTTTCTACACAAGATGACACTGCTGCTGCTTTGGTCCATGAATTTGGAATCAGCGTATTTGCACACAATGGCATTGATCGCGACGGCTACTATCGCCACCTCAATGAGGCGCTAGATATCAAGCCTCACTTGGTATTCGATGATGGTTGCGACCTTGTTAATACGTTGCATACCTCCCGTAAGGAACTTATTGCCGACATTATGGGCGGCTGCGAAGAGACGACAACCGGCGTTATTCGCCTGAGCCAGATGACAAAAGATGGTGCGCTTGAATTCCCAATGATCGCTGTCAATGACACCGATACCAAGCATATGTTTGATAATCGTTTCGGAACCGGGCAGTCCACTATGGATGCGATTTTCCGTGCGACCAATGGATTGGTTGCTGGTTCGACTGTCGTTGTCTGTGGTTTTGGTTATTGCGGTAAGGGCGTTGCAGAACGCGCTCGCGGCATGGGAGCCAATGTCGTTGTCACTGAAATTGACCCTACAAAGGCGCTTGATGCACTCATGCAGGGTTATCGTGTCATGAACTCAATTGAGGCCGCAAAGATCGGTGACTTCTTTATCACTGTCACCGGTAACCGCGATGTCTTGCGCGAGGAACATTTCGCAGTTATGAAGGATGGCGCAATATTTGCTAACTCTGGCCACTTTGATATCGAGATTGACGTTGCCTGGTTGGAGCAGAACGCTGCACAAAAGAACAAGCGCATTCGCCATCAAACGGATGAATATGTCCTTGCCGATGGTCGTCGCCTACTCCTTATTGCAGAGGGCCGTTTGGTGAATTTGGGGGCAGCCGAAGGGCACCCAGCATCTGTTATGGATATGTCATTCTCTGACCAAGCACTTACTGCCGAATGGCTCATCAAGAATGCGGCGTCACTCAGCGCAGGACTTCACGATGTACCCACCGAGATCGATAAGGAAGTTGCTCGCCTGAAGCTAGCAAGCATGGGCGTAACGATCGATACCTTGACCGAGGCGCAAGAGCTTTACCTCAACTCTTGGGAGCACGGCAGCTAATGACTCAGATCATGGTCGTCGACGATGACCAAGATTTGGCGGAGATGCTCGGCATCGTTTTAACGGGCTCGGGTTTTGAAGTCGACCTTGTAAATTCTGGCGACCAAGTCATGGGGATTTTTAATTCACATCAACCAGATTTAGTGCTTCTTGATGTGATGCTTCCTGGGCTTAGCGGTATCGAAGTCTGCAAACTGATCCGCGAAAAATCTATGGTTCCGATCGTCATGCTCACCGCAAAGGGAGATAGTTACGATGTTGTGAAGGGGCTGGAGGCTGGCGCTGATGACTATATGGTCAAGCCTTTCAATCCTTCAGAGCTCGTCGCACGTATCAAAGTTCGTCTTCGCAGATCGGGTGTTGAGAGCGCAACTATTTTGCGCATCGGCGATATCACCATCGATCAAGTTGCTCATACGATTATTCGAAACGGTCGAACCATTCCCTTGACCCGCTTAGAGTTTGACTTGCTTGTGGCACTTGCAAAAGAACCGGGCCGCGTCTTTACACGCGATGCGCTTTTAAGTGAAGTGTGGGGCTATCAGCATGCAGCGGACACTAGGCTGGTCAACGTTCATGTGCAACGGCTTCGCGCAAAGGTTGAAGAAGATGTCGATAATCCACGAGTTGTGCTCACGGTGCGTGGCGTAGGTTATAAGGCGGGAACGAGCGAAGGATGAAATGGATCGGCCAAAGATGGCGACGATCAATTCTCTTCCGGGTCATTACAACTACTTTCCTGCTCTCCTTCATATTGATCTCGCTCGTCGGAAGCATTCTCTTCATCCAGATTTCTAATGGAATTTTCCGCGAAAAAGTAAATGAATCTGTCTCTGAAGCGACCTCGCTCTATGACTACGCACAAGGTCAGCTAGATGCAACGCTCTACCTCTCCTCTCTCAAGATTCCAACGGTTGTCACCAGAATCCTTCAAGCGAGCGACCTTACTGTTGCAACGACTCCACGCGAAGTAGTGCTCATAGGTTCCCCGGTCTACCACAAGAACAATGACACTTATAACGGCGCTTCGGGCAAGGTCGATTTGGAGTCCATCCCACAGACTTTAAGGCGAGCAGTACGCAAGTCAGCGACCGCTCAATGGGAGCGCGGCACCATCAAATTTACAGATGGCACATCGAAAAGCGCGATCATCGTTGGGCACTCCATCGAAGTTCCTCCGCAATATCCATACGAGCTTTATTACGTCTTTCTACTTAATGAACAACAGACGATTGTAAATTTCATTGGACAATTACTTTCCCTTGCCGGAGTGCTTCTCATTTTTATGATCGGCGGAATATCGTGGTATCTCATCCGACAGGCGATCAATCCGGTTCGTGATGCAGCGGAGATTGCTGAACAATTAACGGCAGGCGACCTCAATCGTCGTATGAAAGTTTCGGGTAAGGATGAAATGGCGAGACTTGCGATCTCCTTTAACGAGATGGCGGTCTCGATGCAGCAGCAGATCTCTCGTTTGGAAAACCTCTCGCGTTTGCAACAACGTTTCGTATCTGATGTTTCGCATGAACTTCGTACCCCGCTCACCACCATTCGCATGGCATCAGAGGTAATTGCCGAGAGCAAGGAGAAGATGGATCCTGCCGTCGCTCGTAGCGCTGAACTCCTGCAGTCGCAGATTGCCAGGTTTGAAACGCTTCTTACAGATCTGTTGGAGGTGAGCAGATTTGACGCTAGCGCCTCGATATTGGAATTGAAGGATACTGATATTAAATCGCTGGTAAATCAGACGATCGATCAGCTCCAAATAAGTTCAACCCACCAAATCAGGACAGATTTCCCAGATGTTCCAGTCGTGGCGTCAGTTGACCCACGTCGCATTGAACGAATTATGCGTAATTTGATCTCAAATGCGATCGACCATAGTGAAGGTAAAGTCGTTGATATTACGATTCGAATCACTGATCGCGAAGTCGGGATCGGGGTTCGCGATTATGGAATTGGATTTACTGAACGCGAGTCGGAGCGACTATTCGATCGTTTCTGGCGGGCGGATCCTTCACGTTCAAGGCTACGGGGCGGAACCGGACTTGGCTTATCCATCGCGCTCGACGATGCGAAGTTGCACCAAGGAACGTTGAAGGCATGGGGCTCACCCGGAAAAGGTGCAAATTTTGTGCTGACCGTTCCTATTGCACCAGGTATTCCAATCCAACATGAACCGATTCCGGTTAACCCCACCGAAGAATCCTCCACAAGCTACTTGGAGTTCGACGAAGACGACGTATAAATAGTCAGAGAATGAACCATGCTCCGCAATCGGATAATCAATGAATTGTCGGAACTCTTGTCTCCGCTTCAATGTTTGATCTGCCAAAGTTCGGGCAACCAGGTCTGCGAACGTTGCGAGAAATTGATTGTGCGTTTGAAATCCGCAAGAAATCTCTCTGCAGTAAATAACGACAAGGAATTCTCGCTGTCGGTATGGCCAGCTGCCGTAATATCTCCCGAACTCACAAAAATAATCCTGCTCGCCAAAGAGGTGAATATTCGCAGGGCGAGGAATTATTTAGGCCACTTGTTGGTTGAAAGTTATATGCGTGCTGATGCGAGCCAAGAGAACCCGGTCCCAATTTCATTCATTCCAATCCCATCATCACTTCGTGCGAATCGTCAGCGGGGTTATAAGCACTCGCTTGAATTGGCCAAAGAACTTCGCCGTAAATTACTTCCTCACATTAAAAGCGAGGTCGTTGTCAGCGACATCTTGCGAGTAAATCGCGCTGTCGCAGACCAGAGTGGCCTTGATCGTGCAGAGCGCATATCCAACCTGCGAGGAGCATATTCAGTCGTTGAGGCTGGAACTCAGCTAGTCCGGGCAAGATCGGGTGAGTTAAAGGTCTATCTGATTGACGACCTTATGACTACAGGAAGTAGCTTGCAGGAAGGCTGGAGAGCCCTCACGGAGGCTGGAATGCGGACTTCTGGGGCGCTAGTGGCAGGGGCATCGGCCACCTGATTTTCCTAATACCATTAGGGGGTAAGAAGCTATGAAGTACGTAAAAAGTGAAATGAGGGTTCGTGACCGTTCTCGATAAGATCCTGCGCGCCGGTGAAGGCCGTGCAGTTCGCAACTTGGAGAAGATTGCCCAGCAAGTAAATGAATGGGAACCCAAGATTGCGCCACTCAGCGACGCTGACCTTCGTGCTCAAACCCAGAAATTCCGCGACCGTCTAGCGGCTGGAGAGGATCTCACATCACTCCTTCCTGAAGCTTTTGCCACCGTGCGTCAAGCAGCTGAGCGCACCCTCGGGCAGCGTCACTACGACGTACAACTCATGGGTGGAGCCGCGCTTCACCTTGGAAATATTGCCGAAATGCGTACCGGTGAAGGTAAGACCCTGGTTTCAACGTTAGCCGCTTATCTCAACGCACTCACTGGCAAGGGCGTTCACGTTGTTACAACGAACGATTACCTTGCAGAACGCGATAGCGAATGGATGGGCCGTGTTCACCGTTTTCTCGGCCTTAAGGTCGGCGTAATCCTCGCAAACATGACTCCAGAGGAACGTCGCGTCGCATATGCCGCAGATATTACATACGGCACCAACAATGAATTCGGGTTCGATTACCTTCGCGACAATATGGCATGGTCGCTGGAAGATTGTGTCCAACGCGAACACCACTTTGCGATCGTTGATGAGGTTGACTCAATCCTGATTGATGAAGCCAGAACTCCACTGATTATTAGCGGGCCTGCTGACAAGGCAACCAAGTGGTACGTTGAATTCGCAAATATTGCAGGACAACTTCAACGCGATCTTCATTACGAGATTGATGAAAAGAAGAAGACCGTTGCAATTCTCGAAGAGGGTGTCACCCGCGTAGAAAACGTGCTCGGTATCGAAAACCTCTATGAAGCAGTTAACACTCCGATGATTGGCTATCTCAACAACGCCGTTCGCGCAAAGGAACTTTATAAGCGCGATAAGGATTACGTCGTTATGGGTGGAGAGCTTCTCATTGTTGATGAGCACACCGGCCGCATGCTTTCTGGTCGCCGCTACTCCGAGGGGCTGCACCAGGCGCTGGAAGCTAAAGAGCGAATTGAGATCAAGGACGAAAATCAAACCTTGGCCACAATCACATTGCAGAACTACTTCCGCTTGTACGAAAAGCTCTCCGGCATGACCGGTACTGCAATGACCGAAGCCGCAGAATTTATGCAAATTTACAAGCTCGGCGTCATTCCAATCCCAACTAATAAGCCGACTGCTCGTATTGATTCTTCCGACCTCATCTACAAGACCGAAGCCGCAAAGTTCAACGCCGTCGCCGAAGATATCGTGAAGCGCCACAAGGCAGGTCAACCAGTTCTGGTTGGTACCGTTTCAGTTGAGAAGTCAGAGGAACTCTCTGCGGTTCTCACGCGTCGCGGTATCAAGCACGAAGTATTGAACGCCAAGCAGCATGAACGTGAAGCGGCGGTTATTGCGCGCGCAGGTACTGTTGGCGCCGTCACCGTTGCAACCAATATGGCCGGTCGTGGTACCGACATCATGCTCGGTGGTAATCCGGAGTTCATGGCAGATTTCGAATTGCAACGCCGTGGCATCAGCCCAGTCGACAACGCCGAAGAGTACGAGTCTGCTTGGCCAGCAGAATTAGCAAAGCAGAAGGCTGCAGTTGCGCTTGAACATGACACCGTTGTTGCTGCCGGTGGACTCTACGTTCTAGGAACTGAGCGTCATGAATCCCGCCGTATCGATAACCAGCTGCGTGGTCGTTCGGGCCGTCAAGGTGACCCTGGTGAATCTCGTTTTTATCTCTCACTCCAAGATGACTTAATGCGCCGTTTTAATTCTGGCCTCGTTGAGCGCTTCTTAGGTGCTGCTGGAATTGCAGATGATGTACCTATCGAATCAAAGATGGTCTCTAATGCAATTCGCTCAGCTCAGACCCAAGTTGAGTCCCTCAACTTTGAAATGCGTAAGAATGTATTGAAGTATGACGACGTCATGAATCGCCAACGTACCGTTGTCTACTCAGAGCGCCGTGAAGTTCTTGAAGGCCGCGACATCAGCGAGCAAGTCCAGACCTTTATGGATGACACCATTACCGCCTATGTTCAAGGTGCAACCGCTGAGGGCTATCCAGAACAATGGGATCTCAACGCGCTATTCGTTGCGCTAAAGACCCTTTATCCAGCCTCGGTGACTGCGGATTCATTAGCCGCCGAAGTGGGTGGAGTGACCAACTTGGATGCGGATCTCATCTTGAACCGCATTTTGGATGATGCCCATTCGCAGTATAAAGCGCGCGAAGAAGCTCTCTCGGAGCCGGTCATGCGCGAACTCGAGCGCAAGGTTCTGTTATCGGTTCTTGATCGCAAGTGGCGTGAACACCTCTATGAGATGGATTATCTCCAAGAAGGTATTGGGTTACGCGCAATGGCTCAACGCGATCCATTGGTTGAATACCAACGCGAAGGTTATGAACTCTTTGCGGCAATGATGGATGGCATTAAGGAAGAGCTCGTTGGATTGTTGTTCCATGTCGATGTCAACGTTGAAGCCGTTGATGAGAGCGGTGCGCCAGTTATCGAGACTCCAGGACTTGCAGCTCCAGCTCCTGCGGATGTCAACCAGATTCGTTACACATCTGCTGACGAGGACGGAACAACCGTACAAAGCGGTGGAACACCAAAGAATGCTCCATGCCCTTGTGGTTCAGGCCGTAAGTACAAGCGCTGTCACGGAGCCGCTTAACTCAACCGGTATTTCGGAGCCCTGCTGCTACGCCGTTGATGGTGAGCAGTAGGGCCCTTCTCATTAACCCATCGTCAGCGACTTCTCCGCGCACCCGCTCCAAGAGCGAAATTTGCAAGAGATGGAGTGGTGCTAAATAAGCGTCACGCACGGAGAGCGTACGAGCAAGAATCGGTTGGTCGCCCAATATCTCCTCTTTGTTTGTTAGAAGGAGGAGTTCGCGCTTCGTAAGCTCTAACTCTTCTTGGATGACATCTAAGAAGTGGTGGAGTTCTGCTGGGACCAGACGATTGACATATTTGCGAGCCATCACCAAGTCCGTCTTTGCAACAGTCATTTCGACATTGGAGATGAAGGTTCTAAAGAAGTGCCAATCGTGAAGCATCATCGCAAGCGTCGCTGAATTACCAGCTTCACGCGCTGCGCGCAGTCCTGAACCAACCCCAAACCATCCGGGCACAATTTGGCGAGACTGCGTCCAGCCAAATACCCAAGGAATAGCGCGCAGGCTTCCAAGGCCGCCACTGGCATCAGGACGACGTGAAGGACGGGATCCCAAATACAGGTCACCTAACTGTTCCACCGGTGTTGATGCGTAGAAATATGCAGGTAGGTCTGGGTGTTCAACAAGTGAGCGATAACGCGCGAATGCCGCATCGCTCACCAAATCCATGCATGAGCTCCACATCGCGAGGTCTTCTGGGCTTTGGCGTGGCGCACGATTGAGAACGGTTGCTTCTAGAGCCGCAGCTAATGTCAGTTCAACATTTTCACGGGCGAGAGATGGAAGCGAATATTTATCGGAGATTACTTCTCCTTGTTCGGTCATCTTTACTTGGCCATCGATCGAACCCCAGGGAAGAGCGATCAGTGCGTCATAGGTCGGTCCACCGCCACGACCGACAGAGCCGCCACGTCCGTGGAATAGGCGGAGTTTGACCCCATGTTTAATGGCAACGTCGCGTAATTTGCGCTGCGCTTTATGGATTTCCCACTGCGAGGTTGCAATACCAGCATCTTTATTCGAATCCGAGTAGCCAAGCATTACTTCCTGAATATCGCCACGACTTCTTACCAATTCACGATAGTCGGAATCCGAGAGCAGGTTGTCCAAGATTGAGTCTGCAGCGCGTAGCTCTGCAACAGTTTCCAAGAGTGGAGCAAAGCCAACTTCTGATTTGTTCTCTCTTACCAACCCGACATGTTCAGCTACGCGAACTGCGGCTAATACATCTTCATGTGATTTAGTCATAGAGATGATGTAGGTCTCGATTACCTCGGGACCAAACTTCTCAATAAGTTCCTTAATTGCCGTAAAGGTATCCACCGTGTTCTGTGCGGCGGCATCTAACGATGCGCCGCTCTCTCTTTGAATATCGATCTGTGCCAGCGCGTGATGGTGCGCTGCCGAATGCTCGCGGACGTCCATCGTTGCATGAGTGAGTCCAAAGGCGGAGACCGCACGAATTAATCGCTCCAAGTGCCCATGGGCTATGAGTTCGCCTTTATGTTGCAAGAGTGAGCGGTACATCATGGTGAGGTCGGCCAAAAGTTCTGCGGTATTTTCGTAGTCACGTCCACTCACGTGAGGCGCACCTGCGGCATGTCGACGCTGTGTTAATACCAATCGATGGCGGATAGCAGTTGCCTTCAGTCGATAAGGTTCTTCAACATTGAGCCGGCGATAGCGGGCCTCAATCTCTGGAAGATTATCTAGATCCTTTGCAACTGATTCTTCGAGTTCTGTC
>Ga0007804_1000362_pt1 | contig 16962 bp, 15 predicted proteins | sample CryBogCBE25Aug07_FD_60367 | JGI IMG/M metagenome (GOLD analysis project Ga0007804, IMG submission 60367) | Freshwater microbial communities from Crystal Bog, Wisconsin, USA - CBE25Aug07 | ecosystem: Environmental > Aquatic > Freshwater > Lake | place: Crystal Bog, Wisconsin, USA | collected... | reverse complement strand
AATCTTTTTATTATAGTCTGGGCAAGTAATACCAGCAAGACTAACTTTTAAATCAATGCCGTGCTTGTTAGCAGCACCACAATGTGGGCAATTCGTTTCTACATCCATTTCTGTGCCGTAGCTGGCAACACGTATGGCAATTAAAATAGTATCAACATCAATACTAGGCATAGCCCACGCATCTCTAATATTTGGGCAACAACTCTGAATCACTTCAACTACACCGGACCCATTCATAAGTGCGTCTGGGGTGCGTAGTGTAATCTCATCACGAGCAGTCATTGGGTAAATAGGAATCTCCCCGTTAACTGGTAGATCTAAAGACCCGTCTTTCCAGTATTGACCGTTTGACGGCAATTTTATATAAGCCGCTGGTTGTCTAAAAAACTTAGACAACGGGTTAAATTTAGGCACTGGTGCTGTACTACTGTCTGGTGTATTTTCCATGGTTGATTTATCCGATAAATATATTGATACTATTATTTATAGGCAAAAAACGTGGAAGAAAAACTCTTACAACAAATTCTTGAAGAACTGCAAAAAGGCGGCGGAAGTAGCAGTGGCGGCCAGACTAAATGGAATTCTGCTGACTTAGATACGTTTGCTAAAGGGCTTAAAGACAATATAGATGCTTTGAAAAAAGCACAGCCTGGGTATAAAAGTTTCCAAAACTTCCTAGACGGAACAAAAACAGCTAAAGATTCGTTTGATGGTCTTAGGGAGCAACTAGAACACTTTGACGAAGAATTAGAAAAAGCAACAAAAGCAACAGTAGAATCAGCAGACGCTGAAGGTAAAGCAGCAGCAGTAAAACAAGTTAGTGCTATCAATGCACAAAAGCGCGATCTAGCAAGTGCTGCTGCATCAAAAGCAAGTAAAGCGGCACTTGGTAACTTAGCTATCGGTGCAGGTGAAGTGATGGCATCCATGTCACAGGGTGCAATGGACTTTATTACAAGTTTACAGTCTGGTGCTAGTGGTGCAGAAATAGCAACAGAAGCGGCAAAAAATCTAGCAGGATCAGCGAGCAAAGGTGCACAGGAAGTAGCAGGATTTGGATCATCAATGGGCATGATTGCCACAATGATCGGCGGTCCTTGGGTCAAAGCAATTGGTGCTGCTATTGAAGTTGTTAGTATGCTGGTTGACTTCTTTGCTAAAAAGGGTGGTAAAGCAGCAGAAGAAGCAGCACAACTACTTGGTAAAGAATTACAAAAAACTGAAAAAGGCTTTAAAGACATAAACTCTGCAGGCGCATTGTTTGGTGGCGGTATGACCGAAATGCGTAAGGAAGCGGCCAGAGCAGGATTAGACATTTCGTCCTTGGCCAATGCAGTTAAAGCAAGTAAAGATGATTTACTTGGCATGGGCCTTGGGCTCGGTGAAGCTACAAAACGCTTGGCTGGTGTTAGCAAAGAGTTACGTAACAACCCAGTTGGGATGGAATTACGTAAGTTAGGTTACACAGCCGAGGAACAAGCCGAAATGTCTGCAGCGGTTATGGCAAACATGAATGCCGCCGGCGATGCACGTATCAACAACGAAAAGGCTGTAGCTGAACAAACTGGCAAATACGGACAAGATTTAAAAGTACTAGCTGACTTAACAGGACAAGATGCTAAGAAAGCCTTGGAAAAAGCCCGCGAACAAGCAATGGAAGCGGACTTACTAGCTGAGGCTCAAGCCAAAGGCGGCGCCGAAGGGCAACTTAAATTACAAAGACAATTAGCTGCAATGCCGGAAGGCATGAAAAAAGGCTACATGGAGTTTGTAAGCTCGCAGGGTAAAGTAATTACTGACGTTGGCACCAACGTCGCAATGCAACAAAATCCTAAAATTTTAGCGCAGTACAAAGGAATGTACGGCGATCTGAGCGATGCCACTAAAGATGCATCGGCAGCACAAGACGCTACTACAAAATACACAGAACAAACAGCGCAGTATCAGCGTGATCATATAGAGCAACAACGCTCAATGGGGCAAGCTGTTCGATTAGCCGGCGGATCAGTTAGCGAAGGTGTTAAAGGCGCCCAGACGATTGCAAACGGGCTAATCCAAACTAATACTAAAATAAAAGAAGGCGCAACTGAAGCGGGTCGCAAGGCTGCAAAAGATGCTGCTGCAAACGTAGCACCATTGGATAAGTCAATTGCCGACTTAAATGATAGAACTGATAAACTAAAATCGGCCCTAGGCGACAAGTTAACCGGACCGGTTACTGAATTTGCTGAAGTATCTGCTAAAGGTGTTAAGACCATAGATGAGGCTCTTAAAGACTTTGGCATAAAAAATAAAACGCCCGTTCAAGCACAGAACGAAGCTGCTGCTAAAGCAGGCAATCGCAGTCGTGGTGCTACCCCAGCCGGAGCTACTGCACCTAGTGGAACACCTCCATCGTCGGGCGCCGCAGGCGGGGAATCAAAAGGAACAGCACCAACAGCAGGATCAATACCTGCACCAGCACCAGCTGCTCCAAGCGGTCGCGGATCTGGAGTAGGCGGTGGCACAAGCCGCATGAAAACTGGCTCGTTGGCAGATGGATTAACAAGTAAGAAACAACCTGTTGCAGAAAGTACAGGTGGCGGAACAGATAACAAACTACCATCTGGCACAGGCGGCGCAGACTGGCTAATGGGCATGATTAAAAATCATGAAGGCATGAAGCTAGAGCCTTACAAAGACAGTTTAGGCAAGTGGACAGTTGGTGTAGGACACTTGATCGGGGATGGTAGTACACTTCCGGATGCATGGAACAAGAAATTCTCAGAATCTGAAGTAATGGATTTGTTTAAGAAAGACGTTGATGTACACCAAGCAGCCGCTTCGCTTATTCCAGGCTTTAGTAAGCTAGGCGAAAAAGCACAAGGTGCTCTAACCGACATGACATTTAACATGGGCCCTAGTTGGTATAAGAGTTGGCCCAATTTAATGAAGAGTCTCGGCGGCGGTGACATAGATGGGGCAGTTGCTAATCTAGCGTCAAGTAAATGGGCTAGCCAAGTTGGGAAACGATCTACAGACGATATTAACTTATTGAAAGACAATAAGGTACAAGCTAAAGAAGGCGGCTTTGCCGACGGCCCAGATTCTGGATATCAGGCAACACTACATGGTAAGGAAGCTATTGTTCCACTTAGTGGATCTAAATCGGTGCCAGTAACTATGGATTTATCAACATTAATACACAAATTTGACGAAATGATTAAAGTGCTCAAGGCACAGCAATCAACTTCGGAAAAGATATTACGGGTGTCTGCTTAGTAGGCTATAAATACAGCTAACGAGAGAATATTATATGGCCGGTTGCAACTATTACGTTTATCAATACATTACTGAAGATGGGTTACCATACTACATCGGTAAAGGTAAAAATAACAGAATTGATGTTAATCACAAACATATTGCATTACCGCCAACTGAACGCAGGATTATTGTTAAAGATAATTTAACAAACGAGCAAGCTAAGATATTAGAAGGCGAGCTTATTACTAAGTATGGTCGTAAAATAGACGGTGGTATACTAGATAATATTAAAATTAATCAATGGGCCTGTTTTAATGGTTGGACCCACAAACCAGAAACAATTGAAAAAATTAGTAAAGGTAATACTGGTAAAGTTAGAACCGAAGAAGCTAAAGAAAAATATAGACAACCAAAAACTGTAGAACATGCACAGAATATTCGCAACGCTAATTTAGGTAAAACTTTATCAAACGAAACAAAACAAAAAATAAAAGAAACAGTTTTGAATAGATACAAAGATCCTGAATATAAACGCAAAATATCAGCAGGTCTTAAAGGAAAACCGTGGTCAGACGCAAGAAGAAATGCTTGGCTACAAAGTAAAGGACAAGCATAATGGCGGGCTGGAAAAAGTATTTCAAGACAAGTAATTTACCCAGTAATGTAAGCCCTTTAGGTGGCGGCCGCTTAGCCGATCCGGGTATGCGTAACTATCAAAGTCAACTTCCTGAGGTTTACACAGGACAGCCAAACCGTGTTGAACGTTACAATCAATACGAGCAAATGGACATGGACTCTGAAGTTAATGCGGCCCTAGATATTCTTGCAGAGTTTTGCTCGCAAAAGAATCAAGAGAATCACACCGCATTTACTATTAAGTTTAAAGAAAAGCCAACCGACAACGAAATTAAAATTATTAACGAGCAACTACAACAATGGGTAGCTCTTAATGAATTAAACAAACGTATGTTTAAGATTGTTCGCAACGTATTCAAGTACGGCGACCAAGTATTCATTCGCGATCCGGAAACATTTAAACTAATGTGGTCTGAAATGAGTAAGATTACCAAAGTTATTGTTAACGAAGGCGAAGGTAAGAAGCCAGAGCAATACTTAATTAAAGATTTAAACCCTAACTTTCAGAATTTAACAGTTACCGCAGTTAGTACGTCAGATACCTACATGAACCACCCGCAAACAGGTGGTCCTAGCGGTGCATATACACAGCCACAAGCACCATTTGGTGGTGGTAGCAGATTTAGTCACGCACAAAATGAAGCAGTTATTAACGCAGAACACATTGTTCATATTAGTTTAACTGAAGGATTGGATGTATACTGGCCATTTGGTAACTCTGTATTAGAAAACATTTTTAAAGTATTCAAACAAAAAGAATTGCTAGAAGATTCGATCATTATCTATCGTGTACAACGTGCACCAGAGCGTCGTGTATTCAAAATTGACGTGGGTAATATGCCAAGTCACATGGCTATGGCATTCGTTGAGCGTATCAAAAACGAAATTCATCAACGTCGTATACCTACACAAAGTGGTAGTGGAAGCGGCGCCAACATGATGGATACTACATACAATCCGCTAAGTCAGAACGAAGACTATTTCTTCCCGGTTACAGCCGACGGACGGGGTAGTAGTGTAGACGTGTTCCCCGGTGGCCAAAACCTAGGTGAAATCACCGATTTACGCTTCTTTACCAACAAATTATTCCGCGGTTTGCGTATTCCTAGTTCGTATTTGCCTACTACTGCCGAGGATGGCAGTCAAGGATTTAACGATGGGCGTGTGGGACAAGCACTTATACAAGAGTGGCGATTCAATCAATACTGTATTCGTTTACAGTCAATGATTGCTGAAAAAATGGACAGCGAGTTCAAGCTGTTTATGCGCTGGAGAGGCTTTAACATTGAAGGGTCATTGTTTGATCTACAGTTTAACGAGCCACAAAACTTTGCACAGTATCGTCAAGCAGACATTGATGCGGCTCGTATTGCTACATTTACACAGTTAGAACCAATGGGTTACTTCTCTAAGCGTTTCTTAATGAAGCGTTACTTGGGCATGAGTGAACAAGAGATTAGTGAAAACGAATTGATGTTTGCTGAAGAACGTGGTGACATTGAAAGTGCACCAGCAGAATCGCCTAGTCTACGTGGCGGTGCAGGTGTTAGTCAAGGTGGCGTAGCAGCCGACTTAGAAGCATTAGGCCCTGACGCAGGCACAGCGGAACCCGGTGCCCCTGGAGCAACAGGTCCCGGTAATGCAGGTGTAGCAGGCGCAATGGGCGCAACACCATCGGTTTAGCATAAAACGGTAAATAGTATTATGAATATTTTTGAATTGTTTGATGCAGCCCCCAAGGGCTATTACAACGAGAAAGACGACCAAACATCACTTAAAATGGATGACAGTCGTAAAACTCGCTTGACCTTAGCACACCTGAATCAAATGAGACAATCGCATGATGTTCGTAAATTAGAACACGAGCAGAAGTTAGAAAAAGTGGCAAAACAGTATCAACCGCAACCAGAAGCAGGCGCTGCCCCGCTTGGTGTATAGTATTTCTGTACAAATTCTTTAAAATTCATCAAAAAACTCCCATTTAACCTTTATATACGTAGTTTTGTGTAAATAACTTTACAAAGCCACTTATTAAGGAGTTCTCATGAACAAGTTTGAAAAATTAATTGAATACATCATTAACGATGAAGATCAAAAAGCACGTGAATTATTTCACAATATCGTAGTAGAAAAAAGTCGTGATATCTATGAGTCAATCATGGATGAAGAGCAAGTTGGTGAACATGTTCACGGCGAGCAAGTAGAAGACCTAACTCAAGAAATTTCCGGCGAAGAAGCACACGCTATGGAAGCTGAAGAAGAAGGCGAAGAACAATTTGGCGGCGAAGAAGAATTCGGCGACGAAGAAGGCGAAGAACAATTTGGCGGCGAAGAAGGCGAAGCAGAAGCTCATGGCGAGATCGAAGATCAAGTAATGAACATTGATGCTAAGTTAGACGAGCTATTAGCTAAGTTTGACGAAATCATGGGCGGTGAAGAGCACGGCGAAGAAATGCCAGCTGAAGAGCCAGGTATGGAACATGAAGAGCCAGAAATGGAAGACATGGGCATGATGGAAGCTGGTAACCCATTTGCTAAATCAGGTAAATCTGGTTCAGCAGCATCTGGTAAATCAGGTAGTGCTAAGTCTGGTATGAGCGGCAAGTCCGGTAGTGCTAAGTCTGGTAAATCTGGTTCTGCTAAAGGTTCATCAGAACTAATGCGCGAATACGTTGACCGTATTGGTGATATCTACGGCGGCGAAGGCGATGCTACTGAAGGTGATGCAGTTGGTGCAGCTGGTAAGAAAACTAGTGTTAATACAAAAGATCCAGTAGGTCCAGGCGCTGACTTTGGTGGTTCTGTTGTTAAGACAAGTTCTAAAACAGAAAACCAAGACGGTACAAGCCCAACTAAAGCAAGTAACGAATACAACAAAGGCCAAGGCACTTTGATCGGTAAAGTAGGCAATACTCCAGGCGGCGATAAGAAATTAGCCCCAACTGGTAGTGGCCACGGTGCTGAGAAAAAAGGCTCAGGCGAAGGTAAATTAGCTGGTAACGATGGTTCTGCTCCAATTAACAAGAAGAGCGAAATCGGCGGTAAAGTACGCTAATAAAGAATAGGGAACATAAAATGGCTTTGTACCTAGCAGAGAACTTAACATTTGACCGTGCGAATATCAAGGTTATTACCGAAGATAACGCATCCGGGACTGGTAAGGATCTCTATATGGAAGGGATATTCATTGAGGGAGGCGTCAAAAACGCTAACCAACGTGTTTATCCCGTTCATGAAATTCAAAAAGCTGTTGACTCTATTAATGAACAACTAAAAGGTGGCTATAGCGTCTTAGGCGAAATAGATCATCCAGACGATTTAAAGATCAACTTGGACCGCGTTAGTCACATGATTACAAAAATGTGGATGGACGGTCCTTGTGGATTTGGAAAATTAAAAGTATTACCTACCCCAATGGGCGAATTAGCAAAAGCTATGATTACTTCCGGTGTTAAGCTGGGAGTTAGTTCACGTGGATCTGGTCAGGTAAACGAAGGAAGTGGACACGTTAGTGAATTTGAAATCATTACCGTTGACATCGTAGCACAACCTAGTGCTCCTCATGCTTATCCTAAAGCCATCTATGAAGGCTTGATGAATATGCGTGGTGGCAACAAGGTATTTGAAACGGCACGTGAAGCCGCTCAAGATCAAAAAGTACAGAAGTACCTGAAACAGGGCATTGAAGCCCTAATCAAAGATTTGAAACTATAGGAGAAATATCCAATGTTAGATGCTATTAAACCATTGTTGGATAACGGAATCATTAATGAGGAAACTAAGCAAGCCATTGGCGAAGCTTGGGAAAGCCGCATTGTTGAAGCTAAAGAACAAGTTCGTGCAGAATTACGCGAAGAATTTGCTCAACGTTACCAGCATGATAAGCAAGTTATGGTTGAAGCTCTAGATAAAATGGTTACAGAGTCTCTCACTGCTGAACTACAAGAGTTCGCAGACGAAAAACAACAATTAGCTGAAGACCGTGTTGCATTTAAACGCAAAATGGTTGAAAGCGCAGGCAAGTTCAATAACTTCATGGTTGCAAAACTAAGTGAAGAAATTAAAGAACTACGTGCTGATCGTAAGACATACGAGAATGCCATTGGCAAACTAGAGTCTTTCACGATGAGAGCATTAGCAGAAGAAATTCAAGAGTTCGAACAAGACAAGAAAGCCGTAGTGGAAACTAAGGTTCGCTTGGTTGCAGAAGGTAAAGCTAAATTAGCTGAACTTCAACAAAAATTCGTTGCTCAGTCTGCTGCCGCAGTTAAAGAGGCTGTTACCAGTTCGTTAGAGTCAGAATTGACTCAACTAAAAGAAGATATCCAAATTGCTCGCGAGAACATGTTTGGTCGTCGTCTATTCGAAGCATTTGCAAGCGAGTTTGCAGGTACTCATTTAAATGAGAACAAACAAATCCGTCAGTTACAATCACAAGTTGAATTAGTAACTGGTAAATTATCTGAAGCAGTTCAGGCAATTGAAGAAAAGAATGTATTAGTTGAATCAAAAGAAACAGAAATTAAAATTATTAAGGAATCAGCACAACGCAAAGAACGTCTTGCAGAAATGTTGAAGCCTTTAAACAAAGAAAAGTCAGCAATTATGCGTGACCTTCTTGAAGGTGTGCAGACAGATCGTTTACAAACTGCATACGAAAAGTATCTTCCAGCTGTATTGAACAATTCAAGTGTTAATACTCCAGCCCCTAAAGCTGTCGCATTAACTGAGAGTCGTGCAGTAGTAACTGGTGATAAAACTGCTAAAACTGCCGTTGAGTCTACTCAAGCATTAGATGTAATGTCTAACGTTTTTGAGATGAAGCGTTTAGCAGGGCTTAATTAAACCCTAAAAGGAAAAGGAAATATCATGACACAAGCATTATTAGAAAGCCGTTGGGGCGAAACCAAGGATGCCCTGTTAGAAGGACTTCAAGGCTCACGCCGCACAACAATGGGCGTTATTCTAGAAAACACTCGCAAGATGTTATCTGAAAACGCAACAGCTGGTGGTACACAAGCTGGTAACGTAGCTACACTAAACCGTGTAATTCTACCTGTTATCCGTCGTGTAATGCCAACAGTTATCGCTAACGAAATCGTTGGCGTACAACCAATGACTGGCCCTGTGGCTCAGATCCATACTTTACGTGTTCGTTATGCTGATTCAGTATCTGATTCAAGCAACTACGCAACTTCTGTAAACGCTGGCGATGAAGCATTAAGCCCGTTCAAGATTGCAACTGCATACTCTGGTAGTAATACTACTGGCCAAGCTACTTCTACAGCATCATTAGAAGGCGTAGCAGGTAACCGTATCAACGTTCAAATCTTAAAACAAGTTGTTGAAGCTAAAACACGCAAGTTATCAGCTCGTTGGACATTTGAAGCCGCTCAAGACGCTCAGTCTATGCACGGTTTAGATGTTGAAGCTGAAATCATGGCTGCTTTAGCACAAGAAATTACAGTTGAAATCGACCAAGAGATCCTAGGTTCCCTACGTGCTCTAGCCGCAACTGATTACACTTTTGACCAGTCCGCTGTTTCAGGTACTGCTACATTCGTTGGTGACGAGCACGCTGCTTTAGCTGTTCTAATCAACCGTACAGCAAACTTGATCGCTCAGCGTACACGTCGTGGTGCTGGTAACTGGGCTGTTGTATCTCCAGCTAGTTTAACAGTTCTACAAAGTGCTACAACTTCTGCTTTTGCTCGCACAACAGAAGGTACATTCGAAGCTCCTACAAACACTAAGTTTGTTGGTACATTAAATGGCGCAATGAAGATTTATGTTGACGGTTATGCAAATGACTCACAGGCTGTTTTAGTTGGTTACAAAGGTTCTAGCGAGGCTGATGCAGCTGCGTTCTATTGCCCTTATATCCCCCTAATGAGTTCTGGTGTTGTTTTAGATCCATCTACATTCGAACCAGTAGTAAGTTTCATGACACGTTATGGATATGTTGAGTTAACAAACACAGCATCATCTCTAGGTAACGCTGGTGACTATGTAGGGGAAATTGCCGTTGCTAACTTATCTTTCCAATAAGATAAAAGCAATAGTAGTTTAACTACACAACGAAGTAACTTCTCAGGGATGGGAAACATTAAAGCACCGAAAGGTGCTTTTTTGTTGTCTATATAATGTTATGTCGGTGAAATTGCACTCTATCATAAATATCATATGAAACCTTACACCTATCTTATAAAACACAAACCTAGCGGCAAAGTATATTATGGATTTCGATCTGCTAATACACAAGACCCGAACAAAGATTTATGGAATTTATACTTTACAAGTAGTCCTAAAGTAAAACAACTCATCGAGGAAACTGGTAAAGAAAGTTTTGAAGTAGAAGTACGTAAAATATTTGAAACAAAAGAAGATGCAGTTAAATGGGAAACACGGGTATTGCGTAGATGTAAAGTGTTGCATAACGATAAATGGATTAATCAAAATATTGCTGGATATGTAATACCTACAGAAGAATCTAATAGAAAGATTAGCAACTTTCATAAAGGTAAACCTAAAACAGAGGAGCACAAAGAAAAAATTCGTTTAAGCAATATAGGAAAAAACAAAGGTAAAAAGCCTACAGCAGAACATAAATTAAAAAACTCATTGTTACATTGTGGAAAAAATAATATTCGCTACGGGGTAGAAGTATCACAAGAAACACGCAATCGTATAGGTCAAGCTAACAAAGGTAAAGTGCCGGTAAACAAAGGTAAACCGATGAGCGAAGAACAAAAAGCAAAGATACGTGCTACCATAGCGGCAAAGAAATTGGTCCAGTCATAAATACTATTGTTCATAAGAACTCTCGGAGCACCACTTCGGGTAGCCTAGAACGCTATTTACAAAGGAAAAATAAAATGGCAAAGTTAAAAATTACAAAAACAAGCAACGGTACTGCAATCGACAAGTATGTAAGTCCAACAATCATTGATGGCGCACACATCGGCGGTACAGGCGGCGTAACAAGTCAAGCCGGTTATCAAATTCAACCACAGGTGTATATCACTGGTGGAAGTTCTTTACCTGGTTCAATCTTGGCACAAAAAGGTGCACACAAGTTTCAAGTAACCGATGGTACCTTAACAGGCAAATGCACATTAGTTAACAACCCTAACTTAGCTGCTGGTCAGATGAATGTTTTAATCAACTTATCTACCGCTTCTGCTAACGTTGCTTCTGCTAACGTTGCTGGTGGAGCAACAAGTACATACGTAACTTGGACATCGACTCCAGTTGGTCCTGTTACAACTCCGCGTGTTGGTGATTATATCATTGGTTTCACTGGTACTGCTGGTGTTGCTCAAGTTACAGCAATTAATACTGCAAGTAACGTAACTATTGCAGTATCTGGTAACGTAGCTGCGCAAAACTTGGTATCTATTACTAATAGTACATACGCTTGCCGTATTACTAACAAGTTTGCTTACGATTTTGGCAACGACGGTTCTGGATTCCCTAACAAGTTCCGTTATCGTTTAGCTACACCGGACGCATTATTTGTTCAAGTACAAAGTGCTTAATTAATTTAAGCTCTACTAAAAACCCGCTTCGGCGGGTTTTTTATTGAAAACACGATCTTGCGCCAAGCATAAATACTACTAAATTAAGGTTTAATAGAATGGCTACAATAAAAAATATTCCAGATTCGTATACAGTTAACGTTCCTCTAATGACAGTTAACGGTAATCTGATCGTAACCGGTAACACATCTATTATTGAAAGTACTAATACTTCGATATATGATAATATCATTACACTAAATTCTGGACTAAGCCCTAACGTAGAACCAACATTAAATGCTGGTATTACAGTTGACCGCGGAACACAGGCAAATGTATCATTGTTATGGAACGAGTCAGTTAAGTCATGGCAAGTTACTAGCAATGGAACAACGTTTGGAAATTTAGTTCTGTCAGCGCCTTCCTCGGCTAACTTAAATATTACCGGCACAACATTATACACAGATAGTACACATGGTAGTGTGCAAATTTTTGCAAATACCGCAGGCAGTGGCGGATCTGGTGTATATGTAACTAACACACAATCTACTGGTGCAGAGCTAGTAACAAAAGCTAAAGCAGTAGCATACAGCATCGTATTCGGATAGGATCATTAAATGGCAATTCAAAACACCACATTAACTACAACAGCGGCAAACATTTTTGTTAACCAAAGTTCAACTGGCACAAGTGCAATTACAACAATTCACCTATGCAACTTTACACCTAACACACAGGTGGCAAATATTTACATAGTGCCAGCCGGTAGTGTAGCCAACTCTACAACAATCATTTATTCAAACGTAAGTTTAACCGCATACAACACACAAATTGTTTATGCTGAAAAATTTATTCTAGGAACAATTGGTGATGCAGTTATGGCCAACTGTAGTAACGCCAACGCAATCTCAGCAACAGTAAGTTCAATTGGAATTTAATAATGGCAAGATTTCTTAAAAATCCTACAGTACACGATAATCAAAATTTTGCGGTACAACTTCCAATCGTTCCAAGTAGTAGCTTTGGTGATGCACCTGCAAGCGGACTATTGAGATTTAATCAGTCTACTAGCCGTATTGAATTTTTTTACAACAATGCATGGAGCCAGGTAGCTAAGATTGGTAGTGTTCAACTTGTTGTTGATAACTTAACTGGTGACGGGTCAACTCAAACATTTGCAATGACACAAAGCGAAACTGATACAACCGCAGTGGCAGTATTCATTGGCGGAGTATATCAAATTCCAACTACTAACTATACAGTAAGCGGCCTAGCAATTACATTTACAAGCCCACCGCCTGCTCCCGGTGTGAATCCAAACTCGATTGTAATTATACACAATATCAACAGCACAAACGTTGCTGCCTAAGGACCATTAAATGGCAATTGGTAAGATTAATGGACCGATGCTGTTTAGCAACCTGGAACGCCAGGGTGTTAATCTTGCAATCGATGCTAACCTTGCATACTTTGATGTAAACAATCGTTACGTCGGTATCAATAACTCAAGTCCTGCGTATGCACTTGATGCACCGGGTACAGCACGTCTTGCAAATCTTTTAATCACTGGCAACACCATTACCAGCAACACTGGCAAAATTAATTTAGGATCAACAACAAACGTTGTCATCACTGGCGGAAGCCTTGATTATGTTTTAACAACTGATGGCGGCGGCAACTTAACTTGGTCTAATATATCAAGCATCATTTCGGCAACTGGTCTCAGCGGAAACTTAATTACCCTTGGTGCTAATACAGTACAAAGTTTTGTAAGTAATGCAGTAACACTAACCAGCGCAACCACAGTAACCAATGCATTGGCACAATTAAATTATGTACTAGGAAAATTAGTTCCGCCTAGTCCTCCTAACTTTCCAAGTAACCAAACAATCGCAATATCAAGTGCCACTACTTCTGCATTGATGTGCAACTTTGCACAAACAGATAATAGTGGCTGGGCCAATCTGAGTGTTGCAGGCGGAACGGCTGTTTCAGTTGTTCGTTCGGCAACCTATGCCACTACTAGTATCACCAACGTTGGCCCCGGTAGTCTAGGCACCGTAACAGCATATCTAAATGGTGTGCCGCAAGGTACCGTAGTCTTGACAGGTAGTAATTCAAATACAACCAATGGCAATCTTTATGTGTACAACGTAGAAGATTACCACGCAGTAGTATCAACGGTGACCGCGGGCTTCTGGACTGTATTCAGCGCACAAGCCACAGGAACAGTTCCGAGTGGATGGAGTAGAATAACAATTGGTGATTCTGGTGTAACTGCAAATACAAACTCTGTGTCTTGGTACACAGATCTAGCCAATCCGGGATATCCAACATTTAGTAATACCAGTGTGGCACTAACTACCAACTCGGTTATCTATTCAAGTACTATACCAATGTTTACTAGTTCTGCTCAGTTCACTATCAAAGGTAATGTGTCGGCTCTGAGTGGCGACACATATCCTAATTCAACATACCTGTCCACTGGCATTGCAAGTGGTGCATTCCAGGTTCCTGCAAGCGTTACTTATACAGCTGCCAGCATCACTACACCATTGGCAAGAAATTTATATGTTGGATCTGGAAGTACATATTTCCAAACAACTGCAAATATTGTAACAACTGGATTTGGTTCAAGTTTAGTTGGACCACAGGTAACAGTTAATAATAGCTACTTGGTAAACTCAACTATTGTATCGCCTGGGGTAACTATTCTTTATAAAAATGGAACTAGCAATACAGTAGAAGAAACTGCAATTCCTGTTAGCGGATCGTTGGGCGGCGGATATAGTACTAGTGGATTGCGTATAGTAAATCCCGATGCTGGTACAGCCACAGACAATCCTGTTTACACAGGAAGTGAGTCGGCATTTAATAGCCAGACTGGGCTGTTCTACACAACCGATTCTACAGTGGTTGCTAACAAATTACAATTTGATCAGACAAACTATTCAACAGGATACTTACCAGTTGGTCCTAATCTGAGTACACAAGGATCTGCACAATATTTTACATTTAAGTTTCAGAGAACAACTGTAAGCAAATTTAATATTATTTATACTGGTGCTTTAGCTGGACTATGGATTGCATTGCCTGGAGTAACTGATGCTAGTTATGCAACACCAACCAAGGGTTGGTTAACCATGGCATCAGCATACGCTGGCGCAGGCGTACCGGGAACAGGAACAGGCGGCAATGGTTCTGCTGGGTGTGCAGTAGGTGGCACAGCAACACTAAACTCTTCTGGCAGTTATAGTTTAACTGGAACCTTTGGTACAGCAAGTAGTTCTAGTTCAACCAGCAATGAGATATATGTAAGAATTAAATTAACATCGGGACAGTCGTTGACAGCGTTAAGCATATCAACTCCAACTAACTAATATGCCAATTTCACAAGCCAACCAAGTTGACTATCTCTTTAAGAAAATAGGTTATGCTGTAACTACAACAGCCAACGCCTCTGTGAAATCACCTAGTAACGAAAGTATTCCTAGTCCGCTAACATTGCGTGGCGATACGATTTGGGTGCAGAGTGCAAACATACCTGCTACACAACCTGGATCAACTGCCGGGGTAGTTACAGTATATAATGATGCCAGTGCAAACACAATCAAGACAACAAACGATGCAACAAGTCCTGCATACCAAACTTGGAAAACAGGAATTACCAACTGGGTTGATCCTAGCTTTGGGCCAACATACCAGGTTAAAGTATATTGGGATAGTTCTAGTTCGTCAACTCCTCAGTCAACTGGTACACAGCTATTCCCAGACGGCACAGGCAACGACGACGAATGGTTCTTTGACTACGACTCCGGTGTATTAACATTCCCGGACATTATACCAACCTCAGTGAACGGTGTTGCTGGCAAAAGTATTTTTATTGTTGGCGCAATTTATTCTGGTGCCATTGGTATCAGTAACGTTGCCCCTGTTATAACAGGAACAGTTGGCACAGCAAACGTGGCTTATTATAGTAACGTGGCTGTCTCGAGTACTAATGCTACATTCTATCCGGCATTGTTTAATGCTACTACTGGAAATTTAGCGCATTATACATCATCAACCATTACTGCTAATCCATCCACTGGTAATCTGAGTGCAAGTAATGTAATAGCAACAGTCTATGGTAACATCATTGGTACACAAGCCACCTTTGCAAATATTTCAACTGTGGGCGGATTATTCTGGGCCAACGGTATTAATGCACTAGCTCCGCAGTATGGCAACACACAAGTAGCTGCATACTTGCCAATCTATGCAGGAAACCTATACCCTGGCAATGTTATATCGACTGTTTACGGCAACGTACACACAGATTATATCAGTGGCAACACAGGAAATGTTATTACATTTAATAGTACCGGTGCAATACAACTTCCCACTGGGAATACTATACAGCGTCCATCTGGATATAATGGAATGTTGCGCTTCAACACCGATACTCCTGCAATAGAATATTTTGAAGGTAGTGTGTGGGTTCCTGTTACCAATACAATAACAGATCAACAGATTACTCCTGATGGCACAAGCTCTACATTTACGCTAACTCAAGCATCAACTACCATTGGTATAATTGTTAGTATCAACGGTACCTTACAAGCACCAAACACAGCATACTCTGTCGCCGGCAATCAAATTACATTTACTGAAGTTCCGTTGACCACAGACATTGTTGATATTCGTTTCTTAGGTGCGTCGGTAACTATTAATAATACTTTAGCACAAGATTTGTCTGTAACCGGCAATGTTACAGTAACAGGATTATTTGTAGCACCACAAACAACAAAAGCAAGCAACGCACCGGGCACAGTAGGGCAGATATGCTGGGATGCCAATTATATCTATGTTTGTACAGCCACAAATACCTGGAAAAGAACAGCATTAACCGGCGGTTATTAATTTAATCTATAAATATTAATATCAACTTCTCTTAGTATAATTTTATACTAACGACAGCAATTTAACCTTCCCAAGTCCTCCGCAAAAACACCTAGCTAGGACTATTTTCTCACGGCCACGATAAATAACAATAAGCTACTAAAAAAATAACCAAAGGATCGCTTACCATGAGTGGAAATATAACAAGAATTAAGAATAACCAGATCACTGACGGAACGATCCAGTCGGCAAAACTTGCTAGTGGCACGTTAGTTGGTACTAACTTTGCCCCAACACTAACATTGAATTCAAACGTTACTATTATTGGTAACTTGTCGATTAGTGGTAACACAAGTTCCATTAACTCGGTTAATACATACGTTCAAGATCCGTTGGTTGTTTTCAACAACGGCTATACCGGTAGTGTTGCTGGATACGACATTGGTATTTTAGTTAATCGTAACTTATCTAGCTTGGGACCTTACGGTGCGGTTAATACTGCATGGGTATGGGTAGAAAACGATCAAGCGTTTGAATCTATTGCAACATCTACAACAGGCAATGCCTTAACTGGGTTAACATCAGTTGGTTTTGCTAACTTAAAAACTGGTAATGCAACAATGGTTTCTGCCAGCATTACCAACAACTTAACAGCAGGTGGAATTACTGGTACACCAATTAGTGG
>Ga0007804_1000360_pt1 | contig 16967 bp, 14 predicted proteins | sample CryBogCBE25Aug07_FD_60367 | JGI IMG/M metagenome (GOLD analysis project Ga0007804, IMG submission 60367) | Freshwater microbial communities from Crystal Bog, Wisconsin, USA - CBE25Aug07 | ecosystem: Environmental > Aquatic > Freshwater > Lake | place: Crystal Bog, Wisconsin, USA | collected... | reverse complement strand
ACCCACGGCATTGCCTCCGACTAGGCGCATTATCCGCAGACCCATCGTCACCGCACCCCAGGCCCAACCCGCCACACCATGATCACCGTCAAAACCTCCACGCATCGCAATCCAAGGACTCCGACCGTGCCATTGGTCTTGGGAGCTGCTTTTTTACTGCTGGTATTTGACCCTCTCCACGCTCAGGAACCTGTTGCTTCAACGAATGCACCCACTCCTCCGCTTCCCGGTACTTCCATCACCGCGCCCACGGCGAATCAGATTGTTTTGCCAAGCAAAATACCGGCACAGGCACAGGAAGAAACCGTTTCCATCCAATTTCCCCACACCTCGGTGGCCGAAGTTCTGACGGTCTATGAAAAACTGACCGGCAAACACCTGATACGGGACTCCAACCTTCAGGGCCCCGAACTCTCCATCATGGTGGCCGATCCCATTCCCCAGAAGGAGGCGATCTCCCTAATCGAAAGCTCTCTTCTTCTCAACGGGTACACGATTGTCCCGGTCGATGGAAAAACCGTCAAAATCCTCGGCCCCAGTCGCCCTCCCCGCACCGAGGGGCTTCCCCTCTACCTGGAGGAATCCCAACTTCCTCAGGATGGCGACAAGATCGTCTCCTTCTACAAAACCCTCAATTTCCTCTCTCCCGCAGAGGCCACGTCCATCATCGATGGTGTGATCCAGAGGAACGCTTACGGGGCTATTGTTCAGATCCCCAACGCAAGCGCGATTGTCATCACCGACAAGACGCCCATTATCCGCAAGGCGATTGCCATTCTGGCGGTGGTTGATCATGAACCGAGCCAGATCATCACCGAGTTCGTTCCCCTTCAGCGGGCAAACGCCGAAAAAGTTGTCGAAACACTGAACCAGATGTTTGCTGGAGGCTCCGGTGGAGGAGGAGCCGCCACCCCACCCAATGGCCAGGGAGCCGTTGTATCAGCAGGTGGAGACGCGCATCTCCTGAGCGGCAAGGCACAGTTCATCGCGGACAAGCGCACCAACAGAATCCTCATGGTCGTTAAAGCCGAGAATTACAAATACCTCCGCGAACTGATTTCCAAATTGGATCAGCCCATGGAGTCGGTCGAACCGCTCGTCCGACCCCTGAACTACCTCTCCGTGAACGACCTGTTTCCGGTACTTGTTGATATGCTCAAGAGCAAGGATGACTCCGACACAAAAGGAACTGGCGCTGCCGGCAGCTCGACCCCGCAACCGACGCCAGCACAGAACCAGTCCGGCAGTGCCGGCGGGCAAAGTGGAGGTGGAAGCGGAAGCGTCGCCAACACGCCTGATAAATTGAGCGAGGCGGCCGCCCAGAATCCACCGCAGTCTGCAACGATTGGCTCCACGAGTGTGATTGCCGATGCCGGCGGGAACAGCATCATTGTGTACGGCCCACCCGAGAGCAAAACAAAGGCCGCGCAAATCATCGATCTTCTCGACCGCAGGCCAAAGCAGGTTTACCTCGCCGCGGTCATCGGACAACTCAGGCTGACCGAGGGATCTGATTACGGAGCCTCCTGGTTTGCCAAGTTCAACAATGGAAGCAGCAACGGCTTGCTAGCCGGTGCCGTGGGTAACTCCTTTACCAATCTGGTGGCCACCTCGATCACCAATGCCATCAGCTCCTTCCCCTCCAGTCTAACCGGCCTGACGGTTTATGGAACGATCGCCCAAGGCATCGCCACCTATGCACATGCCTTGGAGAGCACCGGAAAGTTCCGAACGATTTCCAGACCCGTCGTCTACACGGTGAATAACAAAAAAGCCACGATCTTTTCCGGGCAGAATGTTCCGATTCCCGGAACAAGCGTTTACACACCAGTTGCTTCAGGCACCACCTCTTCTGTAAACAGCGTTACTTCCACCATCCAATACCAGCCCGTGGTACTTAAACTGGAGGTGATTCCCCTGATTAACTCCGACAAGGAGGTGAACCTGACGATCGCTCAACACAACGACAAGCTGGGAACATATAGTAATATCGGTGGAAATTCCGTCCCCACCATCGAGACGCAGGAACTGACCACGACGGTCCGCGTTCCCAATGGCTCCACCATTGTTCTGGGAGGACTCATCACCGACGACAAAGTTACCAACGACTCCGGTCTTCCGGGTCTCTACAAGATCCCGATCATCGGCCCCCTCTTGGGCGGAGATGCCAACAAACAACGGAATCGCAGTGAACTCGTCATCATGATCCAGCCGATCGTTGTGGATTCCAACGAGGGCATGGAGAAAGCCAGCGTCGAGGAGGGAGCTGATAGCGAACTCGGAAAACGAGCCAGAAACATCAAGGAAAAGCTGGACCCGACACCAAGCCCAACTCCCAAGAAAAAAGGCTTTCATCTCTTCAGTCTTCCTAAAATCGACAACTACTAGGTCTTTGGCCTCACTTTCTGGTGGACGATCGGGGTGAGAGGTTGCATCCTTTTTACCCCTTCATCTTCGGATGGAGAAGGAAACGGGTAGGTACCGAAGTGGCCAAACGGGGCGGACTGTAAATCCGCTGGCTCTGCCTTCAGTGGTTCGAATCCACTCCTGCCCAGTTCCTCTTTCAGCAAGTCAGAAAGGGGCTCCAGAGGTGACCGACTCCATTTACTGGTCTCCCTTGAAAATGCCAGGAGAGGACAAAATGTGCCACCTTATGACCCCTGTACTGGCACACGACTGGCACACGAACCGGTCCCATTAATCCTGAAAGCAGGATGATAATGAGGGGCTGGTCCCTTGCCTAGACTCTCTGGCGAGTCCACCGGAAGGTTTTTTTACCACCCAAGGCGCGGCAGGTAGCTTCACCGGGGTCTCTTTTTCCGAGGAGACTGACCCTCTGACGGCTTGGTTCCAGGCTTTTTAATGGTCTTACCGGCATCCCGGCCTCCCCTACGCTTGGCTCTTATAGTGTCTTTCCCTCCGGCAGCAGCCTTCCCAGTCCACTCTCTCGGGGCGGTCTTGCGGAGTGTTCCCGGGCGCTGGTTTTCTGAAGTCTTGTTGATCGGGATGGTCTGGGCCCTCCGTCTAGGGGCCTTCACCTGGACTGGACGGACCTTGACCCTCTTCGATTTTCGTTTCTTCACCTGCTGACTGGCACCCGCAGCGGACACTGCAGACGCTGATGGTGCTTTTGATTTCTTGCCCTTCGGGGGTGTGGGAATCCGCTCTGTGACCCCGCTATCTCCAACCTTTAGGCTGTTTCGTTTTAATGATCTCTCCTTTGAGCGGCTCGCTTTGATTCTCTTCTTGATGCCATTGAATTCTCTCAAGAGATCGGTAGTGGATGTTTCTGTTGTGACAGCAAAGGTCTCGGAATCGAGACGGCAAGTCAGATCCACGTATCTAACACCGAGCCGAGTCAACCAGATCGATTCAGCTAGATCTTCGTCGTCGTTGAAGACGAACTGCAGTTGAAATCTTCGATTTTCAGACTGCAACTTCAACAGGCATGCATTGATCCGCGAGCGGGTTAACTCATCAGCCCCTGCACCTGGCTCTGAATAGGCTCCTTTGTCGAGAGCGTCATCCAGGTATTTCAGTGCAACATGGTAGAGGAGCGCCGCTGGCTTGTTATTGGGCTCAAGGACATAGGGATGTCGCGTATCCGACGAAGCGGCGCTGGACGTGGTAGTCTCGAGCGTGGGGGGGATTGCCATCTCTTTCACAAGTTCGTCTATCCTTGCCATAAGCTCGAATAGTCGATTCCCCCGAACCGCAGACGCTACGGCCGTGCGTATGGAGATTAAGGAAAAGTATCCCATTGCGTCACATACGTCATCGAAGTATTCGCCGTCCAGTTTAGCCAATTGCTCCGTAATTTCATTCCACTTCCTGTGGGTTGATTTATCGAACTTTTCTCCGCAGAAAACTGATGGGATCCTGTCGGCGTCTCCACCACCGGCAAGCCACTTGGGAGGAATGCCGAGAAGGTCCGCGATTTTGGCAATTTCGATTTGCGTGAATCGCTTCAGGTTTTTGCCGTCCCTGCCTTGGCCATGTGCTTTTTGCGTAATGATTCTTACATCAATCCCCAGGGACTGCTGGAGATATTCCAGAGTCTTCCCGGCATCCTTGCAGGCTCTTGAGACCCTGGTTGTGGGGCTTCTGCTCATATGGATCGGTGGATTTTATGTCTTGAAAATGAACATTATAAAGTCTGGTGCGGCAATGAAGTGGGCGTGATGTTTCGCCCATGAGCACCCCACAGCGTTTGAAGGAACCAGCCGCAGGGGAGCTCGTCAACACAATGACAGCAACACACAAGACAGCCATCGCAGCTCACGCGAAAAAAGATCAAAGAACGAACCTAGTGGATGGTACCACCATGGCGGACGCCCTGGCCATCAGCACAAGGGGCTTACACCGGTTACGTGCAAAAGGCCGTATCGGTCACTACCGCGTAGGAAGATGCATCCGTTACCAACCCGCCGAAGTCATGGAGGACCTCCGCGTCTTCCACGTGACACCCAGGCTAACGAGCCGCTTGTAGAAACAACGGAGCCAAAAACGCTAATCAAAACCAATTTGTCGGAAAGACCGGCAGAACCAAGCAGAAATGCAAACCAACAACAAAAACGAGGGCGTTAGCCCCACAAACAAGAACAAAGAAAACACCCTGCGTAGTTCCACCACATCGATCGATATGGCTGCTGCAGGATGCAATAACGAGACCCCCTACGAGGCAATGGTCGCCTCATCACCATTGCAGAAACGGAACGTTTCGAGCCAAAAGGTAGGGGGGGTAGACCTTCGTAACATTGAGGAAAGGTCAGTCCATTCCGTCCTTCGAGATGAGCTCGATATTGATGATGAAACCACAGTCCACACTGAGGTTTCTGATCTAGAAACGATGATTGATACTCATCGGGATAATATCGAGAAGGATAGCTCCCTTATCTGGAATGCTTCTGAACAGATAAAGAACTACGGAATTGAGCTGTTTTCCCAAGAGAGGCCATCAGGCGATTCTGAGAGTGAAAGTGATGAGCGAGCAGGTTCTTTTAAAGAACAGCTTGATGATCTTTACGAGTACGTTTTCGACGTCAGTTATGACGCCGGATTCCAGTACGCTTATCAACACCCCGACAACGAGCTGATATCGGTGTTGATGGATTTGTGGTTCGCGCCCGGCCTCGAAGAAGACAGCGAGCTAGTTACTACTCTCTGCGAGAGTCGTTGGCCCGGCATGAATGTGGATTGGGGCATCTTCAACCAGGGTGTAACGGACGCTTTTGATTGTGCCCTTGAGGACCTAATCGGAGCTCAACAATCAACTGAACACGGTGTCAGAGAACAAATCTGCCAGGGGTTACCGGCAACCTCGGCAGGCGCACCTCGCCATCAACTCACCGCTTAACAGAAATCAATTGGCACTACCCATCCGGCCTAAGGCCGGGTGGGAGTGTCACAATGATTATTAAAATGATTAAATTATCTAACCAGCATCATGGCTCCCATTTCACCAACGGGATCGATCCGGAATGGCCTAGAGTCAAGTACTCCCTACGGCATCCAAGTCGAAGGCTCTATTCGGAGCTCTTGGATTATGTATCAAGCAAGAAGTCCCATGAACTGAAGTCGTTTATATTCCAAACCGTTAGGGCAGGGTTGATTGAAGGCAAGTCCCAGGAGGATCTCAGGGCTGAGATCTCCCCCTTAATCAAGGGCTATCGCCTGAGTGAAAGTGAGACCTACGTGAATCTTCAGATCCGAAGAGTCATTGGATGGCTCAAACAAGGGTTCACGCCACCTCAATCTGCATCAAGGACAAGGCCTTCTCAGGCACGAGCGCGATCCGCAGCTCCCAAGGCTCCGGCAAGTATTCCCTCATCGCTTGAGTCTAGGGAGAAAAGCAATCGGATCAGGCTGATGAAGGAGATTAACCGACGGCAGCAGCTGCAGAACCCACGCCGTATGAAGCTCATCTTTGATTACGATCAGCTCGCTGGATTCGGGGGCTATTCAGTCGAATGCCTCCTTTCTGGCGAAAGGTTTACGGGGGAAATCGAGGCGGCGAATCTACGGCATTTCCAGTTGCTTCTGTTGGAACAGGTTTTCACGAGAATTGCTCCCCGGGGATGCGTCGAGCTTCTGTGCGATGACGTGGAGTTCGTCATGCACTTCGCTGTTGAGAACCTGTTGGAGTACCGTCAGTTGGGTTGGAAGGCATCAAATGGAGATCGGCTCCCGCTGGTGCCCCTGTACGAGCGATTGGATCGGGAACTCAATGGGCGTGATATCTCGATCAGACTTCCAGATGAAATTCCAGACGTGACGGAGGGGAAAAACACCCAATAGGGACGAGGGAGAGCGGCGGGGAAGTTGTGTATCCCCGTCGCTCATCTCATCCAGATATCCATATGCAGACTTTTTCCAAATGGAGTCCGAGATTTTCACGGGATTTTCAATCGGACCTACCTCCTCTACCGAAAAACATTCCGGACGATATGGAGGAGCTTCCGGGTATTCCTCCAGAGGCCCTCGGGCTCAGGAATTATCTAAAGAACGAACGTCGTTGGTCGTTCGCCAAGCATCTCAAGGAACTGCCGCTTCATGGGACTGGTGCTCAGTACCATGCCAATTACCGCGCCTGTTTGGCAGGATTGGCAGAGGGACTTCCCTCCAATGTCGTCCAGTACCTGGTACAACAGGAGGCGATTAAAAAGGGGCGTCCATACTTTGATGCCTTCAAGCAGACTCGAGACAGTATCTTGAACGGTCATCGATATCTTTCAGGTGCAGTTCGACACCAGGACGGCCGGGGAGTTCGGTTTCCAAAGCTGGGCATTGATCTGCCACGAGTTCGCGAGATCGCATTGAACGGGGATACGCTGTTAAACTTAAAAGAGTGTTCAAGGGGTATTCCCGAATCGCCCCAGCATGTTCTTGGAGCGCTATATCGACCAGAGACACTTTTGTGGTGCGGCAGGGAGAAGTTTGCCAATACCACTCCCCGGACTATCGAGGACTGGTTGGTAAGGGATCTCTCTGGATACCAGTACATTGTTCCAAATCCAATGACTGCACTGACGGGGCTGACAAAAGATGGTAGAGAGTCGTACCGCTGTCTCGGGAATACCGGCCCAAGGAAATTCTTGGTCATAGAATTCGACTTCAAGGCAGGAGAATCCATAGCGGTAGATACCCTCCTCTCTGATCTTCAAAAGCAGGGGCGAACAGTTGGTGACCTCAACGCCGCACTGCATAGCCACCTTCAAGAGTTCTTGCCGCTGGCGATGGCTGTTTTCTCGGGAGGTAGCAGTCTCCATGGGTGGTATCCCTGCGAGCATATTTCGCCCGAGAAACAGGAACTCTTTTTCGACTACGCAGTAACCCTCAAGGCAGACCCGCAGTTACGGAATCACTCCCAACCCGTGCGGTTCCCTTGGGGAAAAAGAGCGTCGAGTGGTGCCGTTCAGGAAGTTCTGTATTTCAACCCGGAGGTACTCCAAGCATGAATCCAAATACTCAAGAGCAGATCGATCAGATTCCTGTTTGCGACCAAGTAAGCGATGGCTTCTCCATTGAGGATATCCGTCAGGGCATTCAGGAAGCCCTGTTTGATATCAATACACCGCCGACACCCCTGGTTCCTCGGCTGCTCGTAAATTCCATACCGGTGAGTCATGTCGGTGGGGTCACTGCCATACTTGGTGGCTGCAAGCGTGGTAAATCAAACTATGGCATGAACGGGCAGGCAGCGGCTCTAAACTGCGGTGGTGATTGCCTTGGATGGTCATCGGATGGGAATCCCGATCGCCATGCTGTGATCCATATGGATACCGAACAAAGTCGTCAGCAATGCGACACCATGATTCGCCGGCGATTCACGGCCTCCCAGTTTGTCCCTCCTGAGTGGTACAAGTCGGTGAGTGTTGGCCATTGGGGCATCGATATGCTCTTTGCCGGACTGGAAGTACTGGTAAGTGACGCCTACAGGGATTTTGGTGGCATCCACAGCATTTGGCTGGATGGCTGTTCCGACTTCCTCAAGAGCGTGAATGACGAAGCTAGAGCCATGGAGTTGGTAAAAAACCTCTCTCAGATGGCCAGGGAATACAGTTGCGCCATAGTGGTATCGCTGCATGTGACCCAGGGTGATAATGGGCTAGTGAACGGCAGGGGTCATTTGGGAAGGGAGTTGGAGAGAAAAGCCGAAACTGTACTCCTGTTGTCTGGGTCGGGCTCCATTACCAAAGTATCAACACTAAGGTCTCGTAATAAGCCTGTTCGGGGGGATGATTGTATCTATTTTGAATACAGCGAAGTAGTGGGGAGACATGTTACGGTGAATCCCTCGCAGGATGAGGAACTAAAGCATTATCCTTTTTTGTTGGAGTGCTGGAGAGGCCGTGATGATGCAGCATTTACCCTAGCTGAAATTTATCGCAATAGCCCTAGCTATAAAGAGTCGAATACCACTAAACGAAACTGGATCAACATTTTACATAAAGAGAAACTTGTTGATAGAGAACCAGAAGGATTCAAAAGATACCAACTCACTTTATCAGGCCGGGAATTAATGAATGAGCTGATAGAGGGGGAGACATTAGTTAATGATTATATTAATGTATAACAATTAATATTAATTGCATCATCATATCACTCTACCATGAATAGTCATCATCATCATCATCACCCCTATATAGGGGTGATGATGATGATGATAACAGAACATGGTTTTCCATCCCCTCACTCATATTAAGTAGTCGCGATCGCAAAAAACATGTACTTTATGAATAATAGAGCAATTACTCAGATTCCTAATAACGCAGTAATATTAAAAAATAACTTCCAATTCAAGTCCCTAAGCGACTGGAGTTATAATATAAGCCTAGGCTGCCTCCATGGGTGCAGCTTCTGCTATGTACCTCAGACTTCAACCATCAAGCAGGAAACTCTCCTGGAACGACACCCTGGATTGATTCCCGAGGAGTGGATTGCTGAACGTAAAGCAGGACGGCATTGGGGGGATCATCATTGGGGCCAGTACGCCCTGCTTCGGACTTGGGACGAAAAGAAATTCCGTACCAGTCTGAGGAAGGCCGAGAACACGACCCAGCTGTCTCCGGATGGTAATAGGGCAATCATGTTCTGCAGCACGACGGACCCCTACCAGACCATGAGCATTCCAGGCAATTCAGCCATGACTCAGTTGATGCAGGATCGGCGGCGGGGACTTGTGCGACAGGCGCTCGAAATCATCCTCCATGAGTCGGACTTGAATGTGCGGATACTCACCAGATCGCCGTTGGCCGAGCAGGACTTCGATCTCTACCGGCAGTTCGGAAACAGGCTGCTTTTCGGAATGAGCATACCGACCCTCGACGCTGGCCTCAGTGATATCTATGAACCCGGGGCTCCGGGACCACAGGCAAAGCTGAGGACTCTTCAGCGTGCCGTTGATGCCGGCATTCACGTCTATGTCGCCCTGGCCCCTACCCTGCCGGATGAAGGCGAAGCGGAACTGCGGAGGACTATCCAGACCCTCGCAGCATTCAATCCCGTGACCCTCTTTCACGAGCCCATCAATCTCCGAGCCGAGAATGTTGCTCGAATAGAGGCCAAAGCACGGGAACTCGGGAGGTCAATTAACAGCGCCGTTTTCCAATCCCGTGAAACGTGGAGGGAGTATGCGTTTAATCAGTTTGCACTTGTGGACAAGCTCGCCCGGGAATTGAACCTCCCGGATGGCGTGCTTCACCAGTGGCCGGACAAGACCCTCGCCAGCAAAGCAGGGTTTATGAAAATGAAGGCCATCCAGGCTGTGCGGGATTATGGCGTGAATACCCGGACCTTGCGCGATGCCGCTGAGAACGAATGGCAGACATTGATCTTACCCTGGATCCAGTACTGGCATAACCCCGAGCAGCGAATTTCAAACTGGCCGTCCTAAGGCTGGCAATCATTAAACCCGTCATGCCGTCATAGAGCCCAGTGTTCCGTGGCGGCATGGCATCAATCCTGAAAGCCCCCTCCTATTGCAAACCGATCGGCCTACCGCTGCTCGGCAATCCAAACAAACAATAGTAACAACATGAATACCAATACATTAACTAATACATCCACAACCCTCAGCACTCTCGATGCCGAAGATGCCGAGCTCTTAAAGCAACTCGAGGCCCGAGTAGCAACCTCCTCCTTGGATTGCTTCACAGCCCTGGCCGAAATCGAAAAGTACAAAGGCGGACTGCTCTGGAAAGCCACCCATGGCTCTTTCGAGGACTATGTCCGGGAGCGCTTCCTGTACAAGCCCCAGCACCTTGGTAGACTCCTAGGAGCAGGCAACCTCACACTCCAGCTCAAATCTGCGATTGAGAAACCTGAGGATCTTCCGGTCAATGAGGCCCAACTCCGACCGCTACTCAACAAACTGCCAGAGGACCGACAAGTCGAAGCCTGGAAGAAGGTGGTAGCTGAGTTAAAGCCGGATGAGCGGACGGGTGCCAAGGTCATGGCCAAGGTTCAGGAAATCCGAAAGGCCATCCCCAAAGAGGAGCTTGCGGCATCAAAACCAGCAAGGGCACCCAAGGTCAGCAGGGTTATCAAGGCTCCCACCCCACTAGAAACACCCGAGGAGTTAATTCAGAAGTTATTAACGGCCACTGCATCTCACAGGCAGGTATTTAATATCCACTCACTTCTTCAAGAGATTATTCGCCTGATGAGCGACGACAGCATCCCGGTCACACAAGTATCCTCCATGGATAAGGATTAAGAACCTACTTATATAGCGATGCGTAGTTATACTATTTTAATGATGGTATAGCTACGGATCAATATAACTTATAAAACCCCTATTTAGGTCAAAACAGGCTCGTTTCTGAAGGCCGTATAAAGCATATACACTCTACGTATGACATCTTTGTTTAGATATAAGTCAACTCCAAGAGCAAGGAGGCGCTCCAAAATCCAGCACCTGAGAAAGCGAGAAGCCCGTATTTACGGAATGCTGGACAGAGTAATGGACGTGCTATCTACTACGGTAATACGGGAAGACGAGGAGGATGATATTAAACTTATCGGATGGTGGGGCAAGGATGCTGTGTGGCAGAGACTGGCCGCACTGGACATAAATGCCGATGGCTATAGGGCAAGACAGAGGTGGAGACTGGAAGTGGACCATGAGTTCGTGAACCGTCCCCCTGAGTTCGAACTCAAGGAACCAAAGGAACTCACCTGGCCAAGATACAAGGTCGACACCTCAGGGTTTCCGCCTGATGCAGCAAAACTGGAGTCCGGTCAGTGGTTCTCCATCCACGGGATAGAAAAAATGGCCGGCACTGCAAACGACCGTTGGATGTACCTGGTGAAATCAAAGAGAAAGAAACTGAAGTATGCCCCGGGCGAATGGCTGTACTTTGATCGCAAGGAACTCGGTCAGATTTTCCCGAGCATGAGCACCAAAACTCATCATATAGCCAATCGCAACGCTTTCCTTATGCATGTAATCCGAGAGCAGGACGGTATACCCAAGGAATTGTGGGTCTACTCGTCCACGTACAAGCCGCTCTTCAAAACCACACTGAACTTCGTTGACCCCCAGCATCCCGTGCATGAGAACCGACGGGGGTCATGGTGGCACAACGATTGTTTCGCTTGGGTATTCCATGAGCGGTATTTAAGAGAAGAGGAGAAGGAAAGAGAGGCAGCGGCAGATATTGCTACAGCTCGGGCTACCCAGTGTCCGTCTCCCCCTCTCAAAGAATCAGATAGACATCAATGAGGTCCTAAGGAGTAGATCCATTCCTGCTCGTCCTCATGTTGACTCAGGAATACATTGCAACTCCTCAACCCAATGATCTTCATAACCACCCTCTCGGATATTGAGCTTCTTCCCGAGTGGAGTGGTGTGTCCAAGATGTCTGGGCGAGAGCTCTTGGACCGATTGGCTTCAGTCTTCGATTACCTCCCAGAGGGAACGACCTTCAGCATCAATGGGGAAAAAATCTCCATCATGATTCCAGAGGCCCAGTCTTCGCAGAAGGCTGAAGCTGCCCGTCTCGCCGAAAAAGCAGCACTCTTCCCACTACACCACGGATTGGAGCCAACTGCCAGTGGCACAGCTATAGGTATGGCGCCAACAACCAGTTCTCCTCGTTAAAGAGGAGTATCGATTCAGCAAAAGTCCCTACTTTTTTGATTTCTCCTTGGCAGGAATCGAATGGGCCTCAATAAAGTCCCTAGCGGCTCTCACCACGACATCACTTAAGGTGACATCGGCTTTGTCGGCGATTGCTTGAAGTATGTCTTTTTCGTCCGTGGGAATGCGGACTGTCATGATCCCGTTGCGGCGTTTTGGCATGGTATTTGATTATATTAAGAGTTACTTCACTGACAACCTGTAGTGACCCTTACCAATCTTCTTGATCCCTTTGTGCTTTTTCCCAGTTGTGGAAAACCAGACATGGATATTGGGACCTTTGACCTTCAGGGTCTTAGCCAACTCGGCAACCTTCACGCCGGCATCACCGGCTGCTTCCAAAGCCTTTAGAACCTTCTGTCCCAGACCTCGACGGATTCCACGGATTGCACCCGTCTTGGAGGTCACGTTAGGAACCTTCTTGGACGGACGACCACGGCGCTTTCCAGAAACCTTGGGGGTTTTTCCAGCGAATACTCCTTGAAGTTGGAGTTCAATCTGATCGACCTCTTTTAACAGGGAATCCTTTTTCTGGGTCAGATTAATAAGATCCCTAATGGTAGCACTGGTGAGTTTGGAGAGATCCATTTTTTCCAGTTCATGTCGACCCTAATGGTAATTCCCCTAATTGAAAAGTAATCATCTAAAGGTATCTGCTTTAAGGTTTGGGCATACCTTTGAGTGCCGGGCCATACCCTTGATTGTAGGCCAGTTGCCAATACGCCCGTGCAGCAAATGCATTTCTAGGAACTCCCTGTCCTGAAATCAGGCAGACCGAGTAGGTATACTGTGCAGGAGCATAACCCATATCAGCTGCTCTTTTATACAATTGAGCCGCCTGCTCTAGGTTCTTCTGAACCCCCTCCCCTCTGAAGCACATGATTCCTAGCGCGGTGACAGCATAGGGATCTCCGACCATTGTATTGTTGAGGCCTTGGAATGCAGCTTCCTTGAGAGCCAACCCTTGTGCCTCATCTTGTTGGATTCCACCCTCACCCGCCTGCCTCATAACCCCCAGACGATAGATTCCGAGTGGGTTTTTCTGCTTGGCACTGAGGATCGCATATTTTGCCGCCAACTCTTGGTTCTTATCAGTCATGTAACCAAGGGAGTAATAGATGGAGACCACAGCCTGCGCGTAGGCATCACCTTGATCGGCGCGACTCAGTGCATCATCGAAACTCAGGATTTTTCCGGAACCCTGAGTTGAAGGCCTGTAGTATCCCCTTCTTTGGTTTGAGGGTGTCGTCGCCTGTGTTTGAAAATTCCATTGAAATCCATTCTGCGATGCAGATTGAGAGTACGGAGCGGGGGGCGGTGTAGGGGTTGGAGTAGGTGTCGGAGTCGGAATCGGAGTAGGCGTCGGTTTGGGTTTAAAGGGGGCTTCTATAGCTTCGATTTTAACCCTTAATTTTTCGGCCGCAGCCTGCTGACCCTTGATTGATAGAAATTCATCGTAGGATGACTTCATGGACTCAATACCCGAGGATTTCAGATCATCCATTGCATCACGAAAATCCCTGATTTTTTTCTGCAAAGCATCCAAAGGTTTCCTCTGGGACTTCAATGCCTGCCTCAGTTCATCCTTGTCGGTTTCAGAGAGTTGTTTCGAATCGATCCCAGCTTCCTTCTCTTTAAGGATTTCGCCCTGATGATCAACTTGATCAAGGAGGTCTTTAAGGTCTTTTCCGCAAAGAGTTTCCGCTTCTGATGCTAGCGTGCCATTCTCCAGTTTGACCGGTTGATCCGGAATTGAGGACAGCTCCAGCAGAAAGGTATCCCTAAGTTTTTCAAATGAAGACTGAAGATCAGAAAGATTCTGCAAAGTGCTTGTTTCAGACTTCAATTGATGAGCTGACAATAAGCCGCTCATCATCATGATTAGAACTATGAACCTGCGGGATTTGGTCATCATATTGATATAAAATCAGTCGATATCATACTTCTCAAGGCACAACCTGCGAGGTGGTGGGGGCAAGGTTGCGACCTTCAACAGAAAATTGACGCTCTTGCCCCCAGGTGGAATCCACGTTGATAAGTGCTTTATTGAGTACTTCTATCCTTCCAGCAGGAGTCTCGGGCCATTTGTTGGGTAGGCTTTGCACCCTTTGATCACCTTTTATGGAAAGACTGACATTTGAGACGGCTTGATTTCCTAAATCCACCTGCATCCCCGCTGCATTGAATTCGAGCCAACCACAGGGGGGGATGTGATCGGGCAGTGCTGCGACCGGCAGGGAAGAACCGGCGAGTAATGTGGCAGAGGGAGCTATTTGCCAGCCCTGCAATCTGTCAGCGACAGTTTTGCTTGATGCCAGGGCCAATGCTTTCAAAAGAGGCGGAGCGTTGTTGGGAATTGACCCGTGCCCCATCACAAACGGCTGCAAGACTTCGAGGCGTCTTCCCACGGGATGGAATGTGGAGAAAAGACCATTGAATGTGCCGCCGCCGAGAATGTTCCTCATTTCAGGAAGCATCCACGGCGGGACAAAGATCAACGTGCCGATGTCACGACCGGGATCAGCCTTGGCGCAACAGTTGGCTAACTCCTGCCTGAAGAGAATTTCACTGCGTAATCTCACCCATAGAAGCCGGGCCAGACTGCTCAGTGCTTTGGATGAAGAGGCGAACTCGGCATGTCTGGCCGAGGCCAGTTGCAGACGCAGGATCCGATCACTAGCCATTCTGATCCTCAGGTGAAGCCCGGCCAGATAGTAAGCTTCATCCTCCGTGGTGAAACCGGGACGAAGAAAGTCGCCCCTCAAGCGCTCAAGAATGGGCAAGGCTTCATAAGGATGACCGCTGGCCAGATAGTAATCTGCCACGGCAAAATCGAGATTCTTCCCCGCCTCCTGACGGATACACGGGGGGTACGTGAGGAGAATCCTCTGCGCCTTGGCCAAGAAGTTGGCGGCATCATCCCAGTTGCAGAGCATGAGTTCATTGCGGGCCATCTCTGCTTCAGGAATAACCGGGGCGATGATCTTCCGGCCTTGGCTGGCAGCGGCGATTAACTGAACCGCATCTTCCGGTTGAAACAACCGTTCCTCACTCACCACCGCGGCAACAACGAGATTCGGATCGGCGAGGAACTTCTCGGGACCGATCTGGTCACGATCCATAAGTTTCAGCAGGGCATCCTTGGCCAACTTCGGATCACGTTGCTTCCGTCCTTCTATTTCCGAGCGGAGAAGCCCCAGGGAAGCGAGCATGGAGTCATCGGTTTTTGCTTCGTCGGTTTGGGACAATTCATTGACGATCTCCTCAGCTTCTTGGTACTGCCCCCTGTCGATCAATCTCCAGGCTTCCATGACCTTGGGGGATTCCAAACCGGCTAGGATTGCAAATTCATGGGTATAGAAGCGTCCATAATTTTCGATCGCTTCCTGCCTCGGAGAGTCTTCCCCAAGTTGCCTGAGAACTGCCGCTTTCTCATGCCATCCGAGACATTGAAGGGAGGCATCCTTGGAATCCGAGGCAAAGAAGCCGTTCAGATGGAGTATCTCACGTGGGAGATCGCCTTGAACTCCGTAGAACCTGGCAAGGATAAGCTCACCCTCCGCACGTTTTTCCGGGATGGAAGCGAGTTTCTCTCCCTGCATCCGCCACTGGGGCTTGAGTGCCTCCTCATAGGGCCACCATGGCGGAACTTCCGCGGCAGAGACAAGGCCGGCGGAAGGAAACACGACCATCCACACCATCCGTAAAACAAGCAGCCGCAAGGATGATCCGAGAATCCCGTTCACGATACTCAGGACCGATTGGAGAGCGACTTACGCATGCCATGAATCGTGTCAGCAACAATGGCATCGACAAGGGCTCCAAGGATTCTTGGTTTGTTGTCGTTGTCATCGTCCTGAAGCAGGTTTTCATTCAGCGTGATTCGATGGGAGAAATAGTCTCTGGCGAGTTTTCTCACGTGGTCCTCGGTCACGGAAGGAGTCCCCGTGCCGTCACCCAAGGCCCATTCGATGAAGGCAATAGCGCGCAGTCCCGCCATGAACTTCTGCAGGGACCTTGGAGACGGGGTGCTTCCCTCCCTGAGAACGGGCATCCCACTCCCGGCGCTTGCTGCATCGAGAATTGATTCAAGTTCATTCCCGTCTTTGTACTTTTTGAGCCGGTCTTTAAGGACCCTGATCCCATCCACGGTCGTTAGTGAATTGATGGTACGGCTAATGGAAATCAGCAGATCCTTAATTCCAACAGCAGCCTTGTCGGCATCCACCTCTATGCGCTGGACGGCCGAGATGGCAGCGTGAAGACGGCTCACTGGAATCCGGGGCTTCTCCAGTCTCTTGAGCTCCTCCTTGTTGAGGTTCAAAACGCTCCTCACAGCATCCTCACTGAGGGGTTCAAGCCGTCTTTTGAAAATAAAGCGGTCCAACTGTGCCTGGGGCAACGGGTAGGTCCCGACCGTGTCGAGTGGGTTTTGAGTGGCAAGCACGAAGAAGACACACCCCAGATTGTACTCGTGGTTTCCGATCGTGACCTTCCGATCAGACATTGCCTCAAGAAGGGCCGCCTGAACCTTCGGGGTGGTGCGGTTAATTTCGTCGATCAGAACGAGGTATGCGAAAACGGGGCCGGGACTAAAGGCCATTTTATTCCCGGCAAAGACTTCCCCTCCGGTCAGATCAGACGGGAGGAGATCAGGAACACACTGGATGTGCTTGTACGAGGTGATGTCAATTCCCGGCTCCACGATGTCGTCGCTGATGCAGTCCGAGAGCTTCTCGATCATGTAGGATTTGCCCGTTCCCGGATAATCCTCAAAAAGGATATGCCCCTCGGAGAAGAGGGCGGCCAGCATGAGGCTGATGGT
>Ga0007804_1000359_pt1 | contig 16979 bp, 12 predicted proteins | sample CryBogCBE25Aug07_FD_60367 | JGI IMG/M metagenome (GOLD analysis project Ga0007804, IMG submission 60367) | Freshwater microbial communities from Crystal Bog, Wisconsin, USA - CBE25Aug07 | ecosystem: Environmental > Aquatic > Freshwater > Lake | place: Crystal Bog, Wisconsin, USA | collected... | reverse complement strand
GCATAGGTGGGGGTGTCGCCGTTCGGAAAGATTTTCGTCACGTTGTGGACCGACACAGCCACGGAATCCGACTCAGCTTTTGATGACTCGTGAGGGCTCATTTGAAGACGACGGCGGGCTCCAGCTTTGCGATCTGGCGCAGGCCGATTGCAGCTGAGAAACAGCAGATAAGGACGATAATGACGGCCACAAAGACCGGTACCTGCCAAGGCATGAAAAAAGGAGGCTGTTCGATTTTGAGGACTTTGTATCCGAAGATGGAGGTTAGTCCCACGCCCAAACCGAAGCCCACAAAACCCACCGAAAATGATTGGAGAAAGACCATTGCGGCCAAGATCGGCATGCGTGCACCCATCGCCTTGAGGGCCGCCAAGTAGCGAAGATTGTCGAGGATAAAGAGGTAGAAGGTCTGCCCCGCGATCGCGATGCCAACGATCACCCCCATCAGAACCACCGTGCCGAAGGAAATCGGGATGCCAGTGTTCTTGATATACCACAAGATCGTCGTCCAGAAGAGATTGTCCCTTTCATAGGCCCTTAGTCCGGGTAGCGCGCTGATACGTTCCGCAAGCTCCTTTGCAGTGATGCCCGGTTTGGGCTCAGCCAGCACGCAGCTCATCATTTTTCGCTGGGGCTTCGCAAACTGCAGTGCCCTGTCGTAGGTGGTATAGACGTAGGGTTGTCCGAGGAAGCTTCGGTTGGCATGGCACAGAGCCACCACCCTAGCAGTCTTGTCGTTGATCTCGAAAGTGGTGCCGATGTCGATCGTGATCCCCTTTTTCCGAAATTTGGCCACGCCGACCTGGTCGATGATCACGGCATCGGGCAGGCGCAGGTCTTCGATCATCCCCTTGGTGATCTGCATGGGACGGCCGACAAAAGTCGCCGTATCAAGTCCTACCAACTGAACATTCTGGAAGGATCCATCGCTCAGACGGGCCTGCTCGATACCGACATATAGGGGGACCGCCCATTCGACGCCGGGCACCCCGCGCACTCTTGTGACCTCAATCTCGCGGAGTGGAATTACTTCGTTCACCTGCTCCACCTTGGCATCAAAAACCCAGACCTTGGCTCCTATGTTGCGGACCGTCGCAGAGGTCCAAAGCATCAGTCCGCAGAAGACGGATGCCTGCTGGGTCATCAGAAGGGAGCAAAAGGTCAGCCCTACGATCAGCATCATGTATTTTGCCCTATCCCGGAAGAGCATCAGGAGAGCGATTCGGAGCATAAATAAGGAGGCTGTTAGCGGTTTAGACTAAGGTCGGCAGGTAATGCATCCCGAGCGCCGAATCACTGGGACCTATTCTTGAGTTGCCGCTCGGCATATTTCGCGAGCATGTCGTATTCCAAATTCACACGATCGCCAGCCTTGAGGTCGCCCAGATTGGTTTCCTGAAGCGTGTGGGGGATGATCCAGAGACCGAAGTATTCCTCGGCGAGCGATGCAACCGTGAGCGAGACGCCATTCACCGCGATCGAGCCTTTTTCGATGAAATAGCCGGCTCCTGATGAGGGGATCTCGATCAGCAGATGAAGATCCGTTCCCTTGGAATCCGCGGCGATGACGTTGGCCGTCGTGTCGATATGTCCCTGGACGAAATGCCCGCCGAAGCGGCCGTCGGCCCGCAGGGCCCGCTCCAGATTCACCCGCGATCCGGCTTGCAGAGTGCCGAGGTTGGTGCGGTTCAGTGTTTCGACAAGCAGATCGAACGCTACGCCATCATCCTTGCCTGTGACGGTGAGGCAACAGCCATTCACGGCAAGACTCTCACCAAGTGATAATTCTCCTGCCAAGGCAGTCTCCAGCCTCAGACGCGCCGCATCACCGCGCTGATCGAGAGAGCAGACGACCCCAATGGCTTCCACGAGTCCGGTGAACATGATCAGTATCCTACCGGAGAAAAATCCATCCTGCTAGAGCAAGCACTGGAAGCAGGATCGGCAGGGCGTAGCGGAGAATGTATCCGAAGAAATCAGGGCACTTCACGCCAGCCCCCGTCACGATGCTTTTCACCATGAAGTTCGGCCCGTTGCCGATGTAGGTCATGGCGCCGAAGAAGACTGCTCCCAGTGAGATTGCCATCAGGTGTGTCGGGTCTTCGCTGGCAATCCTGATGATGTCCTGAGGGTGATTGAGAGATCCGCCCTGAAGGCCCATCTCAACTGAGAGGAAGGCCAGGTAGGTGGGTGCGTTATCCAGTACGGAGGAGAGAATCCCCGTGGCATAATAGAAATGGGTGCTTTCCATCCCGATCGAGGCTGCAAGCGCCGGAGCATGATGGCCCAGATAGTCGAGTGCGGGAATCATGGTTAGAAAGATTCCGAAGAAAATCCAGGCCACCTCCTTGATCGGTGCGAACGAAAAGTCATTCTGCTGATGAATCAGTCGAGGGGTAAGATACCATGAAAGCAGGGCAGTCACTGCCATCACACTCTCCCTCCAGGGGCTTGGAAGGAAGACCGCCCCGATGATCATTCCCAGGGGAAGCAGATTGCCCGCCCCGTCGAGAGACCATGCTGAGGTTTCTTCTCCCTGCGGCTGTGCCACTTGGACTGAGCGCACGGCGCGCGGAGCCCGGAGGAAATTCTCCCGATCCATCAGGTAAAAAATCCCTCCCAGAATCAGGGTGACTGTGAGCCATGGTTGCCAGAGATGGAGAAGGGTCCAGAAGAACGGCACTCCCTTAAGGAAACCTAGAAAAAGCGGGGGATCCCCGATGGGCGTGAGTGCGCCGCCGACATTGGAAACCAGAAAAATGAAAAATACCGCATGGAATTCTGTGAAACGATACTTGTTCATCCGGATCCAAGGACGGATGAGCAACATGGAGGCCCCTGTTGTACCAATGAAATTCGCGAGCACGGCACCACCCAACAGAAACAGGAGATTGCCCGAAGGACGCATCTCCCCCCGGATGACGATATGGATGCCCCCAGCCACGATGAAAAGGGCGGCCATGAGGATCACAAAACTTCCATATTCATGGAGGGCCTCCCCGACACGATGAGCGTCGTGATAGACCAGCAGATAGTAACCGCCCGTGAACCCTCCCAGTACAACCGCAACCTTGGGATAATGACGCTCCCACCAGTGATGGGCCAGAAACGGCATCACTGCGATTCCCAGTAACTGAAGGACGAAAGGCAGCAGAAGCAGGGGGCCGGGGAGATGGTGAGGTACTTCGACTGTTGTCATGGCATCCCGCTTTTTCATGGACAACGTCGGTTTTGCGAGCAAATTCAACGACCTTGAATTTATTTCGTCTCGTGATTCGACCTCATCGTCTTCTTCTTGCCGCGTCCTTATTGATCCTTACTGGATGTGCCTCGGTCGGAGTCGGAAATGTCTTCTCCAAGGGGAATCCCCCCCAAAAAATGCCTGCAAGGATTTATGTGCAGGAATTCACCGCCCCCCTCGACAGCTTCCGTGTAGACCGTGAGGGCAATGATCTGACGACCTTCATCGCCGCCGAGAAGCGTGCCCTGGCCCAAGCCATCGTGAAGCAGATCAACAAGTATGTGGCACCCGCCGAAGTTCTTCCGGCAGGACAAAAGCCGCCTCAAGGCAACTGCTGGCTTGTGACTGGAACCTATGACCGTGTGAATCAGGGAAGCCGTGCCTTGAGAACTGTTGTTGGTTTTGGAGCCGGGGGAACCAAGTTGGAGACCCGCGTGCAGGTTTACTCAACCGCGGGGAAGAAGCCTTCGCAATTTCTCTCTCTTCTCACCTCGGGAGGTTCCGGGGTTGCTCCGGGCGCGTGGGCGGCGTTCACCCCGGCTTTTGCTTTTTATTGGCCGGGCGCGATCGGCAATGCCGGTGGAGCTTCGCTCGGAGGGCTCTCCATTGATCGGGCAAGAACGGCAAGGGAGATTGTCGCGACGATTTCGGAGTATTGTTTCCAGCAAGGTCTCATTTCGGAACGGAAGACGCGTCGTCCGAAAAAGCTCGGTGAATTGCCTCCGATTCAACGACCTGATTTCGTGATCCCCAAATCCGGCCTTTAGCCCTCTATTTCCAGACTTTTTGGAAATGTCCCGGAAGCGGAGCTTCCCAAGAGAAGTATCCTCTGATTGGCTTATGCGATCGTAATTTTTTTCACGCCACAACTTTCTTACCTCGTTTCATGACATCCACTCTTCGAAAAACCAAAATCATCTGCACGCTCGGCCCCGCGACAGAGTCACCGGAGCGGCTCCGCGAGATGATCCTCGCGGGAGCCAATATCTTCCGCCTCAATATGAGCCATGCCCAGCATGATTGGGTACGCCAGATCGTTCCGACCATCCGCGGCATCGCCGCCGAGCTCGATATGCCGGTTGGCATCCTGCTCGACACCCAAGGACCTGCCGTCCGTACGGGCGACCTTCCCACAAAGCTGAACCTCAAGGTTGGCGACATCATGGAGTTCACCGTCCGCGGTGTCCGCAGCGAGGAACTCTACTCGGTCAATGTCAACTACGACGGCCTCATCGATGATATCAACGAAGGGGATGTGGTCCTTGTCGATAACGGTGTCATCCACCTCAAGGTTCTCTCAAAGATCAACAGCCGTATCCGTTGCGAGGTCCTGACCCCCGGCGAGCTTGGATCCCGTCGTCACATCAATCTCCCCGGCGTGAAGGTCAATCTTCCACCACTCACCGAGAAGGATCTCGCCGACATCGCCGTTGGCACGGAGGTTGGTGTCGATTTTGTCGCCCTCAGCTTCTGCCGTGAGCCTTCCGACATCGTCGAGATGCGCAGGGTTCTGGCCCTGCATAACAGCAAGGCCCGTGTCATTGCGAAGATCGAGGATCAGAGCGCCGTCAAATTGATCACCGAGATCATCAAGGAGACCGATGCCGTCATGATCGCCCGTGGTGATCTTGGTATCGAGTGCCCCATGGAGGAGCTGCCCATCATCCAGCGCAAGATCCTCAAGACCGCCCTCAAGATCGGCAAACAGGTCATCGTCGCCACCCACATGCTGGAGTCGATGATTGAGAATCCCGTTCCGACCCGTGCTGAGGTCACTGATGTCGCCAATGCCGTCTTCGAGCAAGCCGATGCCATCATGCTGAGCGGTGAGACCACCGTCGGTAAATACCCAGTGGATTGCGTGAAGGTCCTCGACCGGATCGCGCGGCGCATCGAGCGCAGTGGCAGTGCCCACTTCGCCGAGCAGACTTCCCTCCTGACTCCTCGCCAGAAGACCGCGCACTCCGGTGTTGTCCTGGCCAACTCCTTTGCGAACGCCAGCATTGCTGTCCTGACCCGCCATGGTGACATGGCTGACTACACCAGCCACATCCGTCCTGAGCACGCCGTCATTTACGCCATCACCCCTTCGGAGGTGACGGCCCGTCATCTCACACTCAACTGGGGTGTTCTGCCGATTGTGATGCCTTTTGGAGCGACTCCCGAGGAGTCCGTCAAAAAAGCCGAAGAGCTTCTTCTATCGCGAGGCCTTCTCAACAAAGGTGATCAGCTCATCGTGATGAGCGACATCATCGAGGGGGATGAGAAGTTTGATTCGATTCAGCTCCGCAAAATCTAGGGGTGAAGTCTTCATAGCTGGCGCGTCACCAAAATTTTCAAGACTTTGGCTTGAACGGCTTCAGTTTGTGGCTATGAAATCGCAACGATCACTGCAGTGGCATTGTCTTTGCCTGAGGAGGCCGCGGCTTCTGACACGAGATGCCGGGCAGGTGTGATTCCTCTGGGACATTCCTTCAACGCCTCGGAGATTCTTTGATCCGAGAGTCCGTCGGTGATGCCGTCAGAGCAGATCAGAAAACGGTCGCCCGGTGAGCAGGAGATCTCTCCAAACTGCGGATTCACGAATTGATTGCCGGCGCCAAGCGCCTTCTGGAGACGGTTCTTTGCCGGATGCATGCGCGCCTCCAGTTCGCTGATCTGACCTGTCCGCCTGAGCCATCCCACATGGGTGTCGTCGCTGGTGAGCTGCGTGAAGGTGCCATCCTTGGGCAGATGATAGATTCGCGTATCGCCGATGTGGGCGAAGTGCATCGATCCCTTCGAGAACCAGCATAGGCTTAGGGTCGACCCCATCCCGTAGCACTCCTCGTAGCTGTCACCCAGGTACTGGAGTGCCTTGTGGATCTCGGCGAAGAGAGCGTCGAAAACGGCCGCGTAGCTAATCGGCGTGCCTGCTGAGCGATGGCGGATGAGGGGAGGGATCATCCGGGTGATTTTTTCGACGGCGATCCGGCTGGCGAATTCCCCCGCATTCGCGCCGCCCATTCCATCGCTAACCGCGAAGATCAAATCGGCTTCGTCCGATGAATCACCGACTTTTCCGAGATGGCTCACATCCGTGTCATGGATCGCCAATCCGACAAACGCATCCTCGTTATTGGCACGCGAGGGCCCCTTGTCCGAGCAACCCGACCAGGAAATCGAGACGGGTTTTTTCCGAAGGGACGACGCGGCTGGAATGGGGAGGGCCTTGATGTCGTCGAGCACCGTGGCAAACTCGAAGTCGATCAGGCAGAAGCGCCCGTCCTGCTGGCGGTAGGTGACATTGCGCAGTTCGGGATCGTCGTGGCGGACGCCGTACTGCCAGAGTTCCGCGAAGAGTTCCTTGCAGCGGTCGGGCTCAAGCTGATCGACACGGGAGCCGCAGTTCGTGGTCACGAGCAGTAGCTTTTCAGGATCCGCCGAGATCACGCGGGGAACGAAAGGGCACCCGGTTTTTTCCAGGTGGCGAAGAACATGCAGCTCGTTGTCAAAGCGCTCTTTCGCGTTGGGGCCGTGAAAATGTTTACGCACGCTCCCGTCAAAGCAGACCTGGACCGTGGCGCGTTGGGTGTCCTTGACGGTGAGCATGGAACAGATCAGAGGGTAAAAGGGGGAAAAGTGAAAGGTTTGTACTTCTCCCTACATTCTACCTTCTCACTTTTCACTTGGAGGAGGAATTTCTCATTTTGGCATTGAAGTTGCTTGATCCTTTTTTACCCGATTCTAAAGTCGGGGCATCACGTTTTGCGGGCAGTCCGCAACGCAAAGGGTGATCAAAAAAAGACACCGGACACACCACAACCACCCCAATCACATGGCGAAGTACAAACTCGAATACATCTGGCTCGACGGTTACGAGCCGGTTCCCAACCTCCGCAGCAAGACCACGATCAAGGAGTTTTCCAAGGCTCCCACGCTGAAGGATCTCCCGATGTGGGGTTTTGACGGTAGTTCGACCCGTCAGGCCGAGGGCAAGAGCAGCGACTGTCTCCTCAAGCCAGTTGCCAGCTACGTCGATCCGACCCGCGACAATGGTTATCTCGTGATGTGCGAGGTGATGATGCCCGATGGCAAGCCCCATCCATCCAACGCCCGCGCCTCCATCCATGATGATCCCGACACCTGGTTCGGATTCGAGCAGGAATATTTCCTTTATAAAGATGGCGCGCCGCTTGGCTTTCCCAAGGGCGGCTTCCCGTCCGAAGGCCAGGGCAGGTTCTACTGCGGAGTCGGATTCAACGGTGTCGGCGATATCGCCCGTGACATCGTCGAGGAGCACCTTGATATCTGCCTCGAGATGGGGATCAACCACGAAGGTATCAATGCCGAGGTGGCCAAGGGCCAGTGGGAATTCCAGATCTTCGGCAAGGGATCAAAGAAGGCTGCCGACGAAATCTGGCTCGCACGCTATGTCCTTATGCGCGTCTGCGAGAAGTACGGTGTCGACGTCGAGTTTCACTGCAAGCCGCTTGGCAAGGATGTGGACTGGAACGGCTCCGGCATGCATTGCAACTTCTCGACCAAGTTCATGCGCGAGAAGGGTGGCAAGAAGTACTTCGAGAAGCTCATGGCGGCGTTCGACAAGTTCAAGGACGAGCACATCGCCGTCTACGGCCCTGACAATCACTTCCGTCTGACCGGTCTTCACGAGACTCAGTCAATCGACAGGTTCAGCTACGGAGTTGCTGATCGCGGCGCATCGATCCGCGTCCCTCACAGCTTCGTGAACAACGAGTACAAGGGCTATCTCGAGGATCGTCGCCCGAACTCCCAGGGCGACCCGTACAAGATCGCCAGCCGCGTTCTGCAGACCATCAAGACCGTTCCGCTCAAGTAAACGCGACGGCTAGTCTCATTCAGAAAACCGCCATCCTGAGAGGGGTGGCGGTTTTCTTTTGGAAGGAAAGGGTGAAGTCAGAAGGATGAATGATGAAAGCAAGCTGCCCCTTTTACATGCGAGGTGGTTACATCGCATGCCTTTCATAATTCATCCTTGCAGGCCTGCTTCCCCGGGCTATTATATTCACCCGCGCATCAAACATTTGCCGTCGGTCCTTGGGTGATCAGCACTTGCCGGTCATCGAAACGCGCCAAGGGAAACCCGGCAACGAGAAACACAAGACATCATGCCTATCCGCCTCGGTCGCTTCGAAATGCCGAAGACCCTCGTTAAGAACGAGAAAACCGCCACAGAAACCTACGCGCAGTTCGTTGCCGAGCCCTTCGAGGCCGGCTACGGTCACACTATCGGCAATTCGCTTCGCCGCACCCTTCTCTCCTCTCTCGAGGGGGCAGCAATCACCTCGGTCAAGATCGAGGGTGCTCCCCATGAGTTCACCGCCATCCCTGGAGTCGTCGAGGATGTTGTCGAAATTATCCTCAACCTCAAGAAGGTGAAGTTCAAGGCCCACGACCATGAGGTGCGAAACCTGATCCTGTCGGTGAACAAAGCGGGCGCCATTACCGCCGGTGACATCCAGTCGACCGCCCAGTGCGAGGTTCTCAATCCTGACCAACACATCTGCACTCTCGATAAGAAAATGAAGTTCGAGGCCGAGTTCGAGGTCAAGGTCGGCCGCGGATTCGCCACCGGTGACGAAAACAAGGCGCCGGACAAGCCGATCGGCGTCATTGCTATCGACTCCATCTTCTCCCCCGTCACTAAGGTAAAGTACGCCGTCGAGCAGACCCGCGTCGGACAGAGGACCGATTACGACAAACTCATCCTCGATATTTGGACCGACGGACGCCTCACCCCGGACGAAGCCCTTCTTCAGTCAGCCGCGATCCTTCGTCATCACCTCGACGTCTTCGTCAACTTCGACGACGCACAAGTCGAGTTCGACGAGACCCCGGTCGAGGTCAGCCAAGAGAACAACCGTCTCAAGAAGTTGCTCGCCATGAGCGTGAACGAGATCGAACTCTCCGTCCGCGCCGCGAACTGCCTTAACAACGCTAACATCACCTCCGTCGGACAGCTCGCTCTCAAGAGCGAGGCCGAGATGCTCAAGTACCGCAACTTCGGCAAGAAGTCGCTGAACGAGATCAAGGACAAGCTCGTCCAGCTCGGCCTGGGACTCGGCATGAAGTTCGAGCCCGGTCTTGTCGAGAATCTTGCCCCGGCCGCCGAATAATAACGCATCCTAGAAAAACTGAAACGCCATGCGTCATAGTAAAAAAACCGTCAAGCTCGGCCGCAGCCAGGCACACCGCGATTCACTTCTCGCGAACCAGGTCTGCAGCCTCATCGAGCACCGCCGTATCAAGACCACCCTTGCCAAAGCCAAGGCTACCAAGCCCCTGGCCGAGCGCATGCTCACTTTGGGTAAGCAGGGTGATCTTCACTCCCGCCGCCTGGCGATCTCCTACCTCAAGCACAAAGATATCGTGAAGAAGCTCTTCACCGAGATCGCGCCCGCAGCAGCCGATCGCAAGGGTGGCTATACCCGCATCGTGAAGCTCGGAGCCCGTCTCAGTGATAGTGCCCCGATGGCTTATCTCGAGTGGGTTGATTACGCTCCGGTTGCGAAGCAGGAGGTCGTTGCCGAGGCTGCTGAAAAGACAGCAAAAAAAGCAAAGGCACCTAAAGCCGAGAAAGCCGAAGGCGAAGCCCCTAAAAAGAAGGCCGCCCCTAAGAAGGAAAAAAAGAGCGAGGAATAAACTACGCTTCAGCCATTCAACGAAAAGCCCCGGAGAAATCCGGGGCTTTTTCCTGTGTAGTCGTGCCGCGGGATTTTGGCGCCGCTCGTTTGCTGTGGATTACTACAGCGTCATTTGTGCGACTCGGGCTGCGTCCAAACTTGCAGCGCCAACAAACGTCGTGGCCCAATCTAGCGGAAGCACACGAAAAGATTTTTACACTGCGTCCAAGCCGAAGGCTGTGTGGGCCAGCTTGGCCGCATCGGCGATCATCTGCTCGTCAAGGATTACGGCGATCTTGATCTCCGAGGTGGAGATCATTTGGATGTTGATGCCGCCCTTGGCGAGGGCTTCGAAAAGTTTGGCGGCGACACCCGAGTGGGTCCGCATCCCGATACCAACGACGCTGAGCTTCGCAATACCATCCTGCTTGCTGACCTTTCCGGCGCCGATCTCGATGACGACGCGGTCGAGGAGGTCGCCGATCTTCTCGAGTTCATCACGGTTCATCGTGAAGGAGATGTCGGTGGAGCCTGCTGCGGAGACATTCTGGACGATCACGTCGATCATGACATGAGCATCTGCGAGTGCGGTGAAGAGTCGGGCGGCGCATCCCGGCTTATCAGGGACTTGGCTCACGGTGACCTTGGCCTGATTACGCTCGACACTGACGCCGCGCACGACGACCTGTTCCATTCCTGCGGATTCTTCTTTCACGGTTGTTCCTGGGTTGTTGTTAAAGCTGCTGCGGACCTCGAAGGTCACCCCGAATTTCTTGGCGAACTCCACCGAGCGGGACTGCATGACCTTGGAGCCGCTGCTCGCCATCTCGAGCATCTCGTCGTAAGAGATTGCCTCGATTTTCTTCGCGGTTGGGACAATGCGGGGATCACAGGTGTAGACTCCGTCGACATCAGTGAAGATCTGACAGGCATCAGCATCAACGGCAGAAGCCAGTGCAATGGCGGTTAAATCAGATCCACCCCGGCCAAGGGTGGTGATATCCCCCTCGCTGGTCTCTCCCTGGAAGCCGGCAACGATCACGATGGAACCCTCGTCGAGGTGCTTTTTGATCTGGTCAGGGGTGACGTTGCTGATCTTGGCCTTGGTGTGAACTCCGTTGGTGACAATCCCAGCCTGGGCACCCGTGAGTGAGACAGCCTTGCCGCCCAGGCTCTGGATCGCCATGGCTGTGAGAGCCATTGTGGTCTGCTCACCGGTCGAGAGAAGAACATCCATTTCACGCTCTGTCGGCTTTGCAGAAACCTCGCGGGCCAACTTGATCAGTGAATCGGTAACCCCGGACATCGCCGAGACAACGGCAACGACGGAATTCCCCGCGCGCTGCGTCTCGAGAAGGCGCCGGGCTACATTTATGATGCGCTCGGGGTTGCCAACCGAGGTGCCGCCGTATTTCTGAACGATGAGAGGCATTGGGAAGACGTTAAAAAGTTAGAAAGTTAAAAAGTGGATCGCTGATGATCAGTTGTTGATCTTGGCTAGGGCCTCGCGGACGGCAGAAGCCGTGGCATCAGTCTCGATGGGCGCAGTGATGGCATGCTTCGCCGTATCGGGATCTTTCAGACCATGACCAGTGACTGTGAGCACGACCTTCGCTCCGGGCTGGATCTGACGGAACGGACAACAGTCACACTGCGTGGTCTTTCCGCTGCGGTTGAAGCATTTGAAGAGTGCTGCCACTGGCGCGGCGCTTGCGGGTTCGACAAAAATTCCCTCGTTGGAGGCGAGCCACTTCTGTGCGGCCAGGATCTCGGAGTCCTCGACGATCTCGAAGCACCCTCCTGATTCGGAGACAGCATTGATGGCTCCATCCCAGCTGGCAGGGCGACCAATTCGAATGGCTGTGGCCACGGTCTCGGGATTATCCATCGGGGCGCCATGATAGAGGGGAGCGGACCCGGCGGCCTGAACGCCGAGCATCTTGGGAAGCTTGTGACTGCGTCCTAGATCCTTGAACTCCTTGTATCCCTTCCAGTAGGCGGTGATATTCCCGGCGTTGCCAACGGGGAGGATATGGATATCCGGTGCATTCCCCAGTTCCTCGATGATCTCGAAGGCGGCGGTCTTTTGTCCCTCGATGCGGTAGGGATTGATCGAATTCACGATCGCGAAGTCACCGGTCTCGCCCAACTCGCGCACGAGGCGCAGAGCGTCGTCAAAATTTCCCCGGATGGCAACGACGGTCGCTCCGTAGATATAGGCTTGAACCATCTTACCCCCCGCGATGCGTCCTGCAGGAAGAAGGACGGCACACTTCATTCCGGCGCGTGCGGCATAGGCGGCTGCGGCAGCGGAGGTATTCCCCGTTGAGGCGCATAGGACGGTATGGGCTCCCTCTTCGGCGGCCTTGGAGATCGCCATGGTCATGCCCCGATCCTTGAATGATCCTGTCGGATTTAACCCCTCGTACTTCACATAGACCTCACTGCCAGTGATAGCGCTCAGCTTCGGCGAATGGATCAAGGGGGTGGACCCCTCGCTCAGCGAGATGACGGGTGTTGCATCTGTGACGGGAAGGAACTCCCGGTAGCGTGCAATCACGCCGCAATCATTGAAGGTCTTTTTCATCAAATTCAGATCAGGAAATTAGGAAAAGGTTTCCACATTGAAGAGAACGGGATCTCCCTTCACACAGTTGAGAGCAGCAATCTTGGCAATGGCGGCACACATTACACCATAGGCTGCCTCGTGGATCATCAGGACCAGAGGAGTCTCCACGCCAGCGATTGATTCCGGTTGGACTACCGAAGATATCCCAATGCCCGCCTCTCCGAGAAGACCCGCGATCCGTGCCAGGACACCCGGCTTGTCATCCACCGAGAGTCGCAGGTAATAGGAGCCCACGATTTCGGAGGCTGGGCGACTGCTACCGTAGAGGCTATGAGAAGCAAAGCCGTAGGTCTGACGGGGAGCATCCAGCACATGAGCCGCTTCGACAAGATCACCGATAACGGAGGTGGAGGTGGGGCCGCGACCCGCGCCGCGTCCGTAGAAGAGACTGTCGCCCACGAGATCCCCTCGGACGGCCACGGCATTAAAGACCCCGTTCACCGAGGCGAGCACATTGCCGAGCGGGATGAGCGTTGGGCCGACCCCAACCTCGACTTTGCCCTCCTTCTCACGGATCGAGCCGAGGAGCTTGAGGCAGTAGCCGAGACTCTTTGCGAAATGGATGTCGGCAGCACTGACGCGGTCGATGCCCTCGACGCGGATCTTGGAGGGGTCGACCCAGAAACCGTAGGCGAGAGAAGCCAGAATGATCGCCTTGTGCCCGGCGTCCCATCCGTTGATATCAAGCGTGGGGTCGGCCTCGGCGTACCCCAGCTTCACCGCCTCGGCGAGGGCCTCCGGGTAGTCGAGTCCTGCCTCCTGCATGCGGGTCAGGATGTAGTTGCTCGTGCCGTTGAGGATGCCGTGTATCGACTCGATGCGGTTACCGACGAAGGCATCGCGGAGCGACTGGATGATCGGGATGCCGCCGGCGACTGCCGCCTCGAAGAAGACAGGGACCTTGCATTCGCTAGCCAGTGCAAAAATCTCGGCACCCCGCTCGGCAAGCAGGGCCTTGTTCCCTGTCACTACAATGCGGCCTGCCCTGATGGCGGCAACCGTCAGGTCGAAGGCCTCCGTGGTGCCGCCGATCAACTCGACGATCACCTTGATATCGGGATCTTCAAGGAGGTCTTGCCAGCGGCTGGAAAAGAGCGCGGCAGGCGCCGTGATATCACGTGTTTTTTTGGGATCTCGCACGACGATCCTACGCACATCAAAAGTGTATCCGGAGCGCTCCGCAATCAGGTCGCGGTGACGTTCCAGATTCTCATAGACCCCGGCACCCACGGTGCCGAAGCCGGCTAGTCCGATGCCGATGGTCTTCATAAAGCAGCCAGCCATCATTCCGCTTTACTGGCTTGAGGTAAAGCCGGTTTTGCCACGCTTCAGCGGACTTCTTTCGATAACAAAACGACCTCGTTTCCGGGGTTTTGGGGTTTCAGGTGCTTCCCCTATACTCTCGGGACTACCCATGATAAGATGATCATCTATGTTCTCGTTCAGATCGGCAGCGGCGATCTCCAACACTTTGATTGAGCGTGCCTCTTGATCAGGAACAGAGTATTTTTGCCGATCCCCGAGGGATCAGGCGTCGCGTCCTACAGGTAGTAGCCGTTGTGGCGGGGCTCTTTCTCACCGGCGCCACCGGTTATTTCATCTGGGGGCTGCTTATTGGACCTCAGCTTCAGCTTCCTGCGATGGTGAAGGAGTTCCACGCCCGGTTCAAGGCGCTCCCTCCGGCCAGAATGCCCCTCCGCGATGCCAAGGATGACTGGCACCGCATTCGTTTTGGGCAGAAAGACCGCGGTAAACCCTCAGCAATCACCCCCCCTAAGAATGCTGGGATCGTGCTCGGCTATGTCTCGCCCTGGGATCCGGCATCACTACTTTCTCTGGAGCGTCATGCCGACCAACTGACCCATGTGACTGCCGATTGGTTCACGCTCACCGGCGTGGAGGGGACGCTCAAGGAGGATCCGAGCGACAAGGCCCGCCTGCTCTGTGTGCGGAAGGGTCTGGGGTTCCTGCCGACTCTCCGGAATCTCGACGGGAATGCATGGCAGCCCGAGGCGGTGGAGGAGTTGGCCCATGAGTCGGAAGCGGAGCGCAGTGCTTTTCTTGATCGGATAGTAAGACGTCTCCCGCCGGGAGCCAGCGGTCTGCTGCTGGAGTTCAGTCAGTTGGATCCGACCTACAAGGACGAGTATTCGCGGCTGATCAAGGAGATGGCCGACCATTTGCATGCGGTAGGTAAGGAGCTTTGGTTTTCCGCTCCCACTGGAGCTGACTTCGATGCCTTTGATCTGTCTGCAATCGCTGACTCTGTGGATAGGCTCGTTGCCACGCTCTACGACGAGAATTCGGAACCTGACGATCCTGGTCCGCTTGCCAGTAGTGACTGGTTCCAAGGCTGGTTGAAATCAATGATGGTCTATGGCGACCCCTCTCAATGGGTGATCGGGCTCGGCGCGTATGCCAACGACTGGAGAAAGGATAACAAGACCGTTGAACAGATCGGTTTCACCGATGCCATGGCGAGGGCCTCCCTTGCAGAAATCGATCCGCTGACGGGTGTGGATTGCGAGGATGGCTCACCGGATTTCAACTACCTCTCTGGCCCCGATCAGAATGAGGAGCATGAGCTCTGGTTCCTCGATGCGGTCACGCTCTTCAACCAACGTCGCCTGATCGCCCCGTTCCATCCCGGGGGGATCGGCCTCTACCGACTCGGTCAGGAGGATCCTGCCGTCTGGGATGTGCTGAGAATGAACCCTGAGAAGGCCCCGGATCTCCAATCTATTGCGCGGCTTTCCAAGCTGTCGCTTGATGAACTCATTGCCTCAAGCGGCACGGGAGACTTCATCTCCGTGGGTGGTGATTCTCATGAGGGAGACCGGCATCTGGAAACGAACGCTGACGGAGAATTATTGGAGCAATACAATAAGCTCCCGATGCCCGAAAGTATCACGCGTCAGGGTGATCCCGGTCCGCACAAGGTGGCCCTGACTTTTGACGATGGTCCGGATCCGAAATGGACTCCGAAGATCCTTCAGATTCTCAAAGAGAAGAATGCGCCAGCCTCGTTCTTTGTTCTCGGGACGCAGGCCCAGCATTATCCAGATCTGCTAGAGCGGATCGCCCGCGCGGGGCATGAGGTCGGCAACCATACCTACACTCACCAGAATATTGCCGATGAGAGCGATGAGCAGATCGAACTCGAACTCAATGCCACGACACGACTCATCGAGGCGGTGACCGGCCACTCCACGGCTTTTTTCCGTCCCCCCTTTGGTATTGATGGAACTCCCAGTCAACCCGGAGAGGTGCGATCGCTCAGGGTGGTCCGGGATCTCGGATATCTGACCGTCGCGGAATCGATCGATCCTGATGACTGGGAGCGACCGGGCGCTCAAGCCATCCTCGATCGGGTCAAGAACCAGAGAGCGTCCGGAGGAGCTGTCATTCTGATGCATGATGGCGGCGGTGATCGCTCTCAGACCGTAGAGGCTCTTCCGGGAATGATCGACTGGCTCCGAAGTCGTGGTGACGTGATCGTGCCCCTCGGGGATATCATCGACCTTCCCCGCGATACGGTCATGCCCCCGCTTCGTGAAGAGAACCAGCCCCTCTCCGCGCGTTATGTTTACGGTGCTTTTGCTATCATGCGCTTCCTCGAGAATGCGGCCTGGACGCTCCTCGTCATTGTCACGCTCCTCGCGCTCCTCCGCGTTTTCTTCTACTGCCTTTGCGCGCGCCGTCAGCGCCAGAAGGAGAAGCTGAGGGAGCAAATGATGGGGACTTTGCCAGCTCTGGCATCCCCGGCTTCCTATCCGCCCGCCAGCGTCCTGCTTGCAGCCTATAATGAGGAGCGGGTCATTGCCTCCACTATCCGACATCTGCTGGATTCCGATTATCCCGCCTCATTCGAAATCATCGTAGTCGATGACGGATCCAAGGATCGCACGGCAGAAGTTGTCAGGGCCATCGCTGCGAATGAGCCCCGCGTCCGGTTAATCAGTCAGCCCAATGGTGGAAAAGCCTCCGCCCTTGACCATGCTCTCAGGCTCGCGAGTCATGAGACGATCATCATGATCGATGCCGACACCATGGTGGCGCCGGATGGCATTCGTCAGCTGGTGAACTCTCTCTCCGATCCGAAGGTCGGCGCGGTTGCCGGCTACATCCGTGTCGGCAATACGAAGCACTGGCTCGGTAGCTTCCAGGATCTCGAGTACACTGCGGCCTTTGAGATCGATCGTCGCGCGCAGGATCTTCTCGGCTGCATCACCGTGGCGCCAGGAGCACTCAGTGCCTTTCGCCGCAAGGCACTTCTCGAAGCCGGCCCCATCACTAATGACACCCTGGCCGAGGACACCGATCTCACCCTTCAACTGCATCGCTTGGGATGGAAGGTGGTTTTTGCCTCGAAGGCCTTCGCTGATACCGAGGCCCCCGAGAGCGTGAAGGCCCTTGTTTCCCAGCGCTTCCGCTGGGCCTTTGGAACGCTTCAGTGTCTCTGGAA
>Ga0007804_1000355_pt1 | contig 17135 bp, 13 predicted proteins | sample CryBogCBE25Aug07_FD_60367 | JGI IMG/M metagenome (GOLD analysis project Ga0007804, IMG submission 60367) | Freshwater microbial communities from Crystal Bog, Wisconsin, USA - CBE25Aug07 | ecosystem: Environmental > Aquatic > Freshwater > Lake | place: Crystal Bog, Wisconsin, USA | collected... | reverse complement strand
GTAGTAGTCCGTATCGAACCACTCGCGCTCGGCCATTTAACCCTTCACTCTCACCATGGCGGGTCGCAAGACCACACCCTTCCATCGATACCCCGCGCGCAACACACCATCAACCAATTGCTCGTCACCTTCATCTTGGATGTGTGCGACAGCTTCGTGAACCTGCGGATCGAAGTGGTCCCCTTCGACACCAAATCGTTCCAGACCTTCTTTGACCAGTGTGTCGAGCAGCAGTTGTTGAATTTGAACGAGTGTCTTGCCTTCTTCGCTACCACTCGACAGATAGTGAGCAGCAGCAAGGTCGAAGGCGTCGAGGACAGGCAATAATTCAGTTAGCAAGTTCTTAACTCCTCGATGGCTTGCTACCTCTCCTTCGCGAATTGCCCTCTTCTTATAATTCTCGAAGTCGGCCCTTTCGCGTTGGAGCATCGCCATGTACTGATCTCGCTCCCTCTCAACCTCAGTGACGTCGATAGAGTCAGAGCTAGGACCAGCCTCTGACTGTGCAACACTGCCTTCGCCTGGTTCGCTTTCTTTCTCGTCGCTAACCATCAGTCAACAATCTCGCCTTCGACGATGTCCTCGTCATCTACCGTGCTCGTAGAGGCATGTTCATTACCCGCCTTCGAGGCTTCTTCATAAAGGCGTTGGCTGAAGCCCTGGCTTGCGGTTAACAGCTTCTCCGTCGCCGCGGTGATGGCGGCGTTGTCGGTGCCGTTCAACGCTTCCTTCAGTGCGGCGAGCGCGGACTCCACGTCCTCACGCTCGGTGCCCTGGAACGAGTCAGCCTGATCCTTGAGCAGTTTCTCGGTCGAGTAGACGAGGCCGTCAGCGTTATTGCGGATTTCGGCCTCTTCGCGGCGCTTGCGGTCCTCCTCGGCGTGGGATTCGGCGTCACGGACCATGCGGTCTATATCTTCCTTGGAAAGCTTTGATCCACCAGTAATCCTGATTGACTGTGAGGTTCCAGTAGCAATATCTTTGGCAGACACGTCGACAATGCCGTTGGCGTCGATGTCAAAGGTCACCTCGATTTGGGGCACACCACGGGGCGCCGGCGGAATTCCGACCAGCTGGAACTTGCCCAGCGTCTGGTTGTAGGAGGCCATTTCGCGCTCACCCTGCAAGACGTGGACTTCTACGCTTGGCTGATTGTCGTCAGCGGTGGTGAAGGTCTGCGACTTCTTGGTCGGGATGGTGGTGTTGCGGTCAATAATCTTGGTCATGACGCCACCCTTGGTCTCAATACCGAGCGACAACGGCGTGACGTCGAGGAGCAAGATGTCCTTGACGTCGCCCTTGAGCACACCGGCCTGGACCGCGGCACCCATGGCCACCACTTCGTCAGGGTTGACGCTTCGATTCAATTCCTTTCCAGAAACCTTTTGAACGAGTTCTTGGATTGCTGGAATTCGAGTTGACCCACCCACGAGTAGGATCTCGTCAATTTTGTCAAAAGTCAAACCCGCATCATTCAATGCGTCAAGAAGTGGCTTGCGGCATCGTTCAACGAGGTGCTCCGTCAGTTCGTTGAACTTGGCGCGGGTCAACTTGAGGTCGAGGTGCTTCGGGCCATCTGGGGTCGCAGTGACAAAGGGCAAATTGACCTGGGCTTCTTGGGCGGACGAAAGTTCAATCTTGGCCTTCTCCGCGGCTTCCTTCAGGCGCTGGACAGCCATCTTGTCGCTCGAAAGGTCCACACCTTCGGCGTCCTTAAACGTTTTGATCAGCCACTGCATAATGGCTTCGTCCCAGTCATCACCGCCGAGGTGAGAGTCACCACTGGTCGACTTCACTTCGAAGACGCCGTCGGCGATGTCGAGGACGGAGACGTCGAAGGTACCGCCGCCGAGGTCGAAGACGAGGACGGTCTCTTCCTTGCCTTCCTTGTCGAGGCCGTAGGCCAGAGCGGCCGCGGTGGGCTCGTTAACGATGCGTAGCACGTTCAGGCCGGCAATGGTGCCGGCTTCCTTGGTGGCCGTGCGCTGGGCGTCGTTGAAGTAGGCCGGGACGGTGATCACCGCGTCAGTGACGGTGTCGCCGAGGTAGGCCTCCGCGTCGCGCTTGAGCTTCATCAAGATGCGAGCCGAAATCTCTTGGGGGGTGTACTTAGTCCCATCGATGTCGATTGTCCAGTTATCACTTCCACCCATGTGGCGCTTAACCGAGCGAATGGTGCGCTCTGCGTTCGTGATGGCCTGGTTCTTGGCAACGTTACCAATGATTACTTCGCCAGTCTTTGAAAACGCCACTACGGACGGGGTCGTGCGACCGCCCTCGGCGTTGGGAATGACAACGGGCTCGCCCGCTTCCAAGACACTGACCACCGAGTTGGTGGTGCCGAGGTCGATACCGACTGCCTTAGCCATGAGATGCTCCTTCTTCTGTGCGTTCGGTGTATCGGACCTTCCGAACGCCAAACCGTATGAATACAGAGTACAAAGTTGAGTTCCCTCTTGTCAAGAAAAAAGATAGTGACCTTAGTAATTATTGAACTTCCCTGAAAACTAAGGGTCGCGGCACCCCGTCGGCCCTCCCGATTAGGTGCTATTTCACGGAAATCAGTACCATAAGTACGTGCCAGATCTCATTCTCCTCCGCCACGGCCGCTCCGAATGGAACGAGCTCAACCTCTTTACTGGTTGGCATGACGTCGACCTGAACGCCCAGGGTGAGGCCGAAGCCCTCGCCGCCGGACAGTTACTGGCCGCCGAGGCCGACCTCGACATCCGCATGCTTCACACCTCGCTGCTGACCCGCGCTATTCGCACCGCCGAACTGGCCACCTACAGCGCCGGTCGCTCCTGGCTGCCCGTTCGCCGCTCCTGGCGCCTCAACGAGCGCCACTACGGCGACTTGACGGGCAAGGACAAGAAGGAAACGGCCGAGAAGTTCGGCATGGACCAGCTCAAGCTCTGGCGCCGCTCCTACGACGTTCCGCCACCCCCAATGCCCGAGGGTGACGAGCGCTGGGAGGGCACCGACCCTCGTTACCGTGACCTTCCCATCGAGAAAATCCCGCTGACCGAGTGCCTCAAGGACGTGGTCGCTCGCGTGACGCCCTATTTCTCAGAAGTGATCGCCGAGGACCTTCGTCGCGAGGCCGTTCGCGGTGGCGCCGTCTTGGTCGTCGCCCACGGGAACTCACTGCGCGCCCTGCGCAAGATCCTCGAGAACATCGACGACGCCGACATTGCCGAGCTGGAAATTCCCACCGGCATCCCCTATCGCCTCAAGCTCGACGACAACCTCGACGTGCTCGAAGGTGGCTACCTCGGCGACGCCGCGGCGGCCGCGGCGGCGGCAGAAGCGGTCGCTCGCCAAGCGGGCTGAGTTTCGTGCGTCGCGCCGGGTTGCACCGTCGCATCGCCATCATCGTTGGCGGTCTGCTCCCGCTTACCGTCGCGACACTCGCATCGGCGAGCGTTATGCCGGCCGTGCCCCACGTCCTCTTCACCCACCCGACCCTGACGGCGCCCGACCGCCACGGTGAGGTTGCCCTATCGCTCGACGTCGTCAATGAGTCGTCGCAGTCGGTGACCCTGTTGAACATTGCCGATACGTCGTCACAGGGCTTCATGTTCTTCACCGCGCCGTCCATCGTGTCGGGCCACGGGGCGATGACCTACGCAGCGAACCTGACAGTGCGGGCTCACCACCACCTGCTCCTCGGCTACAGCCACCAGGGCGCCATGTTGACCGGCGTGGCGTCGGTTCATGTTGGCAGCCTGGTGCCCCTCACCATTCACTGGACGACCCCGCGCGGCGTGGACTACACCACCGTGGTTTCGTTTCGCACCGTGGCCGCCCCGGCGCACCTGCGCTTCGTGATGCGCTAGGCGCAAGGCCCACAACGACAACGAGCCCCTGACCAGAGGTCAGGGGCTCGTTCCATCTGTAGGGGGGACATCAGACGGCTGAGGGACCTCGCTCGTCAGTGCGAATGCGCACCACGTGCTCGATGTCCGTGACCCAGGCCATGCCGTCACCAACGGTGTCGGTGCGGGCGGCGCTGGAAACGGCGTCGACGACGGCGTCAGCCATTTCGTCAGTCGTCACGATCTCTACCTTGAGCTTGTCGACGAAGTCGAACTCGTACTCCTTGCCGCGGTAGATCTCGATGTGACCGCCGGTGCGACCGAAGCCGCGAACCTGTGAGACCGTCATGCCGGTGACGCCAACGGCGCGGGCAGCGACCTTGACCTCATCGAGCTTGAACGGCTTAATGACTGCTGAAACCAACTTCATGATCGCTCCTTACTTGTTGTCCGAGTGGGTGTGGCTGGGGGTAAGCACCGGCTCACCGAAGGTCGGCTCCGGGAAGGCCTCCTCCTCGTGAATGGCGATGTCACCAATAGCCAGTGTCTCATCATCTTCTCGCAAACCGACGAGGGCCTTGACCACGAAGAAAATCACCGTGGTGCCCACTGCGGTGTAGCCGATGATCCAGAGTGCGGCCAGGAACTGCTCCCAGAGCTGGTGGAAGGAGTGACCGTTGTAGAGCCAACCGCCGACCGAGAAGCCGCCAGCGCCGTCGTAGACCTTGCCGGCCACCCCGTATTCGAGCATCTTGGGGTCCGCGAAAATACCGACCATCAGACCGCCCAACAGACCAGCAATACCGTGGGTGTAGATCACGCCCATGGCGTCGTCGACCTTCGAGAAGGGACGAACCTTGGACAGGTAGTTCCAGGCCACCCAGACCACGGCCGAGGCGATGAGGCCGACCATGATGGCGCCGGTGCCGTTGACCCAACCGGCCGACGGCGTAATGGCGACCAGGCCGCACAAGATGCCGTTCAGGGCACCGAGGAACGTGGGCTTCTTCTGGCGAGAGAAGAACATGTCCATGAACAACCAGGTCAAGAGACCGACGGCCGTGGCGACGTTCGTGTTGAGCACGGCAGCCGCGGCGTCAGTGCCGGCGTAGAAGGGGTCACCACCGTTGAAGCCGTTCCAGCCCAGCCAGATGATGCCGATACCAACGGCCACCATCATCAGGTTGCTCGGGAAGGCGTTCTCGCGGTCCTGCCAACGACGAGGACCGACGATGGCGGCGCCGACGAAGGCGGCCACACCGGCACTCAAGTGGATGACGTAGCCACCGGAGAAGTCAACGGCACCCTTCTGGGCGAAGAAACCGCCACCCCAGAGCAGGCAGGCGTTGACGCAGTAGATCATGGTGATCCACAGCGGCACAATGAGCAGCCAGGCCTTGAACTTCAAACGACCAACCAGACCACCGAGGAAGAGCAACGGGGTAATGGCGGCGAACACGAACTGGAAGTAGGCCAGCGTCGCGGTCGGGAAGTGGAAGGGGATCAGGGTGTTCGCACCCGAGACGGCCTGGTTCGCTTCGTCGGCCGCGGTCGAGAGTGGACTGAAGTGACCGACAAAGCCGCTCCAGAACGAACCGGTCGGACCGAAGTGGGAGAAGGTGCCGAAGGCCATGTTGTAGCCCCAGAGCATCCACACCACCAGGGTGAGCGCGAAGCCCGAGAAGCACATCAACATGGTGTTGACGATCCACTTCTTGCGCACGAGACCGCCGTACAAGACGGCGAGGCCGGGAAGGCTCATCAAGCCGACGAGCGTGGCAGCAACGAGCTGCCACGTGTTGTCGCCCGAATTGAGCCAACTGGGATAGGGAATGTTGGTGGCCGCGTACAGCACATCCACTCCTTCTGCTCGAAGAGGGCGGCGCTGACCTCAGGTTGATGAGTCCACTCTGCCAAGTGAGGATTTCGCAACTGTTAGCGGTGTGTTTCGGGCGTATGAACTCGCCCGCCCTACTGCCAGGAGCGCTCAATCACCTGGGCGATGTCCATCACGGCCACGTCCTCGCCCCGGCCGGTGGCCTTGACGCCGTCGTCGAGCATGATGATGCAGAAGGGGCAGGCCGCGGCAATCACGTTGGCCCCGGTGTCGAGTGCCTCGCTGACGCGGTTCATGTTGATGCGAGAGCCGGTGTTCTCTTCCATCCACATCCGCGCGCCGCCGGCGCCACAGCAGAAGCTGGTTTCGCGACTGCGGTCCATCTCCACCATCGTCGCCCCCGAGGCCGCGAGGGCCCCGCGAGGTTCATCAAAGACGCGGTTGTGTCGGCCGAGGTAGCAGGGGTCGTGGAAGGTCACCACGTCACCCGACGCGCCAAGTTGTACGCGACCAGTGGTGACGAGATGTTGCAACACTTCGGAGTGGTGGACGACGTCGAACTGGCCGCCGAGAGCCGGGTACTCGTTCTTCATCGTGTTAAAGCAGTGGGCACAGCTCGTAATCACCGTGCGGGCCCGGGCCTCGTTCAACGTCGTGATGACGTTCTTAGCCAGTTCCTGGAACAAGTACTCGTTACCCAGTCGGCGGGCCGGGTCGCCGGTGCAGGACTCGCGGGGCCCGAGAATGCCGAAGGAAATGCCGGCGCGGTGCAGCACGCGAGCGGTGCTCACGACCTGGGTGCGGGCCCGCTCGTCGAGGGCGCCGGCGCAGCCGATCCAGTAGAGGTACTCCACGTCCTCGGGAATGGTGTCGGCGAAGACCGGGACCTCGAAGTCCAGCTCCTTCGTCCACTCGAGTCGCTTCGAGGCGCCCATCCCCCACGGGTCGCCCTGGTTCTCGAGATTACGAAGCATGAGCCCGGCTTCCGAGGGGAAGCGCGACTCCATGAGCACTTCGTAGCGGCGCATATCAACGATGGTGTCGACGTGCTCGATGTCGACGGGGCACTGCTCCACGCAGGCCCCACACGTCGTGCAGGACCACAGGACGTCGGGGTCGATGGTCGTCGGCACCAACGTCGCCAACTCGCCCGGCTCACCACGGAGCAGCTGATCGGCCGAGGCGAACATGGTGTCGCGCAGTCCCATGATGAGGAGCTTCGGGCTGAGCGGCTTGCCGGTCGTCCAGGCGGGGCAGACGGACTGGCAGCGACCGCACTCGGTGCAGGTCGAGAAGTCGAGCATCTGCTTCCAAGTGAAGTCGTTGAGGTGGCCCACCCCGAAGACGGTGTCTTCGGTGACGTTCTCCATGTCCATGTCCGGTGTCGTGGCCAGCGCCCCGAGGGCGCGGGGACGGCGGGCGAAGGCAATGTTGATGGGCGCCAGGAAGATGTGCAGGTGCTTGGAGTAGGCCAAGAAGACCATGAAGGCCGCAATAACGGCCACGTTGGCAATCACGAAGACGGCCTCGAGCACGCTATTCACGCCCAGGCCCAGTGGGGCGAGCCAGTGGGCGACGGCAAACGAGGCGAAGGCCCACGGCGAAGCGGCACCCTCGTTGACCGAGACACTGGCACTCACCCCGGACCGGGCGAAGGGGAAGTGACCCGTATTGATCTGCGCGGCCCGGTAGAGCAACATGGTCACAATGACGAGGGCAATCATGCCCAGCACGGCCCAAGCGGCCCCGAGGTGAGAGCCGTAGAAGCGGCTGGCCCGGTCCTTGCGGCTGGGGGCCTGACGAAGACGGATGCCGGTAAAGACAATGAGGCTGACTAGCACGGCCGTCGCGAAGAAGTCCTCGACGAAGGCCAGCCAGTTACTTTGGCCGATCAGGGGAATGTGGAAGTTACGAGAAAAGAGCGCGCCGTAGGCCTCGATGATGGTGGTGAGCAGCACCGTGAAGCCCCACATGGTGAAGAAGTGCGCCAGTCCCGGCACCGTCCAGCGCAGGAGACGTCGCTGCCCGAGCACCTCGGTCGCTTCGACCTGGGCGGTGCGACGAACGCCCTGCCATCGTCGTTCGGTGGGCTGCCCACTTTGAATGAGACGGGCCAGCCAGTTGAATCGGCGTGCCGCAATGACGGCACAGATGAGCGTGATTCCCACGCCGAGCAGACTTCGCGTCAGCATGGCACCTCCTCGCGCTTACTTCTGAAAGTTTTCGAAGTAGCGGCTCGGCGTCGGGCCCCGCTGGCCGCGATACTTCGATCCCAGACCGTTGGCCCCGTAGGGGCGCTCGGCCGCCGTCGTCATTTGGAAGAAACTGATCTGCCCGATCTTCATGCCCGGGTAGAGGGTGATTGGCAGGTTCGCCAGGTTGGCCAACTCCAGGGTGATGTGGCCATCCCAGCCGGCGTCAATGAAGCCGGCGGTCGAGTGAATAACGAGGCCGAGTCGACCAAGTGAACTCTTGCCTTCGAGGCGGGCCACCAGGTCGTCGGCGATGGCGACGCGCTCGAGGGTGGAGCCGAGCATGAACTCGCCGGGGTGCAGAATCATGGGCGTGTCGGGACCGACATCGATGAGCTCCGTCAAGTCCTCTTGCGCCTCGCGAACGTCAATGACGCGCTGGGAGTGGTTGCGAAACACGCGAAAGAGCTGGTCAATGTGGAGGTCGACCGACGAAGGCTGGATGCACTCCGGGCCGAGGGGCTCAATAACAATGCGCCCCGCATCAATTGCTTCCTTGATTGACCGGTCAGAGAGAACCATATGTTGTCAACGTTACTCCGCGAGGCGGCCGAATTCCGCCGGACTGGGCCTAGCGCGTGAGCCAGACGCCAACGTCGGTGGGCAGGCAACCGTCAACCAGTGGTCCGCTCGCCAGCACGACCGTGGCGTCGGTGGGCAACGCCAGGGGTGTCGATCCGAAGTTCACAATGCACTGGAGAGAGCCCCGGCGAAAGGCCACCACGTCGTCGCCCAACGCATCCCACGAGCAGGTGTCGGGCTGGGTGGCCACGGAGGTGCGACGGACGCGCAGCGCGGCGCGCGTGAAGGTGAGAAATGAGTGGGGCTCGGACTCCTGCACGGCGGCACTGATAGCCCCCCAGTCGGCCGGCTGGGGCAACCGTGGACTTCCGGCGCCGAAACCAAACGAGGGAGACGACGTGTCCCAGGGCAGGGCGACGCGACAACCGTCACGTCCCTTCAGCGGGTTACCCGTGCGGGCCACAATCGGGTCCTCGAGTAGCGCTCGCGGCAGATCCTCCACCTGAGGCAGCCCGAGCTCTTCGCCCTGGTAGAGGCAGGCACTCCCCGGCAGGGCCAAGGTGATGAGAAGCGCGGCGCGAGCGCGGCGCTGACCGGCGGCGAGGTCGCGTTGTCCGTCGGCCAGTCGCGCGAAGCGGGTGACGGTTCGCATTTCGTCGTGGCTCGACAGCACCCAAGTGGGCCAGGACTGGCCGTCGTTCGCGAAGTTCAGGTTCCCCGTAATGAGGCGTTCGAACTCGCGGGCGCTCCAGGGGGCCTTGGTGAGGTTCATGGCGAAGACTGACTGCAGTTCGCCGGGACGGATGTAGCGAAGGAGCGCCTCGGGCGTATTGACGTTGATCTCGCCAATGAGGTACTTCGGCGGATCGTACGCGTCGGCCAAGGTGCGCCAGAGGGAAACGATCTCGTGCACGTTGCCAGCGTCCCAGTACCGAGTTTGCGGTGAGGTTTCTGGGGTGAACTGACCATCCTGATCACAGCCGGCGTCACGGAAATCGGGCTCCTTGCCGATAGCCGGCACGGCGTCTAAGCGAAACCCGTCGATGCCACGGTCGAACCAGAAGCGGAAAATGTCGTCAAAGGCGCTCCGCACGGCCGGATTGTTCCAGTTGAGGTCGGGCTGCGAAGCGTCAAAGAGGTGGAGGTACCACTGGCCCGGCGTGCCGTCGGCGTTCGTGACGCGAGTCCAGGCTCGGCCACCGAAGACGCTCACCCAGTCGGTGGGGGGCAGTTCACCCGTCTCGCCTCGACCGTCGCGGAAGTAGAACCAGTCGCGAAAGGGCGAGCCTGGCTCGGCGGCGATGGCCCGCTTAAACCACGGGTGCTCCGACGAACAGTGGTTGGCCACCAAGTCGATAATGACCTTGATATTTCGCTCGTGACAGGCCTCGATAAAGGTTTCGGCGTCGGCGAGCGAGCCGAACATCGGGTGGATGTCGCAGTAGTCAGCGACGTCGTAGCCACCGTCGGCCATCGGCGAGACGAACCACGGCGAGACCCACACGGCGTCCACACCGAGGTCACTCAGGTAGGGCAGGCGAGCGAGCGCACCTTGAAGGTCACCCATGCCGTCGCCATTACCGTCGGCGAAGCTACGCGGATAAATCTGGTAAATGACACCGCGGCGCCAGTCGGCGTCACTCGTCACAAGTGGGTTGTCGAGATGGTCAGCGTGCTCGTGTGTGGTCAACGTCATGCCGGGGTTACCAGATTGACTCGCCGGAGGCGGCGTCAAAGAAGTGAGCTCGGTCCATCGTGACCTTGAGCGGCACCAGGTCGCCGGTCGCAATCTGGCTGCGGGGCGCCACGCGGGCCACGTTGCGAACGTGCTCGGTGAGAGCGGTGGCTTCGAGCAACTCTTCAGCTTCCTCGACCGAACCACCCTTGTCCTCTACGACGTAATTGCGGGCATCCATGCCGAAGTGGACAATCAACTCCGAGCCGAGGGCCTCGATGTGGCCGACGCGACCCTGCAGCACCTCGCCGGTGCCGTCGAGGGTGAAGTCTTCGGGACGAACGCCAAAAATGACCTCACGACCGGCGTAGGCGCGCAGTTCGGGGCGAGCCGCGAACACCGACTCGGGGACCTGCACCAACTGCGAACCGACGCGCAACGTCGTGCCGTCGTTGTCGAGCGCGGCGTGCAACAGGTTCATCGAGGGCGAACCAACGAAGGAGGCCACGAAGACGTTGACGGGACGGTCGTAGAGCACCTGGGCCGTGTCGCACTGCTGCAAAACGCCGGCGCGCAGCACCGTGACGCGGTCGCCCATGGTCATGGCCTCGACCTGGTCGTGGGTGACGTAGAGCGTGGCCACACCGACGCGGCGCTGAATCTGGAGGATCTCCGAGCGCATCTGGACGCGCAACTTGGCGTCCAGGTTGGAGAGGGGCTCGTCCATCAAGAAGGCCTTCGGCTCACGAACAATGGCGCGGCCCATCGCGACGCGCTGGCGCTGACCACCCGAAAGACGGCCAGGGCGCTGCTTGAGGTACTCGGTGAGACTCAAAATATCGGCGGCGGCTTCGACCCGACGCCTGATCTCGTCCTTCGGCAACTTGCGCAGCTTCAAGGAGTAGGCGATGTTCTTCTCTACCGTCATGTGCGGGTAGAGGGCGTAGTTCTGGAACACCATGGCGAGGTCGCGCTCGCCCGGGGTGAAGTCGTTCACCACTTGACCACCGAAGCTGATTTCGCCATCAGTGATGGACTCGAGACCGGCCACCATGCGCAGCAGGGTTGACTTGCCACAGCCCGAGGGGCCAACGACCACCATGAACTCACCCTCACGAACCGTCAGGTCAATGTTGTGAATTGCGGCGTACCCGTTGTCGTAGGTCTTGGAGACGTTGCGAAGAACGATTTCAGACATGAGCAGTTCCTTTTCTTAAAACAGCGTTCATAACTAGCCCTTCACCGCGAGGCTGGCCACCGAACGGATGAACCAGCGTTGGAAGACAATGAAGAAAATGGCCATGGGCACCACGAGCAACACGCCGAAGGCGAACATCTCGCCGTAGTTCGGCGTCGATTGTTGCTTGACGAGGTTGCCGATGGCGATCGACAGCGGGTACACGTTCGGCTGCGACGTCATCATCAACGGCCAGAGGTAGCTCGACCAGATCTGAATGAACGAGAGAATTGCCACCGAGGCGAAGGCCGGCTTGGCGTTGGGCAAGATGATCTGCAAGAACGTCCGCCACGGACCGGCACCGTCGATGCGGGCCGCCTCTTCGAGCTGCGGTGGCAAGTTCAGGAAGAACGTATAGAAGAGGTAGATCGAAAAAGCGCTACCAATGAAGGGCAGGGCCTGCACGATCAAGGTGTTGCGTAGTCCGCTCAGCATGTAATAAAGCGGGACGGCAATCGCCTCGAAGGGAATGATCACGAGCACAATGACCAGCAGGAGCAGGAGTCGACGTCCCTTGAACTTGAGACGGGCGAGGCCGTACCCGGCGAGCGAGTTCACGATGAGTCCGCCACCGACGACGAGGAGCGACACCAGCGTCGAGACGGTGTAGAACCCCTTGAGCGAGCCCGTGATCTGGGCGCTGAAGAAGGTCTGGCTCAACGTGTGGTAGTTCTGCAGCGTCAACGAGGTGGGAACGGCCCCGTGGAGCCCGTTCAGGGTCTGTGACGGTGACTCGAACGACCCCAGGATGAGGTAGTACACCGGGAACAGGAAGAGCACCATGAAGAACAGGAGCAGGGCGTAGACACCCCACGGACGGTTGCCGAGTAAACGGCGGCGGCGAATCGTCGCGGTTGATGGTTGCTTCGACATGCTTAGTCAACCCTCTCTTTCAGCACTTGGCGCTGAATCAAGCTCATCAACAAAATGATGAAACAGAGCACGACCGAGATGGCCGCACCCTGGCCGACGTTGTTGGCCTCGTAGGCCTGGCTCACGGCCAAGTACATCACCGACGAGGTGGCGTTCAGCGGGCCACCCTGGGTCAGCAGGTAGATCTGGTCAAAGACGCGCAGTGAGAAAATCGTCGTGACCATCACCACGAAGATGGTGGTGTTGCGCAGACCCGGGAAGGTGACGTCACGGAACAACTGCCAGCGGTTGGCCCCATCAATGAGGGCCGCTTCGTAGTGCGACGTCGGAATGCCCTGGAGACCGGCGAGGAAGATGACCATCTGAAAGCCCGTGCCCTGCCAGATGGAGAGAAGAATAATGCTCGGGAGAGCGAGGTGCACGTTGCCGAGCCAGTACTGCGGCGTGAAGTGACCGAAGGTAACGGCGTGCAAAATTGCGTTGAGCATGCCGTCGGGACCCGGCGCCAAAATGGCCTTCCAGATCAGTGACGTGAGCACCATCGGAAAGACGACGGGCAAGAAGAACGTCGTGCGGCAGAACTTCACGAAGGCGCCACTGCGGTTCACCAGAATGGCCAGGAACATCGCGAGACCGGTCTGCAACGGAACCACGATGAGCGCGAAGATTGCGTTATTTTGCAGGCTCTTTAGGAAGACGCCACGGAAAATAGGGTCTTTAAAGAGGTGGCGATAGAACTCCAGTCCGACGGAGCGGACGGGGATGGTGCTGCCCACAATTTCGACGTGGGTCGACAACCAGAGTGAGTAGAAGAAGGGGACCAGCATGAAGGCGATGATGAGCCCGATACCGGGGATCAGCATGGTCATGCCCACGCGGCCCTCAGTCCAAATTTTGCGTCGCCGGCGAGTGGGCAACTGGGCAGTTGACGTAGTCAACGCATCCCCCTTCTGAGTGCGCCAGTCACAACTGGCAAGAAAATACCGCCGGTAACGGGAACGCCGGCGGTCCGAAGACCACCGGCGCTCCCGCACCGTTACAACTGAGACAACTTATTTGAAGTTGTTGAACTGCTGGTAGTAGGAGTTGATCGAGTCAACTGCCTGGCCCACGAGGCTCTTCACCGTGTCGAGGCTGACCGGTCCCTGCGCACCCTGCGAGAACAGCGAGCTGAACATCGTCGAGACGGCAGCGTCGATGCCCGGGTAGGCCGGGGTGACGGGGCGCGGAACGGCGAAGCAGGTGGCCAAGACCTTGCCAGCGGGGCAGGCCTTCACTTCGGCCTGAGCGGCGTTGTACAGCACGCCACCGGGCTCGACGGTCGGGTCCTTGGCAACAGCAGCCGGGTCGGCCGGGATAGCACCGTCACCGTACTGAGCAACACCGTTCACCTTGGAGCCATTGCCGTAGGTGTAGAGGTCCTGGAAGGTCGGGCTCGACACGATGTCGAGGAACTTGCCAGCGGCAACCTTCTGAGCGGCCGACGCACCAGCGCCAACTTCCCAGACGTTCGAACCAGCGCCGTCCTTGGCACCGAAACCAAAGTTAGGCAGTGGAATACCGACGACGTTGCCAGCGTTAGCACCGTTGTTGGTGACGGCACCCGAAAGGAACGAGGGCAGCTGCCAGTGGCCACCCCAGAGGAGGGGCTCGTTGCCAGCAGCGAACGCACCACCGTCACCACCCGTGGTGGCGGAACCGGCGTTCTGGTCGTTCAACGGCATCCAGCTCGCGAACTCCTTCAACGCGTTGTAGACCGAGGCGGTCTTCAGCACGTTGGCCGAGTTGTTCGCGACCACGGTGCTACCGGCCGAGTTCAGAACGGGCAGGAAGCCGTAGGCCTCGTACTCGCCGCCGTAAGCAATGTTGGCACCCCAGACGTCACCGTTGTCGAGACCCTTGATGGTGTTGTTGGCGGCCAGCGTGTTGAGGACGGTGCCGAACTGGGCGGCCGTCCAGGCCTTGGACCAGTTGCTCGGGTAGCACGACGCGGTGGTCGGGCCGTTGCCGCACGAGGTGATGCCAGCGTCAGCCAAGAGAGCCTTGTTGCCGTACAACGTCAACGTACCGTTGATCGTGGCCATGGCGTAGAGCTTGCCCTTGTAGGTGTCCTGACCCTGAATGTAGGTCGACTGCTGGCTCACGAGCTTCGGCGTGACGTAGCTGCCAATCTGGGCAATCTTGCCCGAGTAGGCCAGGTACGACAGCGTTGGGCCGTCACCTTCCATAACGGTACCTTCGTCAGCGGCGGTGGCAGTCTCCTGGACCGTCGTGATGTTGGGAACGAAGGTCAAGTTCGCGTGGTACTTGCCCTTGTACAAGGTGTTGAACTGCTTAACGGCATACTGAATACCAGCCTGCTCGGTGGTCTGGTCTCCACCAGAACCCCACACGGTGATCTGCGTTACCGTCGCGGCCGAGGCGGCGTTGGCAATCAGTGGCACCGACGTCGCCAGCATGGCAATTCCGGCCGCTACAGCCGCAAATGACTTACGGCCCGTAACTTTCTTCTTCATAAGTGACATCCCCCTGATGTACGGTGCGCAACCCACTTCGGGCTACGACCGAACGAGAACTTAGCAGCGCCTTTTCATTTTTGCAAGCGTTTGCAACTTATTTTTCTTTCGTCCCAGCTGATCGCGTCACTGGCCAATTTCCCTTTAATTATTGAGTTTTATTCACCTATTTCCCCCTCGTGAGCCCGAACAAACAAGGTCGGTCGTGAAAAATTTCTCAAATACGAGTTCCGTAACGCAAGCGCTTAAGTGGCGGCGAGTTGTGAACGTCGCCGTGTGTTTTCTCCATTCGCCCCTCCTTCGCTGCCGCAACGACGCTCGATGCATGCGTACGTTCCCCCTCGGTCATCAACGCACGCCTCGATGTGTCGAAGCGTGCGTCAATCGCCCACGACGCCCGTTCGGCCTTCGAAAATTCCAAGCCTCCTCAGTAGACTGCCCGTATGACTGAAGGCTCCGAAAACGCCACGCGCGTCAACGTCCGTCCATCCACCGCTTCTAATCCGGGACGTGACGTCCAGCGAGTCGGCACCGCCAAATTCCTCGGTGAAGACGTCGCCAAGATTCACGATCCCGTCTGGGCCGTGCTGGGCAACCTTGGTGACAGTCAGTGCTATCTCGGCGTCCAGGCCAAGGTCGCGGCTGTCCAGGAAGCCATGTCGCGCCGCATCGCCAGCGACGGTCTCGCTCACCGTCTCATCGCCCCCGCCTTCACCGTTGGTGTGTCCGACGGCCAGCTCAACGGCACCCCCCAAATGCGCTTTTCCCTGATTGGTCGCGAACTGGTCAACGACGTCGCCGCCACTCACTTAGCGGCCAACCAAGTGCAGGGCATGATTGGTGTCGTGGCGTGTGACAAGCCACCAGTGGGCACTGTTGCGGCCCTGCTCGAGCACAACGTGCCTGGCGTCATTCTTTCCGACGGCTCAATCAAGCCCGGCCACCACCCCACGTCGGGCGAACGCATCGACCTCGTGACGGCATTTCAGTACGCGACGAACCCCGACGAGGCCGCGCGAGCCGAAATCACCCTGAACGCCTGCCCCGGGCAGGGCAGCTGCGGCGGCATGTTCACCTACAACACGATGCAGACCTTCATCGCCGTGCTCGGTCTCGAGCCGCTGCGCATGGTGGCGCCCCCGTCCGACGACCCCCGTCGCGTCAACGAGTTCCCCGACGAGTTGGTGCAGTGCCTCATCACGATGACGGAACGCAATATCCGTCCACGCGACATCGTGACCCCGGCCGCGCTGCGCAACGCCCTCACGGTCGCCATGGCCATGGGCGGCTCCACCAACGTCATGCTGCACAGCGTCGAGATTGCACGCGCGGCGGGTTTCGACCTCTGGGCCGACGTCATGAGCCAGGACGAGTTCAACGAGCTCTCGCACCGTCTCCCGGTCATCGTGAACATGCGCCCCTTTGGCGAGTTCTCGATGGTCGACGTCGAGGCAGCCGGTGGCCTTCCCACCGTTGTGAATGAACTGCTCCAGGCCGGATTCCTTGACGGATCGACCCTGACCTGCACCGGCGAGACGCTCGCCGAGCAAGTTGCCCGCTTGGCGCCAGCCCCGGCGGATCACACCATTATTTACTCCGTGGCAACGCCCTTCAAGAGCACCGGCGGCCTGCGTCTCCTGCGCGGCAACTTGGCCCCAGAGGGTGGCGCCATCTTGAAGTTGGCGGGCGTCGAGAGCGGCATCGTTGACGGCGTCTTCACCGGCAAAGCCCGCGTCTTTGACTCGGAGCGCTCGCTCATCGCCGCGCTCGACGAAGATGCGGACAGCTTCGCTGACAACGACATGGTCGTCATCCGGTACGAAGGTCCGCGAGGCGCCCCCGGCATGCCCGAAATGCTCGACCCGACCTCGAAGATCACGTCGCTGTGTCGCAAGCGCAGCATCACGATTGCGCTGATGACCGACGCTCGCTTTTCCGGCGGTTCGGTCGGTCTGGTTATTGGCCACGTCGCTCCCGAGGCGCTACTTGGCGGCCCGATCGCCCTTGTCGAAAACGGTGACACGATTACCGTCGACGTCAACAGCGATCGGCTCGACTGCCTCGAGTTGGCAGACGATGCGGTCGCCGGTGCTCGGCGAGAAAAGTGGCGGGCCGAAGTTGCCGCCAATGGGGGCATTCACCCCGCCGCCACACCAGTCTCGCACCGCGTCCTGAAGCGCATGCGCGCAACCGCGCTCCCCGCGCTTCTCGGAGGCGGCATGTCGGCCCCCAACTAGAAGGAGCCGAATTTCTGGTTGCGACTAGAATGGAAGTCGCGCGGGCGTAGTTCAGCGGCAGAACATCAGCTTCCCAAGCTGAGAACGCGAGTTCGATTCTCGTCGCCCGCTCCAGTTTGACGGCGCAGCCGTCGTCTAGCACTAGCGAAAGTACGTCGAGGATCTCTC
>Ga0007804_1000344_pt1 | contig 17490 bp, 16 predicted proteins | sample CryBogCBE25Aug07_FD_60367 | JGI IMG/M metagenome (GOLD analysis project Ga0007804, IMG submission 60367) | Freshwater microbial communities from Crystal Bog, Wisconsin, USA - CBE25Aug07 | ecosystem: Environmental > Aquatic > Freshwater > Lake | place: Crystal Bog, Wisconsin, USA | collected... | reverse complement strand
CTTTCATGACCGCGAGAAGGTCGTTTTCAGGAATTTCGAGGGGAAGGTTTTCGAATATCCCGAGGTGCAGGAGCAGGGGACGCCGAGAAAACCCGTTCCCATTCACGAGGAAGCCTTCACTTCCTAATCAACGGGCGAAATCTATGGGAGGAATCATTGTACGCCCGAGGGCACGCATCCTGCACGGGCATGACTGGGTCTATGGGACCGAGGTTCTCAAGACCTTTGGCAGTCCCGAGGATGGCGATGTCGTCTCGATCAAGGATGGCCGCGACCGAATGCTCGGCAGCGCCGTCTACAACTCCAAGTCCCAGATCGTCGCCCGTCGGTTCTCGCGGCGTCGGCAGGATCTTGACGCGGAGTTTTTTACCCGCCGCCTCCAGCGCGCTCAGGAATATCGCGACAGCCTCGGCATCGATCCGCTGGTGCGTCGAGTTCTCTGGAGCGAGAGTGATGGATTGCCGGGGGTGATCGTTGATCGATTCGGTCGCGTAGCAACGCTCCAGACGCTCACTATGGCGATGGACCAGCGCCGTGACATGATTGCCGCGGCAGTCAAAGAAGTGCTCGGCGTTGAGAGCGTGGTGGAGCGAAATGACTCCTCCTCTCGCAAGCTGGAGGGACTGGAGGTCCGTACCGGGGCCCTGCTTGGCCCGGAACCGGACGCATGCGAGATCACCATCGCAGGAATGAAGTTTCATCTTGATGCAATCCATGGACAGAAGACCGGTTTCTATCTCGATCAGACGGAAAGCTACCGGCAGGTGGCTACGTGGGCCAAGGGGAAGCGTGTCCTCGACTGCTTCTCGAATCAGGGGGCCTTTGCGATTGCCTGTGCACAGGCCGGGGCTGCTGATGTCACAGCTGTTGAGTCAGGAAAAGAGAATCTCCCCCGAATCGAAGCAAACGCCCGCCTGAATGAGGTTCCCATCAAAGTCGTAGGAGCCGATGTCTTTGAGTTCCTCTCCTCGGCGGCGAGGCGAGAGGAGGAGTACGACCTGATCATTCTCGATCCCCCACCGTTTACCCGGACGCGCAAGGGGATCGCGGATGCACTCCGCGGCTACCGCGAACTCCATCTCAAGGCGGCGCAACTTCTCTCGAAGGAGGGTCTCCTTGCCACCTTCTCCTGCTCCCACCATGTTTCGGCCGAGGAATTCGGAGGTAGCGTCGCCGAGGCTTTCAGTGATGCTCGCAGGACGGCACGCCAACTCCAGACGTTCGGGCAGAGTTCGGATCACCCGATCCTAGTAGGCTTTCCTGAGACCGAATACCTCAAGGGCTTCCTCTATGGAATGACCGCATCGTTCTAGGAATCATTTTATTGCAGAGGCGCAGTGTCGCAAAGGACTGAGGTGACGTTTTGATCTACGGAGAACGGAGTTAGCAATATCGACCAAACTTTTTTACAGAGGTTTTGTCCGATTCATTATCTCCGAGCCACTGAGCCTCCGCGGGAGACTCTCTTCCTAACAGTCCAATAGACTTCAGCCTAAGCCCCTTACTGCTATAGGGGCGATTGCCGCAAGAACGGCGTCGGCGTTGGAAAAATCATCAAAAAGGAAATCGGGTTTGTGCGAGGCGAGTTCTTCGCGTGAGTATTTTCCCGTGGCCACGGCCACGGTGACGGCGCCGAAAGCTTTCCCACACTCAATGTCACGGGGCGTATCCCCGATCACATAGATCCGATCGGGAGTAAACTCCTCTCCATGCTCTTCAAAAGCCCGGGAGGCGGCCACAGGGCCTAGCTGATTGCGTTCATGATGATCATCGGCATACGCGCCGAAAGAGAAATAGTGCCAGACTCCGTAGTGAGTGAGCTTTAACTCCGCACCTGCCGCCAGATTTCCTGTCAGCAGGGCGAGAACGGCATCCGGTTGTTCCTTCAAGCAATCAAGCAAAGGGATGATTCCAGGGAGAAGGTTTCCCTGATGGCGATGGATCCGATCCGCAAGGATCGCCAGATAGGTGTCGTGAAGACCCATGATGGCTTCCCGGGTCGGTTCCTTTCCTGCTGCCAGAAGGACGCTGCGGGCAAGGCCCGTGTCGGTGTTGCCGGCGAAGTTAAGCCCCTCAAGCGGCGCGAGGGTGCCAAGAAACTCACCGACGGCTTCACGATAGGAAGTCTCACCCGCACCACCCGAGGTGATGAGGGTGCCGTCGATGTCAAAGAGGTAGAGGCGCTTTTGGGAGGTAGGCGCGCTGGCATCAACCGGCATGGCCGGTCTCCTCGGAAGTCACGGGTGCGTCATCTTCGTCCTGATCTTCGTCGGAATCGTCATCCTCGACATATTCCTCCTCGATCTTGGCAAATTTCCTCTTCCGCTTTGCGGCGGGGAGCGGGCTCATGGTCATGCCGACGGCGCGTCCCACAAGCTTCGGGGGCATGTCCACCAGTGCCATGGTCTCGAGATCCTTCTTGATCTTCTCCATCATCGCCATACCCAGATCCTTATGTGCGTTCTCACGGCCGCGGAACTGAAGGACGATCTTAAGTTTGTTACCCTTCTCGAGGAATTCCTCGGCATGGCGAAGCTTGGTCTCGTAATCATGGGCACCGATCTTTACACGAAACTTGATCTCCTTGACCTTGGTTGCGCTGTGCTTGCTCTCCTTCTCCTTTTTGGTGAGCTCGTACTTAAACTTGCCGAAATCGGCGATGCGGCAGACGGGAGGATTGGCAGTCGGCGCCACCTCGATCAGGTCGAGGCCGTAGGACTTGGCCCGGCGTACGGCCTCGTCTGTGTTCAGGATGCCGAGTTGCTGGCCTGTGGAGCCAATGATGACGCGCACTTCGCGGGCGCGAATGCGGTCGTTGATGCGGATGAATGCGGGATTAATGGGACTTCAATATGCCCTCGTTTAGTGGGGGCACGGGGTTGTGGCGGCATGAAGATGCCGCCGGTTTACTGACTGCGGGAACAAGGAGACCAAAGTGATCAAGCGACGAAGAGAAGGTCACGCTCATACGGTGAGCGTGCGGTCGCGAATTTCGGATTCAAGTCGTTGGATGAATGCATCTGCTGCGATGGCCCCTTCGTCGCCGCGTTGACGGCTGCGAATGGAGAGTTGGCCTGCGGCTTCCTCCTTGGGTCCTACAACGATCATGTAGGGAACCTTGTCGAGCTGGGCAAGGCGAATCTTGGAACCTAGCTTTTCAGGAGAGAGGTCGGCGGCGGCGCGGATGCCCTTGGCTGTCATTTCGGCGACCATTTTCTGCGCGTACTCGGCGACCTTTTCGGAAACCGGAAGGATGCGGGCCTGCTCGGGAGCAAGCCAGACGGGGAAGTCTCCGGCAAAGTGTTCGATCAGGACACCGGTGAAGCGCTCCAGCGATCCGAAGGGCGCCCGGTGAATCATCACGGGGACATGAGGTTTGCCATCAGCCCCGATGTAGGAGAGGTCGAATCGGACGGGAAGCACGTAGTCCACTTGGACGGTTCCGAGTTGCCACTCGCGACCGAGGACATCCTTCACCACGAAATCGATCTTTGGGCCGTAGAAAGCCGCTTCACCTGGTTCCTCGGAGAACGGTACTCCGAGAGTGGCTGCCGCATCACGGCAGGCCTGCTCGGCAAGATCCCATTGAGCGGCATTACCGGTGAACTTGCTGCTGTCGGGATCACGGAGTCCCACGCGAACGCGGTAGTCGGACATGCCGAGCGTGGTAAGCACTTTCTTCACGAGGGCCAGGCATCCCTGCACCTCCGCCGCCACCTGCTCCTCGGTGCAGAAGAGATGAGCGTCATCCTGAGTAAAGCCGCGCACGCGGGTCATGCCATTAAGTTCCCCTGACTGCTCCCAGCGATAGACGGTTCCGAACTCTGCCAGACGGACTGGAAGGTCGCGATAGCTATGGGGCTGGGAGGCGAAGATTTTGATATGATGCGGGCAGTTCATCGGCTTCAGCATGAAGCCGTCGAGAAGACGGGTTGGATCCATCACACGCTCCATCGCCACGATTTCCTTGCCGGCGCGTTCGTTCAGCGAGAAAGCGAAGGATTCGGAGACAGCCTCCAGGCGTGCTGTCATTTCGGCGCACCCGCATCCTTCCGAGGCAATCCGGGAGAGTTGATCCGGTTCGGGAATCGCAGGGAACTGGGATTCTTTGTAATAGGGGAAGTGTCCCGAGGTCTTGTAAAGACCGATCTTGCCGATATGAGGCGTGAAGACCTGGGAGTAACCCTGTTTGGCGAGTTCTCCGCTAATGAAGTTCTGCAACTCCTGACGGATGATTGCTCCCTTCGGGGTCCAGAGGATCAATCCCTGACCGACCGCATCATCGATATGAAAGAGTCCCTGCTCCTTGCCAATCTTGCGATGATCTCGCTTCTTGGCTTCTTCCAGCATGGCAAACCAGTTATCCATTTCCTCAAGGGAGGGGAAGGCTGTCCCGTAGATGCGCTGAAGTTGGGGGTTGTTCTCATCCCCTTGATAGAAGGCGCTCGCCACATGGGTGAGGCGGAAGGCTGCCACCTTGGAGGTGTCGGCGACATGGGGGCCGGCACAGAGATCGGTGAAGGCTCCGTTTCGGTAGAGGGTGATCTCCTCGCCAACAGGAATACGTGTAATGATATCGAGCTTGAACTTGCTCGGCGCTGAACGCGGGGTGAGGCCGGCCAGTTCTCCCCGTTCTCCCATGGCAAGCGCCTCATCGCGTGTGATGACCTCGCGCTGGAAGGGCTGGGACTCGGCGATGATGGCGGCCATTTCCTTCTCGATGCGCTCGAAATCTTCCGGACTGATCCGGTGTGTGAGATCGACATCGTAGTAGAAGCCATTCTCAACCGGTGGTCCTGCCGCAAACTGCGCCTCGGGCCAAATCCGGAGGATAGCATTTGCCAGAATATGCGCGCAGGAGTGGCGGATCGTTTCGAGTTCGGTCATGGAAAAAGAAGAAAGGCTCTTAGGCTTAAGGCTGTTAGGCATTTAGGAAGAATGCACTGGATCCAGAGGGATCAGTGATTCTGGAAGGAGGCTTGGGATGCCATTGGTCACAGGGAATGCAGCAGCCCCATCCTCACGAACAAGAAACCCATCGGCAGCATGGGAGGCAAGAGAGCGGAACTCCTCGGGGGTCGCCAAATGGAGTTGCTGACCCGTGACGGGGCAACGAAGCAGCGAGGCGAGATCAGTCAGGACATCCGCCATGGATTAGTATTTTGCGACGGAGGGGTCGATCCGGTCAGCCCAGGCGAGGATACCGCCCGCAACGTTGAAGAGCTTTGAGAAGCCGGCTCCCTGAAGTTCGCGGAGGGCGTTTGCTGAACGGACGCCCGACTTGCACTGCAGATAGATCGTGTCGGCGCTGTCAAGTTCGCTCATGCGAGAGTGAAGATCTCCAAGCGGGATGAGCTTGGCGCCAGGGATCCGGGCGATGTCCCACTCGAACTGCTCGCGCACATCAATCAGGGTGATCTTCTCGCCACTTTGTAGTTTGGCCTGAAGCTCCTCGACCGTGATCTCAGGAACGGGAGATTCCGCTTCCTCGGCTGCTGCTGCCTGCGGAATGCCACAGAAGGTGTCGTAATCAATGAGTTCCGTGATGGCAGGATTCTCACCGCAGACAGGACACTTCGGATCACGGCGTGGCTTGAACTCGCGGAAGCTCATCTTCAGCGCGTCGAAAGTCATGAGGCGACCGATCAGAGGGTCGCCGATGCCGACAATCAGCTTGATCGCCTCGATTGCCTGCATGACACCGATGATGCCGGGCAATACCCCGAGGACACCTCCCTCGGCGCAGCTTGGGACCATGCCTGGTGGCGGCGGTTCCGGATAAAGACAGCGGTAGCAGGGACCGCCGAGATGGGGGGCGAAAACAGTGCACTGTCCGTCGAACCGGAAGATGGAGCCATAGATATTCGGTTTCTTCTGGAAGACGCAGATATCATTGGAGAGATAGCGGGTCGGGAAATTATCCGTTCCATCAATCACGATGTCGTAGGGGGCGACGATCTGAGCAGCGTTCTCGGAGGTGAAGAAGCAGTCATGAAGGTCGACCTGCACGTTGGGATTGATCGACTTGATGGTGTCTTTCGCGCTGTTGATCTTCTTGCGGCCGACATCGGTGGTGCCATGGAGGATCTGGCGCTGGAGATTCGAGAAATCAACGGTATCGAAATCAACGAGGCCGATCCTGCCGATGCCGGCAGCGGCAAGATAAAGGGCGATCGGGGAGCCGAGTCCCCCCGTTCCAATGCAGAGCACGCTGGCCGCCTTGATCCGCTTCTGCCCCTCGAGGGTGACTTCGGGCATGATGAGATGGCGCGAATAGCGTGCGATCTCGTCGTTGCTAAGTTCGACGGCCGAGGAGCGTGCCGGATCAATGATGCTTTTGCTCATAAAAAGGGTGCCCAAGCTAGCCTCTAGGGCCTTCCCTATCAAGGGAAAGAGGGTTCTTGTTTCTCCTTAAGACACAGAAACTCGGGGGCACGGAAAGAGTGAATGCAGGGAGGTCAGGATACTTTTCCTGCTTCCGCTTCCAGTGATGCCACCTGTTGGACATCCTTGTCTCCCCGGCCGGAAAGATTCACGACGATGAGTTGATCGGAATTCATGGTTGGGGCCACTTTAATAACCTCGGCAATGGCATGGGCCGTCTCAAGCGCAGGGATGATTCCTTCGATCGAGGCGAGTTTATGGAAGGCTGCGAGAGCCTCGTCATCGGTGGCGTAGGAGTAATCGACTCGTCCGGCATCCTTCAGAAAGCTGTGCTCGGGTCCGATCGCTGCATAATCGAGTCCTGCTGAGACGGAGTGGGTCAGCTCAATCTGCCCATCGTCATCGGCGAGGAGCCATGTCTTGGTGCCTTGGAGAACCCCCAGTTTGCCACCTTGGAAACGGGCGGCATGTTTGCCACGGATGATGCCTCCACCGCCGGCCTCGACGCCGGTCATACGGACACCCTCATCGTTCAGGAAGGCATAGAAAAGGCCGATAGCGTTGCTTCCGCCTCCGACGCAAGCGACCAAGAGATCGGGAAGGCGCTCCTCGCGCTGGAGGATCTGCTTGCGGGCCTCGTCGCCGATGATCCGGTGAAAATCACGCACGATCATCGGGTAGGGGTGGGCCCCGAGCGCCGAGCCCAGAATGTAATGGGTATCCCGGACATTGGTCACCCAATCACGCATCGCCTCGTTGATAGCTTCCTTCAGGGTAGCCTGACCGGCGGTGACCCCGATCACCTCTGCTCCGAGAAAGCGCATGCGCGCGACATTCAGAGCCTGACGCTCCATATCGACAGCGCCCATGTAGATGCGGCACTGGAAGCCGAAGCGTGCCGCAGCAGTGGCCGTGGCGACGCCGTGCTGGCCAGCACCGGTCTCGGCAATGATCCGTTTCTTGCCCATGCGACGCGCCAGCAGGATTTGGCCTAAGGCGTTGTTGATCTTATGGGCGCCGGTGTGGAGGAGATCCTCGCGCTTCAGGTAGATCTTCGCGCCGCCAAGTTCCTTCGTGAGGCGCTCGGCAAAATAGAGAGGGGTGGGGCGGCCCACAAACTCCTGGAGTAAGGAGGCCAACTCATTACGAAAGGCAGGATCTTTCTTGGCAGCGGCATATTGTTGCTCGAGCTCGAGCAGGGCGGTCATCAGTGTCTCCGGAACAAAACGACCGCCGTAGGGTCCGAAGTGTCCGTATTGGTCGGGGTAACTTGTGAGATTCCCGGATGTGTGAGCTTCAGGTGGCATCACTCGCGAGTATGGCTGGGAAGGAGGATTGCGGCAATCGCCCTTCTGTGAGGTGAAGGAATTGGCAAGTTGACCAGTTCCTCCTGTGAGAATCCCTTGAGTCCGGCTGGGATAGCGCTTTTCACCGAATAAACCTTCATGGTGACCCGGTAGCGGGTGATCGGATAGGTGATCTCAGTCATTACCCGTCCCGATGGTTTGGCGGAACCAAGATCAGGCAGGATCCAGAGACCGCGCCATCGTGGCCCCTGAGACTGTTCCAGATAGAGGTGGTCCCCCTTCTGAAAACAGGCCCTGTGTTCCAGGAGCTTTGTGGTGACAGCGCGCGGGGATTTCTTCGGAAGTGTTTCGGGAGAGGCGGCGGTGCAGGTTTTCTGCAAGGGGCACTCCTTGCAGTCCGGTGTGCCGGAGGTGCAGACCATCGCCCCAAGATCCATGAGGGCAGACGCGATAGTTCTGCAACCGGTGTTTGGGAAAAAAGTATCCGCGATGGCATCCAAGGATGAACGACCCTGGGCCGTATCGATTGGAGAGGTCATGTTCCCCCATCGCGCTAGTACCCTGATGATATTTGTATCGAGCACCACGGCATGTTGGTCATGGGCAAATGCCCTGATTGCCGCCGCCGTGTAGGCTCCAATTCCTGGCAACGCCAGGAGGTCTGACTCCTCCACCGGGATCTCGCCATGATGGTGCTCCATGACGCTCTGTGCCGCCGCATGAAGTCTCCGCGCACGGGAGTAGTAGCCAAGACCTTCCCAAGCGGCGAGGACCTCCTGCTCCTCGACTCCTGCGAGATCGCTGATGCTCGGGAATCGTTTCATCCAAGCATGAAAGCGCGGAGTCACCGTGGTGACGGTGGTCTGCTGAAGCATGAATTCCGAGACGAGTACTGCATAGGGGTCCGATCTCTTGCGCCACGGGAGTTCATAGCGACCATGCACTTCATGCCATTGCAGAAGCGCCTTCCGTGCACTCGCGGTTCGTGAAATTTGGTTGCTGTGCGAATGGCTCTTCTTCTTGTCCACCATTGCTTCGTAGGGCACCTTCGTCAAAACAGCAAGCCGTCCCCTCGATTCACCTGCGATGCCTCCACTTCACTCCCAGACCTATCCGTTGACGTCGGAGCAGGCGGAAAAATTACGCGCTCTCCTGCGCGAGCGCGGATTCACCTTTCAGGAGAAGCCCTACACTCTCTATGCGGCTACCAAGGAAAAGCTCAATATCGCTGTCTATGAGAAGGGGCCGAAGGCGCTGCTTCAGGGACGCGGCCTGGAGGATTTCATCACCTTCGTCATGGAGCCCGAGATCCTGGGTGAGGCACGTTTGGGCTACGAGGAGGTTCATGATCCGGAGCAATTTGCTCCCCACTTTGGAATCGACGAGAGCGGAAAAGGCGATCTGTTCGGCCCTCTGGTCATTGCCGGGGTCTATGTTGATGGTGATCTTGCGCGGCAATTGCGTGATGCCGGTATCCGTGACAGCAAGGGCATCGGAACGGATAAGAAGATCCGTGAGCTGGCGCAGGTGATCAGGGATTCGGGCGCACCCTCCGAGATCATTGTGATCGGCCCTGAGAAGTACAACCAACTCTACACCAAGATCGGGAATCTTAATCGCCTGCTTGCCTGGGGCCATGCCCGGATCATCGAGAATCTTTGCATTCGGGTGCCCTCATGTCCCCGTGCGCTCTCCGACAAGTTTGCCGATGCCCGAGTCCTGCAAAAAGCGCTCTTCGAAAATGGTCGCAAAATCCAACTCGATCAACGCACCAAGGCCGAGAGTGACTATGCCGTGGCTGCGGCCTCGATCCTGGCCCGCGAGGGATTCATTGACTGGCTCGACAAGAATGGAGGCGAACTGGGAATCACGCTGGCCAAGGGCGTGTCGGCGAAGGTAAAGAGCGCCGCTGTGGAAGTGGTCAGGATGTTTGGTCCCGGGATGCTGGCCAAAGTCGCCAAGATGCACTTCAAGACGGCATCTGAAATTCTCTCAACAATTAAAGAATCATGAGTACAATAATTCACGATGTCGCCATTATCGGCGCGGGTATCAGTGGTCTCTCCGCTGCCGGAAGAATCCGGCAGGCTGGATTAGACGTGGTCATTCTCGAAAAAAGCCGTGGCCTCGGAGGACGAGCCTCCACGCGCAGGATGAAGCTGCAGGAAGGAGTCGAGGTGCCCGTCGATCATGGGGCCCAGTTTTTCACGGCGCGTGATCTCAGGTTCCAGGATCAGGTCTCCCGTTGGCAGGAAGAGGGCATATGCTTTCCCTGGTCGGAAGGATTCATGACGTGGAAGGATGGGGTGCTTCACGACCCTGATGCGCAATGGAAGGATACACGCTATGCCTGTCGCGGCGGGATGAGCCAATTGGGGAAGGCGCTGGGTGAGGGGCACAAGATTATCCGGGAGTTCACGGTGGATTCAGTCACGCTGGGGGAGGGGATCTGGCATCTGCATGCCGATCCCTCGCACGCATCCTCCCCGGTTTACGCTCGAGCCCTCTTGGTCTCTGCTCCGCTTCCCCAGGCTATGAAGCTGGTCGGCTCCCAACTCTCGACCGACCAGCAGGATTTTTTGGCCAGGATCACCTGCGGTCCCTGCATAGCCGTGATGGCCCGCTATCCTGATGGCACGGAGTGCCCCCGCTGGCATGGAATCCAAGTCAGGGAGCCGGACTCCCCTATCTCCTGGATGGCTTGGGATTCCTCGAAGAGAAAAAAAGATGCTCCCGGCGCCTTTGCCGTGATTCATGCATCATCAGCCTACAGCTCCCGCTGGCTTCAGGCTTCCAAGGAGGAGCTCAGGGGTGCGGGTGAAGAGTTGCTCAAGGAGGCGGCCCTGATCGGTGGTGAATGGATGAATCACCCTCTGGATCTCATCGTGCATCGCTGGCGTTATGCTCATCCGGAAGGGCCCGCTCCCGGCGGCTTCTTGCAGGCTCCTTGCCTCGAGCCACTCTATCTTATGGGGGATGGTCTCAATGGGGGGCGCGTCGAGGGTGCTTGGCTCTCGGGGCTCTTTGCCGCTGAAGATTTCCTTCTTAAGATTGCTAAAGGGTAAGTCAGCGGGCGCAGGCGCTCTCCGGAAACCCTATTGAGGTTCGGAGAGGCACTTTCGCAGGGCCCTTCGCTACGCCTGTCCGACCCAAAACTGTTTTGAGTCATGGAGACCTCGCCTTTTTTGTGCCGACTGGTGCGAGGAATTGACCTCTGACATTACGGAGCCTCTGCCATAAACCCGATTGCATTTTGAAGGTGCTGTTTGATAATTAGAACAAATGAAGATCACCTCCCTGTTCCCACTTGTTCCCGTCGTTGCTCTGCTGAGTGCCTGCACCACCGAAATCGGCCCCAATGGCCAACCTCGTCAGGTAATGACTCCGACGGGAGCCGCCGTTGTTCAGGGCTTGTCTGCCGCCGCCATTGGTGCTGGAACCGGTGCCCTCATGCGTGGCGTGAATCCGGTTGCCGCCGGAGCCATCTCCGCAGGTGCGGGTAGCATCGGTTCACAGGCGATCAATGCCTTTATTCCCAAATCCAGCGGTTCCCAGTCGGGCCAGCAACAGACCAATCAGCAGCTCTTTGTCCGCTCGGGCGATAGCTTTGTTCCTGCCAAGATCAGCTACATTCAGCAGCCCGATGGCAGCTATGCCCCTTCCTATCCGAGGGGTAAACAACTCTTCCGCCAGCTTCCGAACGGCTCCTTCGCTCCGGTTAACTAGGGGTTTTTTAACACTGTCTCCGGGAGCTTGATTCCCAGCAACCGGAGACTGTTGAGCACCACAAGCAGGGTGCTGCCCTCATGGGCGGCGACTCCGAGGGTAAGAGGAACGGGGTAGATAAAAGCCGCACAAACCATCACAAGGACGGTGCCGAGGGCTACGACGATATTCTGGGTGATGATGCCCTTGGCCTGAACGCTGAGAAGGCGCGCGAGGAGAAAGTTCTCGAGCCGATCGTTCATCAGGACCACCTCGGCCTGCTCGAGGGCGGCGTCGGAGCCGCGAGCCCCCATGGCCACGCCGACATCAGCCGCGGCAATGCAGGGGGCGTCATTGACTCCATCACCGATCATCGCCACGCGCACTTTGCCTCCCTCCTTCAGATACTCGATGGCCTCCACTTTCTTGTCGGGTGAAAGTTCGGAAAGGACCTCTCCGATACCAACTTTCGTTCCGATCAATTCTGCGGCATCACGGTGATCCCCCGTTAGCATCACGGTTCTAACGCCCTGTTGATGAAGGGACGTTAGAGTGAGGAGGGATTCCGGCCTAATCTCATCGGCAAAGACCATTCTGCCCAAGAGGGTCTCTCCTGCCACCCAGACGACGGCGCCGGCAGTTTTACCTGCCGGAGGCAGGTCTCTGTGTGCAAATCGGTCAAGAGCTAGGACTAGTTTGCGGCTACCCATTACAAAAGTCTCACCGTCAATCTGGGCACGTACGCCCTTACCAAGGATTGTCTCGAAATTGGCTGCCTCCATGGCGGTGGTGCCCCATGAGGCGGCGATCTTCCGTATGGCTCGTGAGAGAGGATGCTCGGAAAGCCGCGCCAGAGAATGGGCAACCTGACGGAAGTGATCTTCATTTCCCTCAAAAAGATCGACCTCGGCGAGTGTCAGGTTTCCAGAGGTCAGGGTCCCAGTCTTGTCGAGGGCGACGACGCCGACATTGGCAAGGGTCTCAATGGCGGCCCCTCCCCGGTAGAGAATGCCTCGGCGGGCACCGCTCGCAATGGCGGAGAGGATTGCTGAGGGGACGGAGAGGACGAGAGCACAGGGAGACGCGACCACCAGCAGGGTCATCGTGCGGTAGAAGGCACTGGCCGTGCCGTCATGGGACTCAAAGGGGGAAAGCCCAAGGGCTAACCACCAGACAAAAAACATGATGGTGCAGAGGGAGAGGATAGCCCAAGTGTAGCCGGTGCCGAACTTGTCGGTGAAGCGCTGGGATGGGGCCTTGAGGCTCTGGGCATTCTGGATAAGGCGTATGATCTTTTGCAGAGAGCTTTCGCTTGCAGGACGGAGAACCCGGCCTTCAAGAACTCCCCAGAGATTAATGGTTCCGGAGAGGGCGGTGTCGCCGGGGCGCTTTGCCACGGGGATTGACTCGCCAGTCATGTTCGATTCATCACAGGCGCTTTCGCCCTTGATCACCTCAAAGTCAGCAGGAATCTGTTCCCCAGTGGTGACAAGAACGATCATTCCCGGAACGAGTTGCTCAACCGGAAGCTGTTCTTCAAGGCCATCCCGTAGTACCCGCGCTGTCTTTGGGGCTCCTCGGAAGAGGGCGTCGATCGCCTTCTTGGTGCGGCCCATGGCAAAGTGCTCCATGGCTCCAGAGGCCGAAAAGAGAAACAGGAGAAGAGCCCCCTCGCGCCAGGCCCCTATGATTCCAGCACCTACCGCCACGGCTAGCATAAGGAAGTGGACGTCGAGTTGTCCTTTACGAATGCGTCCCCAGGCATCTCCCGCTGCATCCCATCCGCCGCAAAGGTAAGCCAGAATATAAAGTGCCGTGGCCGCATCACGTCGGTGGAAGAGCAGCTCCGAGGCGAGCCCCAGCGCGCCGAAGAGAAGACATCCCGCTGCCAGGATCGCCATGATGCGCCATTCCTCGTGATCTTCCGGCCTTCCGAACACGGCATGATCCCTCGCTGTGTACTTTGGCAGGCAGGAGGAGCAGAATCTCTCTAGTCTGGTGAATAGGGAGGGTCGCTTCGAGAGGGATGACATCCACCGAACGCTACAAGTGTCGGCGTGAGAAAACAGGAGAATATTCTTTCCTAGAATCGGACGTCAGTTTCCCATTGGCTGATGGAACGACTTGTCTCTCCCAATGAACTTCCGGCTCTTGGGGCGGAATATGCGGCCCAAGGGAAAAAGCTCGTGCTCACCAACGGGTGCTTCGATCTCCTGCATACGGGACATGTCCGTTATCTGGAAGAGGCTCGCAGTTGCGGGGATGTTCTGATTGTTGCTGTCAACTCCGATGCCTCGGTGCGTGAACTCAAAGGACCCGAACGTCCCTTGAATAATGAGTTGGATCGAGCTGAGGTGCTCGCGGCACTTCGCTGTGTCGACCATGTGACGATCTTTACCAGTAAGAGGGTGACCGAAGTAATCCGTCTCCTGAGGCCTGCTATTTATGCGAAGGGAGGCGACTACACGCTCGAGACGCTCGATGCCGGTGAGCGTGCCGCACTGGAAGAGGCGGGCGCGGAAATCAGTCTTCTGCAACTCGTGGCCGGACGCTCGACGACGGGAATCCTGGAGAGGATGCAGAAGTCTTCCTGAGAAGACCATGACGCCCAATCAATAAAGCGGTGGTCCGATGAGACGGATCGCTGGATCGATCCAGCGCTGATCGGGGAAAATCAAGGGCGCATTGGTAGAGATCACCGTGGCGCTGTTCAGGACAAACTCGGGATAGAAGCTGTCGCTGGCAGGTTCGTAGACCTTCTCTCTGGAGAAATATCCGTTGAGGCGGTACTCGTAGTTATTATCAGATCCGATCTTCTTAAGTTCGCGATCAGGTGCCAGTTTCTTCTGCTCGTTGAACATGACGAGCTGTGATTGCTTCCAGGGTTCCCCAGGCTTCTTGACCCATCCCCACATCTTGTAGTCGACCTTGTAGAATCGACGGCCGATGAAGTAATTTCCGGGAGTCTCCTTGGCAATGGAGGCCGTGATTTCTGCTCGGTCTTGTACGGACTGATAGATGATCGGGGTTTCACAACCCGTGAGGACGAACAAAAAAAGGCAAAGCGCAATCTGAAAACCTGCCCGTGCCACGATGGAAGTGTGGTCGAGTCTCGCTGTCACTTCGGACTTCAGACGGAGACACGCATCGGCATCAGCACATAGAGGAAGCGCTGGGCCGAATTGATCTTGATGACGCCGGGGCTCATCTCGTCGATCAGCTCAAGCGCGATGGTGTCGTCCGAGAGATTGCGGAGAGGATCAATGACGAACTCGGGATTGAATGCGATCGAGAGATCCCGCCCCTTATAGGCGACAGCAAGAGACTCTTTTGCCTCTCCGACTTCGGGGGTGTTGGATGTAATGTCGAGGTTGTTTTTGGTGAAGTTAAGGCGGACGGAACCGCTCTTGTCACTGCTGAGCAAGGCGACACGACGCACTGACTGAAGCAGGGTTTCGCGCTCCAGGGAAACACGCTCCTTGGCCTCACCCGGAATGACCTGGCGGTAATTGGGATAGGTTCCGTCGACGAGTTTTGTGGCCAACACCGTGGTGCCGAGATCAAAGGCGACGAGGTTGTCCCCGATATGCAGGCGGACATCCTTGTCATCGAGAAGCAGGCGCTGGAGTTCTCCGATCGCTTTGGTGGGAACGATGAAGTCACGCTCGTGACCAGCAGGATACTTGATCTCGCCAAGCTCCGCATCACAGAGCGCGAGGCGACGGCCGTCGGTGGCGACCAGTGTCAGGCGTCCGTCGCGGAAAGAGAAAAGGATGCCATTGAGGACATAGCGGGTTTCGTCGAGGGAGATTGCGTAGGAGGTCTTCTTGAGGCCCTCCTTGAGATCGCCCTGCTTCATGGAGAATCCGCGCGATTCCTCCAGCGATGGGAAAGCTGGGTATTCCTCCTTGGAGAGACCGAAGACCTTAAAGAAGCTGGCTCCGCTACGGATGGAAGTGATATTGCGGGAATCGGTTTCGAGTTCGATCTCCTCGGCTGGTAGTTCGCGGATGATCGAGAGAAGGCGCTTGGCGGGTAGAGTGGTCGCTCCCGCCTTCTCGATGGAGGCGGGTGTCTCTGTGCGGACACTGACATCCAGATCCGTAGCCGTGAGCTGAAGACCAGCCTCGGTCGTTTCGAGCAGCACATTGGAGAGAACGGGCAACGTGACCTTGTTGGAGACGATGTTCTGGATGCGCTGGAGGCCGTCGAGAAGGGCTTGCTTGGTGACCGTTAGTTTCATGGATAAAGTGATGGGTGATGGGCCACTAAAGGCAAGCTATGTGCATAGTTTCCGAAGGGGGCGCCTGTCAAAGCGATTCTCGGGAGAAGAGAGAGAATAATGCCCGCAAACCACTACCGCTGGAGTTGCTGATCCAGAAGACGCACCAGATGTCGGGTCTTGGAGTCTTTCTCCATCTGGGCCTTCACGAGCTTGCAGGCATGAATCACGGTGCCGTGATCTTTGCCGCCGAAGGCGCCTCCGATCTCCACTAATGTGGAGGGGGTCATTTCCCTGGCCAAGTACATGGCGACCTGACGTGGGTAGGCGATGGAGGCTGTCCGCTTCTTGCTGGTCATGTCGGCCAGGCGAATGTCGAAGTGCTCCGCGACCTTCTTCTGAATCTGGTCGATCGTCACGGCCTTGCGAGCCTGCTCTTGAAGAACATCGCGCAGGAGGTGTTCCAGAGCATCGGTGGTGAGCGATTGACCGCTGAGTGATTTGTAAGCGGCGACGCGCATCAGCGCACCCTCGAGTCGACGGATGTCGCTTCGGATCTTGTCCGCTAGGAATTCCAGGACCCAATGCTCGATCTCGATGTGCATCCGGGAAGCCTTTCCCTGAAGAATCGCAATGCGGGTCTCCATGTCTGGTGGCTGGATTTCCGCCGTCATTCCCCACTCGAAGCGGGAGACAAGTCGCTGCTCCAGGTTAGCGATCTCGCTCGCCGGCCTGTCGCTGGAGAGAATGATCTGCTTGTGTCCGTCGTGAAGCGCGCCGAACGTGTGGAAAAACTCTTCCTGGGAGCGCTCTTTACCTGCAAAGAACTGGATATCATCGATCATCAGGATGTCGGCTTGACGGTAGCGCTTGCGGAATGCCACCAGGGCATTGTTCTGAATTGCGTCAATGAACTCGTTGGTGAACTGCTCGCTTCGAAGGTAAACGACGCGGGCATTCTTCTTCACCGAGAGGATGTGGTGACCGATCGACTGCAGAAGGTGGGTTTTTCCCAGACCACTGCCACCGTAGATAAAGAGGGGGTTGTAAGTGCGGGCTGGTGCGTTGGCAACGGCCTGCGAGGCGGCGTGTGCAAACTGGTTGTTGGCCCCGACGATGAAGCTTCCGAAAGTGTATGAGGGATTCATTCCTGCGGCCGCAGGGGCTGTGGAATGGGGGCGCTGAGTGGTTACGGGCGTAGAGGACTTGGAAGCAGTGGTGGCTTCCTCTTCGTCGGTAGTTTCCGCGGTGACCTGTCCGGACTCCTGGGTGCATTCCAGACGGAGTTCGCGCGGTCCACCGTGCACTTCTTCCAAGGCGGAGGAGAGGAGGCTGGAGTAATTACTCTCGATGAAAAACTGGTGGATGGGATTAGGGACTCCGAGTGTCACGGAATCCGCCGTTGACGCGATGACCGAGACATTGCTGAACCAACGGTCGAAGCTGTCCGCGCTCACCCGACTACGGATGACGTTGGAAAGGCTCTGCCAGAGCTTGGCGAGGGGAGGCATCGTCGGATGGAGAGAGTGCTCCGAGGTGTTGGCTAAAGGGTCGTTCAAGGTAAGGGAAAGATTTTGGGGGAGGAGCAGATTAGCAAGCCACCCTTCCCCCCCCTCAAGCAGAAATCCTCCCCAGGGACCTTTTTATTTTTTTAAGCTACCGGAAAAACCTTGACCCGAGATGGAGGTCAACTGCGCTGTTTTATTTTCGTGGTATCGAGCGGAAGGGGAGAGCTATCGCAAGGGTCGCCGTACAACCGATCAGGACGTACCAGGGCCAAGCCACCTCCGGCCACCACGCCGGCATCCAGCGTCCGAAGTCGATGATTCCCGGGAGATGGACTTTTCCCACAAAAAACACGGCGACAATGCC
>Ga0007804_1000343_pt1 | contig 17512 bp, 14 predicted proteins | sample CryBogCBE25Aug07_FD_60367 | JGI IMG/M metagenome (GOLD analysis project Ga0007804, IMG submission 60367) | Freshwater microbial communities from Crystal Bog, Wisconsin, USA - CBE25Aug07 | ecosystem: Environmental > Aquatic > Freshwater > Lake | place: Crystal Bog, Wisconsin, USA | collected... | reverse complement strand
CTCTAGTATTTTATTACGTTTAATAAACACTCCCTTAGCTGTTTTAAGGTTATACACATTAGCAGGGATAGGTTCAATAGAAGGGGATACTCCTCCGGAGATATGAGCATTAGAGACTGTAGGTGCAATTGCTAGGTGATGGGAATGCCTTAAACCAGTACCGATACACCATTCAGGTTCACCGTATACCTTAGCTTGCTCTTGAGATGCTTTTAATGCTTCTTTTTGTATAAAATCGAAGATAATTTGAGTTAAAGCAGATGCTTGAAGTCCAACAAAGGGTATTTGTTTAGATTGAAGTAGAGTATGCCATCCTAAAACACCGATACCAATCGCTCTACCTTTAATAGCAGATCGAACTGTATTTTCCATAAATTTAAGACTTTTAGCTCTATCTATAAATTCCTGTAATACTCCTTCTAAAAACCAACACGCTACTTCAGGTAGTGTCATGCCGTTTTCAAATTTATAATATTTCCATTCATCCCAACGTGTTAAATTTAATGATGATAAGCAGCATATAAAAGAATGTAGTTCATCAGTATACAGTGAAATCTCACTACATATATTCGTCATAGAGACATTAAGATTTAACTTCTTATATCCTTCTGGATTTGCTTTATTTACGTTATCTTTAAACATAATATAAGGTTCTCCTGTTTCAAGACGTGTTTTAAGAATTTCACCCCATAGTTTTACAGCTTGAGGGTTTTTACTATCTAACTTCTCCATGAATTCATCATCTATAACGACACATTGATGGAGGTTTAAACATTGCCGGTTTACATCTCCTTTCGGTCTACGTATTTGTAGAAATTCTTCAATATCTATATGATTAATATCCAGGTTTACAGATGATGCTCCTCTTCTAACTGTACCTTGATTAGTAGCTAATATGGTTGAATCAAATATTTTACACCAAGGTACTATTCCTTCTGAAGTTCCATTATCTCTAATAGGTTTACCTCTACCTCTAATACGGGATACACCAATACCAACACCACCCCCCTGTGAAGAAAGTCTCATTAATTCAGAATTAGAATCTGCTATATCCTCAATTGAATCTCCTACATCTATTCCAAAACAAGAAATAGGCATTCCGCGTTCAGTACCTAGATTTGAAAGTACCGGGGATGCTAGACATAACCAATTTTTTACAATAGCCTCATAAAATATAGGTTGTAGATCTTTACGTCTTAGTCTACGGGATGATGCTTTAGATACTCTTTTGAATGCATCAAATACATTTTCGTCTGGAAGTAGATATCCTTTAGATACCATACTTGTTGCTATCTCGTCCATGAACTCAGGGTAGTCTTTTCCTTTTACCCACTTACTAGTATCTGTATTTATACTCATCTATGTATATTTTTATTTGTTATAGATCAGACCAGTCTGCTGTTGATTTAGAATAATCTGTTACTCTCCCGGCAAAAAAATCTTGGTGGGTTTTACCGCTTGTTAAGTGTCCGAACCATTCCATCTGTTTTAGAAGATTAGGATCTATATCATTATATATTGCATTATAACCTAATTCAATCATTTTTTCATTTGCTCTAGCTCTAATGAATGCTTTTAATTGTTCTTTAGTTAACCCTTCAATGTCTCCCATTTCAAAAGCTTTGTCAATAAAATTAAATTCTAATTGAACTGATAATTGACATGCTTCTATAACAGATGTTCTCATTTCAACACTGTTTAACTCTGGTTGTTCTTCTAACAATTTTCTAAACAGCCAACATCCTGCTTTTGAATGTAGAGATTCATCTCTAACACTCCACTCTACTATCTGACCTGTACCTTTCATTAGATTTCTCAATTGGAATGACATCAGTATTGCAAATGAAGAAAATAAATTTACACCTTCTGTAAATGCAGAAAATATAGCTAATGATAACGCTTTTTCAGGTAAGATATCTCCAGGTAATTCTACTAACCGGTCTATTTTAGCTTTAGCTTCAGGATCTTCCATAAAAGCTTCAAAGTCATCTAAACCTAATTCTTCATTTAACCTAGCGTACGCTTCAGCATGTATACTTTCAAAATCAGCAAATACACGTGACATAGCTTGTACTTCTGGTTTAGGAAACCATAATGATACTTTAGTTGACCAGTAATCGTTTACATGTACTTCTGTTTGAGCAAACGATTTTAAGATATTACCTATTAAATTCTTCTCAGGTACTGTTAATTTTGAATTCCAGTCGTTCAAATCTGAAGCTAGAGGTACTTCATCTGCTAACCAGTGAACTCTATGTTGATCTTTGTAAAAATTAAATGCTTGTTGATATTCGAATGGTTTATAAAATAACCGAGGTTCTGTTAGAGCCATTATTTTTTATTTTAATTGTTTGTAAATATTTGAGCAGTACTACTTACTGTAAACTAGACATACGTCGAGTACCTAATTTCTTTCAATTAGCAGTAAATATAGGTTATGCTCTGTTAATTAGTACTTCCCGTTTAGAGAAGCAATGTAAGCTGTGTACTTTTTAGGAGAAGCAACTGGAGATAATTTAGTATGAGGTGGTCTAGTTGCACTATTAACTTCTTTTAAGAGAGAGTCAACTTTTAACGGAGTGTATTTTTTTGGATTCAATACGTCTCTGCTGTTTTTATATACTGTTAATAAATTTGTACTCATAGCTTGATCTGTTTTATAACAATAAATAGGCCTTATCCTCCTAATTCATAGAATTTTTTAGCTAATTGGTCTCTTTCCACCGAACTAAATCCTCCGAAAGTACTTGTTGTGTTTCCTGTGTTAGGTGCAAATGTGGTATCCTCTAATTCACCATCCTCAAATACAATCTTACCTATTGAAGTATCCACAGTAGCGCTATACGACATCCCGTCCGGTCCGTATCTATTTTTCATAATGTGGAATCTACCTGTACCGTTTTGCTTATCTTTTCTTTGTCTTGATAAAGACATTGCAAAGTCGGCAATCATTAATTTATCGTAAGACCCTGCTGCTTTATCTCCTTCAATAATATCGTCTTTAGCACCTGCACGGTTAACTTGTGATACAGTCCAAACTGGTACTTTTAATTCTCTGGCTAGACCTTTTGCTGCTGTATACACGTCATCAATCTCATCTTTCTTCTCTGTTGACTTTCTCTTTGATTTAAGTAAGTCTACATAGTCAATTAGGATTAGATCAGGCTTAATACCCATACTGCTACATTTTTGTATGTGAGATTCGATAGTATTCATAGTAGCCCTACCGGGTGAATACTCTCTTACTACTAGTGTACCAGGAAGTTCTGATATAACTTTCTCTAGTGTGGACCTATGATCTTTTAATTGATCAATAGGAATCTCTGTAAAACAAGCATCGTATCTCTTACCTATATAGGCTTCTGATAATTCTAAAGTATAGTGTAATACAGTATACCCCTGCTTCATTGCCGCGGCACCAATCGATACTAGACAATGTGATTTACCCCCTCCCGGATTACCAAATATAATACCAAAATCACCGGATCCTAATCCTCCCATCAGTAGTTCATTTACTTTAGGCCAATCAGTAGGTATAGGGGATCTATCTTCTTCTCTGTATCGAGATTCTATATCTTTTACGTATTCGTGTCCGATATTCTTATCTTGACCTGCTTTTAGAGCCTGATCAATAATACTTCGGATACTATCATACTGTCCGGTCTGTAATAGGTCTACAGAAGAGAATAAAGCATTCTTTAATTGCTGATTCTTTAAGAAAGAAGAGAACTCCTGTTCTACATACTCTCTATCTTCGTTAACTGTCTTATAAGCTTCTTTTAGCTGTTCTACAACTGATACCTTTAATACATCGTTTGCAATCTTCTTAACTTCAACCTGTAGAGAATCTAGAGAAGGTACTGTGTGGTACTGTTTATAGTACCTTAGAATTTCACCTATAATCCATTTATGTGCTGGATTATCAAAGGATTCTGGATCTAAGATATCATGTATTGTGTTTAGAAATTCTTTATGTTTTAATAAAGAGGTAATAACTTTTATCTGAAAGCTTGAGCTATACTCAGATAACTTACTTAATGTGGTCATGTTGTAACTGTTTATTTTATAATATAACTACTTAATCTCAGACCGCCAACTTAAATCCAGTCAAATATTGAAAGGTATCGTAAAACCAAGTTGCTACATTAGGTATACTGTTACCTAAATAATCCTCAGCATAATACTTCATAAAGGTAGCTTTATCTACAGTCATATTAGGATTATCTATTACGTGTTGAATCCTTATTAGATCTTCTTCCGGAATATTAACTTCATGTAGATTCATTAACTGTTTATTGATAGCTAGCTGCTGGCGGAAATCATGGATTTTCTTATACTTTCCTTGCTCTTTTTCGGCATGTTCTAAGATCTGCTCTATGTGTAGAGTCTCAGGTTCTTTTAGGGCCGGGTATAGCTTTAACATCGTTTTTACTCCTAACCCCTGGACTCCAGGTACATTATCAGAGTTATCTCCAAGTAAAATCTTTTGAGTTAGAAAGTTATTGGCAGGTATGCCATACTCATCTAGAACTGCTTTTGGCGTATAGAACTTCTTCTTCACCGGTGAATACACTGTTACCCTATCTGATACTAACTGTAGATAATCTCTATCTGAAGACATTATATGTACCGAATCTCCTGTTGTATTACTAATATGTGCTATAACATCATCTGCCTCTATCTTATCTATTGATAACATATCCACAGGTAGACATTTTAGATAGTCTACCAGTCTTACTAGCTGATCTGTAATAGATGCAGATTCATCAGCTTGTGAATCAAATCCATCCCAATTTGAGATTTTATTGATTTTACGGTTAGCTTTGTATTCAGGATAAAGATATCTTTTATTAGTTGATCCTCCATGTCCATCAAAGACAAGGATTACACGGGTTGGTTTGATATGCCTGATAGCAAAACCAATTGATTTTAGATACCCGGTTAACCCCCCAATATGATTTCCCTGAGGGTTTAAATGGTGGATCATTACGAAACTTCTTAGAAAGGTATTTAACGAATCTATAAGTAGAATTCTACTGTTTTTATGTAGTGGAGTTTCTTTAGATTCTTTTAGCCCATCTATAATTGCTTTAAATTCTTTATTCACTACATTGTTTTAGTGGTTAATTTAGATTGTTTCTTTTGCTTGGCAAGAGGATTTGCAAGTCTATCTGCAATTCTTTCACTTATGATTTGGATATCTTGCTGTGTAGGTTGATAAGTATTCATCATCTCTACCGGCACTCCATCCCAAGAGCTCTCCCAGTTCTGCACGTTAAATCCTCTACGCTTACATTCCTGGTATAATTCTCGATACCTCTCTTTGAGGTAGCCTAGTTTATTATAGAAGAACGAAACGTGGCCTTTACCCAAGCTAAACTTAGCCGGTATAGACTTTGGATTATACCTACCTCTAGATACTACGTTTGGAATACGTTTTAATTCTCGATGCTCGGCAATTAAATGCTGATTAGTTAGAGTTTGGGGTGGAATCCCGATGTTGATGCGTGTCATAACCTAAATATAATTACTTTTTTTCAGTCTACCAACTTATTCTGCCTCTGAAGCATCAAAGATATCTCTTGTATCTTCTGCTGCCTCTTCGATAAGATCGAAGTCTGTTGTTCCTAGAACTGATAACCATTCTGCTGAATAGTCTTTTTTATACTTGTCGATTGCTTTCTTGTCGTCGGCTATAAATCCGTGAGCGGTCATTATTATCTTACCTTCTGTTTCTACTCCAGTAACGTGATTTTTATCACAAGAGATTTTAGTACGTTTAGCAAACTGTACAGTTTTACCGCCTTTTGTTGCTTTGATTTTGTTGGTACCTGAGTTAGCAATATTACCAAATGTAATAACCATACTAGCATCGAAATACATCGTATCTCCACCCTTGTTTTTCAACTTAGGCTGCTCCATTGGTGAACCTGGTTTCAATACCCAAACCTTATTAATAGCCACAAAGGTATTGGTGTAGACTTGGTTTACTTTTCTTGATAACGGAAATTTCTGATTAATGAAGTTACCGAATTGTGTTGACATAGCACCTGCATTCCATTCATTGTTGTTAGATGCTTTTTCAACTGACATCTTACATGGAATTGATCCAACTGAATCCCAGAAGAAACATAATTCATAAGGTAACTTACCTTTCTTTTGTTCGTCTAGAATATCGGCTACAAATGCTGCTACATCTTCAATCGTTCCTAATTTTTCTCTATCTACATATAAGAAAAATCCTTCATAATCTACTACCTCTCCTGTATCTTCATCTGCTACTTCTTGGAATTGAAAACCCATTTGTCGGGCATGCTCCCAACTCCATTTCATCTCTGTAATAATTAATACAGGTAAGATTCCCATCTTCTGTGCCGACACTGCTGCCTCCAGTAAAGCGGTTGTCTTACCTGTATCAGAATGACCTCTCAACAGCGTTATATGTCCTTTCGGTATTCCAGGTACAGAAACTGTATCCTTGAAAGCTTCCGATAAAGGTATCCATTCTTGGGTTTTAAACTTAACCGGTGATGATGCTAGGTTTTTAGATTTCTTAAACCCGCTTAAATCAGGTACTGTATTAATCGCATCGGATAACTTTGCATTTAGGGATACACCTTTTTCTGCTTTGGCCATAAACTGTTAAATTGATTGGTTTTAATTAAAATGGTAAATCGTCGTCTGATTCTATTTCTTTAGCTGCTTTTGTAGGTGCAAATATATCATCGAAGGCTTTATCTACATCTAATGGAGATGCTTTCTTACCTAATGAATAATTTGACTTTACTTTTTCTACTGGTGCTGCTACAGTGGGTGCCGGTGTTTCAGCTACTTCTTCTGTTTCAGAAGGATTTAACCATTCTAGTAATGAGTTTTTCATTTCATCATACCCGTATTTCTTGAATAGGGTCATTGGATCTGGTTGGTTTTGTAACCAAGCCTCTACATCTTTACCGTTCGGCGATAGAGGTGTGATCTTAGTTCTAACTCTAACCTTTGATTGGTTATAACCAGTACCGTTAGTTTCTGCGTCAGTAGTTTCGATTGTTAAATCTCTACCTTCTACTGGATCGGTATAGTCTTGTACATCTTCGTCTTCAGCGATTGCTAGTAACTCCATGTAGATTTGTTTACCGAACTCCCATAACCTTACGCCTTTTTCTTCTTCACCTCTTACGATAACAGGTGTAAATACACGCATCTTAGGTGCTAGTTTTTTAGCCATCGCCCAGTTGTCTTTGTCACTAGTCTTTCTTAGCTGATCGGCAAATTCAACGATTGGGTCTTTCTCACCGAAGTTGGCTAGTGAGATCATTGTACGGTTTCCTACTCCGTAATGGAAAAATAATTCCTTAAAAGGATTGTGCTTGTCGTACATCGAAGGTACAATTCGAATTACGTGTTTTCCCACACTGGGTTTCCAGATTAACTGGCTTAGATCTTTTCTTTGGCCTCTATTACCTTTCTGTTGTAAGGAAGCCAGCTTGCTCTTGATTGCTGTTAGGTCCATGCCCATGTTCTTAGCTGTTTTATTGTGAATTAATAATATACAGTGTTTATATTGCCGTATAAGAGTAATATACGGACTTCTAGTTAGGTTAGCAACTTTTTTTTACATATAAATGCTACCTCTTATACCAGGACACATTTTTCTAATTTCTTCTTCAGTGTAGTTTTTAGAAAGCGGAGTACCTTTTATCCAAAAAAACCCACCTACTTTTAAACCTTTAGGTAGAGAAGTGATTGGAGTATCGCTTAAATTAAGATCTCCTCCTACTTTTAAACCTTCAGGTAGTGAAGTAATTTCACTGCCGTACAAATCAAGACTACCTTTTATATGTAGATCTTCAGGTACTATAGAATCAGGCTCATAAATAAGCTTATACTCAAAAGGTTTCTTTTTTCCTTCTTTCTTCTCTAAAAAATTAAAAAACTGTTTTATGTGTGACATACTGATTACTAATTTTTTAAAGTGTTACAATCTTAAAAATCTTTGTTTTCAGTTGTCTTAGATCAGGACCTTGGGTGAGTAAAACGGTGTTACGATGGTCTTGCCAGTTTATTTTAAATTGAGGATCTATAGTACCGCCGTTTAAGGTACGTATTAGTGCATTTAAACCATTGATGGTATATAACGTATTGGATTCTTTTTTTCTATGTAGAAGTATGGTGTTCTTTAAAACACTGTTACTTGAATTAGGCGGGTCAATGTTGTAAGTAATAAGGTACTCTTCACCGTCTACTGCTTCTAGTACAAATATTTTATTGTATACTATGCTGTAATGTGTTGTAATGGTTGTAAGAGTATCGTCTAAGATATCTTTAGCAGTAAAGGTACAAAATAATTTATTGCTCAATTGGAAAATGTTTATCTGTTCTGTCATAACTGTTTTCTTTATTATAAATAGCTGGTTTTTATTAGAGAAGCATAGTCTTTACCTGCTTTTACTTTAGCTTTAAACCCTTCTCTCTCAATTACCTTTTTAATTTCTAGTAGCACTTCTTTACCGTCTTCTAATGAAGCATCTAGTAAAAAAGAATCGTAAACCACTAATACTACCTCACTTTTATACTTACTTAGGATTGAATTAATCTCGATCAAGAAATTCACGTTTTGCCTTGTTTCCTCGTTCTGTATACTATAATTAAATAGTTTCTGTGGATTCAAAGAGATCTTTGGGAGATGCAAGGCTCTCCCTGTTTTCAATATAGTTTTACCTGTTTCTTGATACTCTATCCACAATCTATCTACGTATCTTTCTATTTCCTGGAAGAATGGTATGGATTTATACTCTTTATGTACTCCTCCGTAGATTTGTTTAAAGGATATTGCTTTGGCTTCTTGATATTCATCTTCTGTTAATTCTTCTTTTTGGAAGTAATACCTACCTAACTGTATATGAATAGATTCGGCGGTATCGAATTTATATCCAACCAGTTTTGCAATTAGAGTTAGATGGTAGGCTTCAAAGTCAAACTCCACAAATAAATCATTCTTAGGTATAAATGCCTGTCTTGAAGAATCCTCTTTATTGAGTGCAAGGAAATTTATGGCATTAAATGCATTTGTAGGTCTAGCCGTCAGGTTGTAGAGGTTATAGGAAGTGTAGATTGTGTTATCCTTAATTGAGTAAGGTCCCCAAGTTGGTTCATAATACTTATCAAAGATAACTGGATTTATTTTAATTCCGTTACTCTCTATTCTACTGTATTCTCTAGCTAGGTCAGTATTAAAGGTTGTATCTTCTTCCTTTCCTATATAGGCTTTAACCTGGTCGTAGAGGCATTCACATTTTTCGTAATGCTTGGATACAGGAATGATACTATTGAGATTTGGAAGTAGTGAATGGTCAGTATAGTAGTGCTGTATAATTTTAGGGGTACATTCAAAGATAACGTGTTTATTTTCCTGATCTAGAATAGTTTGATTGATATCAACTATATTATCATGCTTAATGAATCTAGAGGTCAGTTTTTGATCTTGACAGTACACCTTTTTATACCCAGCTAAAAATGCCTGGATTTCTTCTAGAGTTAAAGATAGAGTCTCACTATGATTAATAGCCAGAATATACCCGCTATATTTATCTCTTATATAAATAAGACTGACGTAATTTAATTCAGGATGGTAATTATCGCTACCTAATATAACCTTTATATAACAATCTTCTCTTAACACTAGCCTGGCTAACTGCTCACTTGTTTCTACTATGTAAAACATCTAAACCTTTTGTTGTAAGTTATGAACTTATTTTCACATTTCCAACTTTTTTTCTAATTAGTAGGTTTACTAAATTTAGTATAGTTACCTCCAATATAATCTGTTAGACCTTGGAAAGTTGGTTCTTTAGCTGCTACAAGTCTTGTATTTGTATCAATGATACCGGCGATTGGATACTTACCTGGAGGTCTAGTATTATGTAAAGGCCCGGTTAACTGCCATAATACACTTGTAGCCTGGTAAGTTATATAATCATAAACACTATCGGCAGTCTGCAAAGAAGTGTAGGTAGGTTGATCTACTTCAATAACAAATCCGGCCATAGTTCTTTTCTTGGCAAAATACCTTGTGAAATAACCTGCTTTGTAATCTTGATCAGTTGGTTGAGGATTAAAAGATTTGGGTACTTGAGATGTAAGTAGGAGTGACGGTGCTGCTACCGTATTATAGGTTTCATTACCCGGTACAATTATGGGTGTATCCGAGGTAGTGATAGTCGGTATCTGAACAGGTTTTAATGTAAAAGAGGGACCTGTTATAGGATCTGGTCCACTAAAAGTATGTCCGTCGTAGGTTATGTAATAAAGACCTTTATAGTCATTACCGTTTAATGTAAATTCACCACCTTGGGTCTTTAATCTAGTCTGTACTCTACTTGAGGGGTAGTATTTAATTGGCATATCTTATCTTAATTTATTTAACCTGTAAATCTCCAATCAGCTACGTTTCCTTGTTTAAAAGTAATGCCTTGAATGGTAGGTGTAGCTCCATTTGCAATCGACAAACTACGGGTAGCTATATCTATTTTAGCTGATCCTTTTCCTGTAAATGCTCCTCCTGTATCTAAGACTTTAAATATAATTAACTTACCGTTTTTACCTACGAAATTTGGATTTATTAAGTTAACTCCTTTATAAGGCGGTTTAGATAACGGTGTATCCATAGCGACGGTAACGTAACTAGCTTTACCCTCTAAGTAATCTTCTAATGTCTTAACAGGACTACCGAATCTATCTGATGCAGAACCTTCTAATTTTTTCTGAGTAGATGTTTGTCCTTTACCTGGTGCATAGTAAGTTACATAACTTGTAAATGGACTATTTAGTCCAGGTAGAGATGTCGGTAAGGTTGGCGGTGGTATAACTTTAGGTGTTGAATTAGATGGTGTTATTCGAGATCCAGATGGTAGATTTATCATACCCCCTCTAATTGACGTAGTCCATTGATTACTCTCAATAGTGTGACTTACACCATATACAGTAAACCCAACTAACTGCTTACCTTGTGAATCTAAATACTGTATGGGTAACCTACTTGAAGGAATTGTGAATGCTTCAAATAACGGTATACCGCCTATTCCATCTAGAGTCATATTGAGCTCTAAAGGTAAAACTCCATTTGCAGTTACGTGGTCGGCACCTACTCCTGTCCCATTTTTTATTTTTAAAAGAGCATCTAAATAATAGTTTTGAACTTTAGCTACATTATCTACTACGTATCTTAATTCACCGGAGTGATTTGTAAACCCGTAAGCGGCGGCAAGAAAATTATTAACTCCATTAGCTAATGCTACTAAGTCACTTTGTGCTTTTGCTGCTTGGTCCTTTGCTGCTTGATCATAAGTCGTTGTTCCACTTTTTGACGCTATTGCTGCATCATTTATTGCTAACCTATTTCTTAACCTACCGTTTATACCAAGTATACCGCTTGTATCTATATTAGCTCCGGTCGGATCATTTATAGCGCCTTCACTAGAATCGTGCATAGCAGTTATTGCTAAAGCAGATCCATATTGCGTACTTGCATTTGTTTTTAAACTAAAATCTCTAACGGTTTGATTTTGAAGTCCAAATACGTTTATAGTAGGGACTTCTTCATTATAATCTTGCATTTGATTTTCAATAATAGAAAATACATGATGTGGATCCATTCCATCAGGAAGTAGTTTTAATTGATTAATACCTCCGAGTGCTGTATTAATACCTTTGAGAATTTCATCTATATAATCAGATAAATTAACATTTTTAGTTTTTTGATCTTTTGAAAGTTGATTATCGTAAACTGAGATTAGATAATCCACATTAACAAATATATTTAACGTATTTCCGATATACACACTACTATTTGGACTTCTAGTTTTAACACTTGTAGTAGCGTGTAAGTATGATAGTCCGGTAGCAGTAATTTTATCATTGACAGTATTACCAGTTGAATTTGTAATAGGATTGGTTATTTCTGAAATAGCTACACCTTTTTTGGTAAATAGGTCTGCAAAATCTTGACCGTTACTACTAGTGTCTACTATACAAACACTGGGATCAGTAGATAACTGTGGCGGTACTCTTAAACATGTACTTGTATCCGGGTGAAAGTCTATGTACTGTAATGGTTTACCTTTACTCTCTGGTCCGGAGTACAATAAACATGAGTTGTTAATATAGGCTAGAAGTAAGCTTAACGGTATATATGATTTAGTTGTAACTTTAGATTTCTCAAAATCATTACCTACGATCTCTCTTATACTTAGAGTTATATAAGTCACAAAGTCTTCTATTTTTAAAGGTCGTATTTTATCTCGTAATATTAATTTTTCAGTATTACTAGCTTTTACGTAAGCTTTACTAAATCCATGCGTAGCTAGATCATCTAAGGAACCAATCTCTGCATTAGGGTTTAATCTAGATAGTAGGTCTACATTACTACTCGCAAAACACTGTCTAACTACTTCTTGGAACATTATGCTGTAAGGATTATTACCTTTTTGATTTACAGTAGTGTATTTTTGAGTAAAGTTTTTAATGTTAACTAAGAATGCTTTTAGAGCCGAGTCAGGCGGGGTAGAGACTGTCTGTGTAGATGTTGCAGGTGAACCTTCTATAGGTATTATCTGCGGCATATTTGCCTGGCTATTAATCTTTAAAGATTCAGCTAATGAACCTAACCCGGTTAATTTTACAGTGCAGTCGTAACTTCCATCTTTATTTTGAGTCCAGTCATAGTTTGAAACTAATCCAATCATCGCATCGTAATTATATCCACTACGTTTTCTTATTGTTTTTATTTGATCTTGTATATCTGCAGTAGTAATTCCTGGTTTTTGAGTATCTATGGGTTGAAAAATATCTGTATGAACGTGTCCTTTATTGTCAACAAATACACTATGTCCCCACTCTACTAGACAGTAGTACCCGAGTCTGAAGTATAACATATCTAAAACACTAAGTTGATTTAGATTCCAAGCTTTTATTTTAATAGTTGCTGAATATACTGCTCCAACTGGTGGTAAAGATTCTAAATGTAAAGATTGTATACCTGGCATTGGTCTATAACCTAATTCACTAGTCCCACCAGGACCGTATGCACCATGTACCGGATCCACACCATATCTCATAGTCGCGTTAACTAGTCCATCTTTACTTGTGAAATTTGTGACTATTTCTCCGGATAAAGTCCAATTTTTTGCAAGATCGGTAGAACGTTCTATGTACACCTGGTTATCGAATAACCTATTAACAATGCCAATACTGTCTTTGCCTACAATTTCGGTAAAAGATGTCATTTTAATCCAGCAATTTTTGTTACTTAGATAGAGTAGGTTATTTGTATTTCTAGACCCTATTTGTCCTAGTAGCTCCTGTCTTCTCTTTAACTGTGTGATAATGTCTGGATTGAGTGCACCCCCAACAATATTTTCAACTGCCATATAACTTTAATTTATCTTATAGTATTAATTTGTGTATAGTTTGACAAGATAGTTTGCATATCAGATGGGATTCTCAGTTGAATTCCAATAGGTGGCAATAAACTATCTCCAGGAAGAGCATTTGCCGATGCTATGACCCACCATAGTGTGGTATCTTTGTAGTATTCATAGGCTAGTAAATCTAACCTATCCCCAACTGTTGTAATAACGTAAATATCATCGGGGTTAGCAATTATGTCCGGATATATGTTGTTAACATAGTGAGTAACTCTTAATGAGTTTTTTGTAGTGTTTATAGTTTGGTATCTACTTGGCATATATTATACGTTTGGAGTAGCATAAAAATTTGCTAACTGTGAATTTTTACCAATATTCCATCTGTTACTGTCTACATTAGGTGTAATAAGCGGTGTAATATTGGCATATTGATCTTGCTGTTTATTAGAAGGATTAGATTTTGGTATCCAAGATCTTCTTGGTAGAAAGTCATGTATTGGAGTGAATTGACAAGCTACATCTAAGACGTGAGGTAATTGGTACATGCCGTCTATTCCATTATCTCTTTCATAATTAATTTCCCAAGGTGAAGCATCTGGTACTGCTATATTCATGGAAGTTAAAAAGCCAGGCTGTCCTGCAATATAATCGCCTATAGTAACTTTTAATAACGGAGCACGCATAAAACCACTGCCCAGTACAGATTTATCTCGTCTAGTGAAACCCTGGTAATCTGGGTATAGTTGCGATACAAGGTAGTTTAACTTTCTATATAGAGGACGCATTTCAGATCTTGATTGCGCAGCTATTTTAAAGTTAAATGATACTATTCTTGTAAATCCGTTATAAGCATAAAAATTATCTCCTCTTCCTACATACCTAAAAGATGAATAGTCAGCAGAGTGGTTATCAGTTAGACCTGTTAGAAATGCTCTAAAAACCAATGCTGTAGAACCTTGTGCTCCAGAGTCTTGCCCTGTACTTTCTATCTCTATTGTATCAAATCTAAAAGTAATAAGATCTTCCACTGGCTTACCTCTATCTTCAGTTTGATTAATATCCAAGTGGTTAATTTTATCTTCACCTTGTTCGTATATAGAGGTGTAATCTACTCTTTGCTTTATTGACCTGCCTCCCGGTTTTCCAATACCGTATCTAGATTCTAAACTTCCGCTTGTATCAGAAGCTCCGCTATAACCTTTAGTAGAAGCTATACCTTTCAGCTGTAATCTAAAATCTTCACGTATTGAGTTTGTAGTATTTTTACTTTTTACAGAACGTATCTGATCATAATCCCATGCATCCCATATGTTAGTAGGGTTAACAGTACCTACAGTAGATCCTTCAGCAAATGCAGTTGAATCTGTCTGTAATAGCTCAGTATTATTTACTTTTTCAAGAAGTGGGCTACTTGCAGAGTATTGCTGTGCGTAAGCATATTTGTGATGATCATCTAGAGATGCTACTGAAGCAATATCACTGTAATTTTTACTTAAAGGAGACCAGTTATTTAAACTAACCGTACCTATACCCGATCCTAACGTAGTATTTAAGTCCGTATTACTAAAACGAGGTATTACAGTTGATCCAATACCGCCTATCGAATTTGGTCCACCATCATACTGTATTAGTAGAGTTGGATTTGGTGATATGTTAAGTTTATTAACATCTTGGGCTGTAGTTCCAGTCTGTAGATTAGCAATCTTTGTGTTGTATAGAGTAACTAATCTCTGCGGATTATCGTTACCTTCAGTAGGAGTTACTACATAATCGTAAGTAGATCTATAGGAATTAACCGGTGTATAACCGTGTCTATCGAAATGATAGCCTGATCCCTGTACTGATACCTGAGCTAGTGTGTTTGATCCATTGTATATTCTTGTTGCACCTAGAAAACCAAGTTCAACAGGTCCACCTATAGCTACTTCTTTTCCTGATTGTATATCCGGGTTAGCTAACTGTAGATACTGTTGACGTTCAATAAACATCTGACCGGCAGGTGATTTTAAGAACCGTGCAATACGTTGTGTATCGGCTAGACCCTGAATAGGTATAGTTGGTCCAACTGTTGATATATTGTAAAGATCACCAACCGCACTTACAGGCGGTACCTGATCAGGAATTGGAGTTTGAATAAAAGGTTGCCCGCTATTACCTCCACCTGGTCTATCATTACCAAATCTTAAGCTTTTTAAATCAGTCTGTAGATCTATTAACATAATTAGTTATCTTTTATCCGCCGTATACTCTTGATGACGGGTTTAATAGGTTACCATAACTCGTTGGTACGTTCTTGGCTACTGTATTAGCTAGTGTTTGACCATCTACTTGAATCTGTACTGGTCTAGAAGCTAGAGCATTAATAGATGTTCTTAGTTCTACAATAGCATTTACAACTGATGTCATATCTCCACCACCTCCTAGAACTCCTCCAAGCATTTTACCGGCTTTAGGCGAATTCAAAGGTATGATAGCTTCAGGTCCAGCTTCACCAACAGTAGCATTATTAATTTCTCCTGTAACAATCCCACCTTCGGCAAATTTATGACCTATCGCCATTGTACCTAAAGCACCTACTGCTGCTGCAACTGCTGCAACTACTGCTAATGTACCTATTCCAAATGTTTCAGCAGCATTTACTGTTACTGCTGCTACAGCTTGGTTGTCTTTTGCTAATGCTATACCAGCTTCTTCTGTTGCAACTACTGCTAAATCTGTTGCTTGTTTTTTTGTAAAGAAGTTAACTATACCTGCTGCTGTAGCAGAACTGCCCCATGCATCTGCCATCATTACTACTCCGGCTATCAATTTACCTAGGTCTATTAGTGCCATAAGACCAATTGCGGTATAAGCAGCCCAAGAATGATCTGCTATAAACTTAAAAGCATTGACTATCAACCCTAATGGACCTTGTAGTAACTTAGCTAAAGACTGTTGAATATCATCCCAGATAGCTGCTAATTTTTCTGTTGCAGATTGTTGTTTTAAAGTCATTACAAGTGAATCTGATTCCGGGATACCACGTTGTCTTGCAATATCTAACTGTTCCTGTGCAGATTTATTAGAAACATCTCCTAGCTTTTTATAGACTTCTTGCTGTTGTAGCATTTTAGCCATTTCCTCTCTTGACATTCCAAAAGCTTGTGCTAAAGATTTTTGTGCAATTACGTTTAGTTTCTGGTAATCAGCTAACGAACCTACTTGACTTCCTATCTCTTTTTCTAAAGTTAACTGGTCACCGGTTAATGCGGCATATCTTGCTTTTTCTAAATTTAATGCTTTACCTGTTAATAGTTCAGCTTCCATTTGAGATTGTATAGATGATTCGAAATTTAACATCGAATCGCCTATTTTATCAATTTCTTCTAGGCTTGTACCTAATTTTTTTGCTGCTACTACTGCTTCTGTTAAAGCTTTTGGATTCTGTTGAAATTTTACCAGAATACCTGCACTTAATTTACCAATTTCCTGAAATACTTGACGGGCATTTAGTACAGGTTCATTTGCTTTGCGTTGGGTTATTATTGTACTAGCTATTGTTTTATCTGTATCTTCTAATGTCTGGTTATTTAATAAGCTAATTTTCTGAATATTAGAAGCTTCGTTTGCTGTTAAACCCATCTGGTTTGTCATAGCAGCAAACTCTTTAGTACTTTCTGCACCAAAGTCAACAGTTATACCTAACTGTTCATTCATATCCACAATAGCTTTTGTTACCTGCTTTAAAGTATACCCAGAAAAACTAGCTTCTGTAGACAGCCTTTCCATCTGTTTATCCGCCATTCCAATACTTCGTGCCGATTCAACTATGGTAGAGTTATACTCTTTAGCTATCTCAAAACCTTTCTTAAACAAACTTACAAGATCATTCCACCCAGATTTCGCAAGTTTTAATCCTATTCCAAATTTAACAATCGGGTCTTGAATCGCTTCTGCTGCTGCTTCTCCTACTACTTTCACTACATCTTTAGCGGTAACTTTTTGAGTAGTAGCAAGATTTCGTAATTTTTTTTCCATATCATCGAGAATCTCACCGCTAACTCCTAAGTTTGATAAATAACTTGTTGCAGATTTTAGTAAAACTCCTGATA
>Ga0007804_1000340_pt1 | contig 17676 bp, 16 predicted proteins | sample CryBogCBE25Aug07_FD_60367 | JGI IMG/M metagenome (GOLD analysis project Ga0007804, IMG submission 60367) | Freshwater microbial communities from Crystal Bog, Wisconsin, USA - CBE25Aug07 | ecosystem: Environmental > Aquatic > Freshwater > Lake | place: Crystal Bog, Wisconsin, USA | collected... | reverse complement strand
GATCATGCGGCTTTTCCCCAAGGCGCGTTTGGCAAGAATGGATGCCGATACGATGTCCCGCCGCGGTTCCTATGCCGAGGTACTGGGAAAATTCCGTGCCCGCCAGATCGATATTCTGCTCGGCACCCAGATGATTGCGAAGGGTTTGGATTTTCCGAACGTCACCCTCGTGGGAATCATCAATGCAGACATAGGCCTTCATTCCCCCGATTTTCGAGCAGGAGAACGGACATTTCAGTTGCTCACGCAGGTTGCGGGCCGCGCAGGTCGCGGCGACACGGAGGGAGAGGTGATTGTTCAGACATTCTCTCCTGCAAGCCCTTCGATCCAGCATGCACGTCATCACGATTATGCCGGTTTTTTTGAGCAGGAAATCTCCTTCCGGGAGGCGTTCCGTCACCCCCCCTTCACCCGCATGGTTCTGCTTCAGGTTCGCGGGGTCTCGCTCGAACAAACAACCTCCTGTGCCGAGCTGGTCGCCAAGTCTTTCCGGGCGAAAGCCACCTCCTCAGTCGAGGTCTCGGAGGCGGCCGCTGCACCGCTAGAGAGAGCTCATGGACAATATCGGTACCATGTGGCACTCAAATCGCAATCGGGAAGTGTCTTGGGCAAGCTTGTCCGTGAGGTTTCCATGTGCTTGAAGCTTCCCAAAGGAGTCATCATGACGGTTGATGTCGACCCTTACTCTTTGATGTAGGGGTTCTCTTCGCCTGCTTTACAAGATGCACTGCAATCCTGAAGGTTGAGGATGATGAATGAGCTGGAGCCAACGATGAATTCCCATCCCTGTCGAAGGAGGGGAGAGATTGTCGATCGCCACACCTTCCGAGGCCGACTGGATTATCTGCTGCGATATATCGCAGCCTCGCTTTTTGGCTTCCTCTTCTTTTGCTTTCTCCTAGGCATTCCCATCTTACTCGTCATCACCTCCACTTATGGATTGGGAGATGCCGTGCGTGCCAAGGCGGAAGGACTTCTTGGAGGCAAATTCTACCGAGTGAGTGTCGGACGAGTTCTTTTTAGTCCGACTCGCGGATTTATTCTGGATAGGTTGCAGATTTATGACCTGACGCCGTCCCAGCGCCTGATCGTTTCTGCGAACAGGATTGACGTCTCCTTGAACATGGATTCACTTTTAAGGCGGAGCCCCCGGCTTGAGCGCATCTTTCTCCGTGATGCCACCCTGGATATTCCCCTTGGTCCCTCCGAGGAGCCGCGCCTGAGACTCGACCATGTACGAGGGCTGATTCTCTGTACCCCCTCGCAGTTTCGATTAAGTTCAGCAGCCTTTGAAATTGCCGGGCTTAAGGTGAGAGTCTCCGGATCATTTCTTAATCCTCAAAAATTTTCTCCTAAACCGGTCTCTAGCGAAGGTCCGGGAAAGACGGCACAGACCATCGATTCAATTCAACGGGAGTTGCGCTCCATACAATGGAGCGGGGAAAAGCCAACGCTCACTGTTCAAGCAGGGGGAGATCTCAGTGATTCTGAGAGCCTGAGGGTGGATCACGCACAGCTCCAGACGGGAGCAGGAGAGTGGCATGGAATAACTTTCCAACGGATCGGGATGGCGCTTCATTATCAAGGAGGGAAGTTAACCTTGGATCGGCTCTTGACGGATGATGGAGCCGGAATCTTTCAGGCTGCGGGAAATGCGAACTTCCATGAAAAAAACTCCTTCTTGGAGTTTTCAGGGGCAGTCAGGGGAAGTATAATACCTACCCTTTTCCTGCACCCATCAAAGGCGGCTGATTGGACATGCCCGGATCCGCTCCGCCTAGAGGGGAATGTTTTCGCGAATTGGATATCGGGGAAACCCGTCTTCGGTGGAATCGCACGATTCAACACCGGGCATTTAGGTTTTCGTGGAGTGATCTTCGATACATTTTCGACCGGAGTGGCGGTTCGCGACGGAAAGCTTCTTGTTCGCGATCTTCACGCATCGGGAACCCCCGGGGTTATCGACGCCGATCTTATGGTTGCGCCGGGTGATAATCGTCTTCGCCTGAAGGCAGCCATCTTTCCCTTAAAGTTTGCACCCATGACAACCGGAAAAACCCGGGAGGCTTTCGAGGCGATGGACTTCAAGGATCCCTTGCAGATCGGCTTCGAGGGTGGGATGCCTACCCATGATCCCCTTCAGCTTCAGGGGAGCGGAAGTTTGGATCTCGGGAAAGCAGCCATGCGTGGGGCTTGGATCGACGGTCTGAATGCGAAACTCCGGGTGGCAAACGGCGCCGTCACCTTTAGGGACATTTTCGTCAGAATGGGCGATGGTTTGGGTCGCGGTGAGTTCGTCTACGATTACAAGAACTGGGAAGGTCTTTTTCCCAAGGTTCAGTCGACGCTTGATCCCGTAAAAATGATGACCTGGATCGATCCGCGCATAGCTGAGACCCTCACCAATTACCGCTTTATCAAAGCCCCGAATGTCCGGCTCACGGGAAAAGTGGGATTGCATGATCCGGAAAAAAATGACCTCCACATCGAACTTAATGCCCCTGCAGGTCTTGGGTATACGCTGATTGGCAAAGATCTATCCTTCGGTCCAACATCGGGAACGGTTCTGTTGAAGGGACAGAAGCTTCAGATCGATCTCCCTCAGTCCCACCTCTTCGGCGGGGATGTAGCGCTGAAGGCAGATGTTTCTGTCCTGCCGGGGGATCCCCGTTATGGGGCATCAGTACACCTTGAGAATGTTGACTTCAAGACGCTCACCAAACTCTATTTCGACTACAACGAGTCGAGTGGAAAACTTACTGGAGATTATGCGTTCCGGGCGGTTGGCGGGAATGACCGGGCGATGTCAGGCAAGGGGAACCTCCTGATCCGCGACGGCAATGTGCTGGCCATGCCGATCCTTGGCCCACTGTCACTCCTACTTAATGATGTGATCCCTGGCTTGGGTTACCAATCGGCAAAAAAAGCGACCGCAGATTTCACGGTCGATAACGGCACCATCACCACCCAGAATCTGCTCATCGAGGGTACGGGGTTCAATATGATTGGACACGGGAATATCCACTACCTTGAGGATAGCATGGAAATGAGCATCAGACTCAATGCTCAGGGATTACCTGGGCTCGCGACTTTTCTGATTAGCAAGATCTTCGAGTACGAATCGATTGGATCCGCCAAACATCCCAAGTGGCGGCCCAAACTTCTCCCCAAGGGCAAGGTGGCCAAGCCGGTCGTTTCTACCGCTCCGGTCAACTGAACGAAGATCAACGCGAGATTTGATCGATCCAGAGGGCCTGTCGGGTGATAGGAAAGCGGGCATGCCCGAAGTCCTCCCATCCGGCCTCACGGGCCAACGATCGGAATTCGTCAAAGGAGAAGGCTCGGCGGATCGAGAGCCTGGCATCGTGTTGGGTCATCGGCTCTCTTAGAAAGAGTGTTGTCAGCAACCAGATGCCAAGAGCTCCACGTAGGCTGCGCTCCAGATCAGCCACCAGCAGGTGATGGGCGGAGAGTCTTCTGGCATTGCGTATCACAAGAGCAGCATCTTCAGTGCTGAAGTGATGAAGCGCCAGCGAGCAGAGAACGAGTTCCCACGATTCGGAGGAGAAGCCCCAATTCCGAATGTCTCCCTGATGAAAGGTGATCTCGGGAAAGTCTCGGCTCCTTTTACGGGCCACAGAGAGAGTTGCCTCATTACTATCAATGGCATCAACAGTCACCGGAATACCCCGCTTGCGGCACCAGAGAACCAATTCCCGGGGAAGATCCCCCTCCCCGGTTGCCAGATCCAGAACTCGGAGATGGGATGCTCCTGGAGGGCGTTCAGAAAACCAGCGTTTCAAAAAGCGATGAAGGATCGAGTAAGATCCAAAGTGCCGGTTGAGCCAACGCAGATTGGCGAGGTCCCGTTCTAACTCCGCCGAGGGTTTTCCGTTTTCGAGGACGGCCAGATCCATCAGTTCGGAAATGTCCGGATCGAATTCCCTCTTCATCAAGGGAGAAGAGTGAGGGTTGCAAGCATCCGTCCGGTCAGTCCCTTTTCCCTTCGATAGGAGTAGTAGAGTTCGGGATGACAGGCGGTGCAGACCTCATTGTTGTGAATCTCCAGGACGCCGCATTCACGTGCCTGCTCCTGAATCCTCGCTGCAAAATCAATTTCATAGCACGGGGGGCGGATGCAGGGGCCAATGACCACGCTGAGATCCTGACGATCAAGATCGGTCAACTTCAGGAGTTTCTGAATTGCGAGAGGGACAATTCCAAGTTCGGTTCCCTTTTTTCCCGAGTGGACGAGTGCCCCCGCAGATCCATCGCGGGCCACGATCCAGACTGGCGCGCAGTCCGCAACATAAATGCCGAGAGTCAGACCCCTTGTGCAAGTGATGAGGGCGTCCACCCCCCGAATCGCAGAGGTTGTAGCTCCAGTGACTATGGCGATCTCCTTTCCATGGATCTGTTCGGCGGTGATCAGAGGAAAGCTCTCAGGACATGATTGCTGAAGGATGCGGTGATGAGGGGAAGCCAGTAATACCATCGCCTCGGCTCGTTCCACTGCAATAGAGAGGCCTGGAATACGGCCAATAAAATGTGCCGCGATCCTGGTAGTTCCCTCGAGAGCTTGAACCGACTCAATGGGAGTTCTCTTCAAAGCCAATACAAAGTTAAAAGGATTAGTCGGTTGCCTTCGAGGGGCTCTTCTCTTGTTTTCTGACCGTGGAGCTCTTGATCAAATCGTTAAAGTTATCAGAGGGAGGAAGGGGATCATCCTTGCGAAGTGCACGAGGAAGCTCGGGGCGCTTTTTATGTTCATCGTTGATATCCTGATAGCGCTTCTTCTCCCATTTGTTCATCGGATCATTGAAGAACTCCTCGTACTGAGTATTGAGCGAGAGAGCCTGATCATACTGTGCCAGTCCCTGGATGTAGCTGTAGTAGGCGTTGAGCACCGAAGTCTGGGCCTGAAGAAGCTGAACCTGTGCATTGATCACGTCGAGTTGAACGCCGGCGCCAGCATCAAGGCGCTCACGCGACAGGCGCAGTGCCTCAACCGCCTGCTCGACAGTCGCCTTCTGGCTGTCAATGGTTTCGCTGGCTTGTTTAAGATTTGAGATTGCTTGCTGGACTTGGAGGATGACTTGGCGAACGCCGTTATCATAAGCGACCTTGTAGTTCATCATCGTTGCTTTTGCAGACTTTACATTTCCGTAGGTGGCAAGGCCGTCGAAGATGGCCCAGTTTCCACTTGCTCCCACAAACCATCCCTGGAGTGTGTCCTCGATGTTTCTTCCTTGGTAACCCTCATATTGGCGACCTCCATTGGCATTGATCGTTGGAAGCCAACCAGCTATGGCTGCAGTGATCTGGCGTGCAGCAACAAGGATGTTCATACGCTGGGCCTTGAGTTGTGGATTGCGAACCAGTGCAGTGTGGATCGAGGCATTGCTGTCTATCTTGCGGGGCGTGTAATCGAGGTTCCCGACGACATCGAAGGGGATCTCGATGTTCTGAATATTCGGATAGTTGAGGCCGATCGTGGTGACCAGTGTGAAGAGGGCGATGCGAAGGTTGTTCTTGGCCTGGATCAACGGGGGTTCGGCATTCGCCAACTGCACTTGTGCCTGAAGGACATTGAATCGGGGGACCGTTCCCGCATCGTAGCGGCTCTGCTGGTCAGTGACCTGGGTCTGGTAAAGCGCTACCTGCTGTTCGTTAGCGATTACAAGAGCACGGTCTAGGACGACTTGGTAGAACTGCTGGATGACCGTTGCGATCGTAGCGTCGATCGTCTGACGCAATTGGAAGTAGGCAATCTGTTCGGAGAGCTTGGCCGCCGCCGTGAGCGAAGGTGTCTTCCAGCCATCGAAAAGAAGTTGGGTTCCCTGAAGCTGGATATTCCATTGAGAGAAGGCTTGCTCCGTCCGATTTTGGTTTGAGATCTGATTAACGCCTTGGTTCACGGTTCCATAGCTATACTGATAGGCGTTCGGAGCCGAGATGCCGAATTGGGGAAGGAGTCCAGCGCGGACCGTGATGTAATTTCCGGATGCCTGACGAATCGAAGCGATGTTTGTTAGGATCTGGGGATTTTTTTCCAGAGTGAGTTGGACGCAGTCGTCAATGGTCAGCTTGCGAGCATTCTTGGCGATGACGCCGGGAATCACAGCATTGCCCGCCTTGGCTAATGCATCGGCTGTCAGCGGGATGTCCTTGACGCTGTTCTTGAGACCGAAGGCATTGGTTCCTGCTGTTGGCATTGTGATGGGGCCACCCGTGCTTGTCGGGAGAGGGGGCATCAAAGAGCTCGGGGTGATGGGATTGGTGATCAATGGAGCCTGGGGAAGATTGGGCGCGGTGATTGTCGGGAGATTCGGGAGGGTATTGGTACCGGCGTTGAGACTTTCTGGCATTGCCGGTGGGTTTGAAGCCAAGGAGGGCATCACGGAGGCTCCAGTGACTGACTGGTCATTCGTCGAGGGTACATTGCTGGCAAGGACGGGGGCATTCGTCGAGGCTTGTACGTTCACCTGAGCGCCAACGGAAAGGCCGAGCAGTGATTGGTCGGCTGCGGAGGGCCTGTTTGTCGCCACGATGGGATTGGTGCTCAGTGCCTGCAGGGCATCAATCGCTCCAGCGGCAATCCCGGACTCGGTATTGTTGTTTGAGGAGGCAGCCTTGGATGGGGCGGCGATCGCAAGCAGGAAGCCCGCGGCCAGGAGAGTGGCGAGTGTTTTCATCGATGGCAGGTGGTGCAGTAGTCGTGTATTTTTCTGTAAATGTCCAACCATGCCCGCTGTTCCGTAGGCTCAAGACGTTCCATGACTTTCCCGAGATTGGCTGCCATTTCTTGGCGGATACCTTCTACAAGGCGGCTGCCCTTTGGAGTTGCTTGTACCATTACTTTTCTCCGGTCTTCCTTGTCAGCGGAGCGTTTGACATAACCCAGTTTTTCAAGACGCTGCACAAGCCCTGTCGCCGCAGGCATGCTGTGATCCATGAGGGTAGCAATACAGCTCATTCCGGAAGGTCCCTGCGAACAGAGATGCCCAAGCAGGAAAAACTGTGGGAAGGAGACCTTTCCCCGGGATAATTCGCCCATTAGGCTCGCCAGGAAACGGCGCTGCATCACCATGATGATCGAGGCAAGGGAATCCACCTCCTCTAAATTCAGAGGATTGAGAGAGTGGTCTGCGGTGGGAGTCATGACAGGGTGGGCATCACCAAGGAATTCCGAAGAGTTCCTTAATGTGATTAAGGATCGTAATAGTGCTTGGAATCAGGGCTTAAAGTCAATCTCTCCCCGCGCGCCTTTAATCCTTTAATTCAATAGATGCCGCAGAAAGCTATTGCCGCAGAAGTTCGCCGGGTTCCGGATGGCCAGTTTCTATTTCCGCCACAAAATAAGGGGGGGTGATTTCGGCGACCTTGAGATGTGAGGTTTCCTCCCCATTAGCGGTGACCAGAAGACTGGTTCCCGCTGTGACCATGATGCCGGGTTCAAGCTCTGCGATGACATAACTACCATCGTTTGAGATAGTCCGGATCGCGCCAACTGTCAGAAGCGCAACGGCTTTCGGCGGAAGGGGCTTTCGAGTAAAAGGATGGAAACGGGCAAGAGGATTGCTCAACCATGCAAGTGACATCGCGCTTTTTTGTTGCACTGGTGAGCTCACTTGAGGGCTGTTCAGATGCATGCATCCTCCAAAGAAAAGGAAGCAGAGGGTCGAAAGTGAAAGGCTTGTCGACGTGAAGCGCATCTTCCTCTCATGCATGCGGGCGATTGGAAAATCAATCATCCATTACTGTGCTCCCTAGCGTTAGGTTCTCCCAGACCCCTCCTGCTCAGACTTGCATGGAGCTCAATCAATCCCCATAAATCTTGTCAACATGCCTTCTTCTCGAAACGCCAAGCCCGCCTCGTCCGGCAAGGTTGCCTACCTTGGTCCTGAAGGTACGTTTTCCCACCTTGTAGCGCTGAGGCGTTTTCCAAAACGTGCAGGGCTTCCCGTGGCCACGATCACCGATGTGTTTCATGCCGTCCGCTCGGGGAAAGCCGAACTCGGCGTGGTGCCGATCGAGAACTCCTCAGGAGGCACCATCACGGAGACGGTCGATCTGATCATTGAGGATGCCGGGAGGATCTACATTGCAGAGGAACTGGCGCTCGACGTCCGGCTCGCCCTGCTGGGACGCTCCGGCACGGCGTTTGGGAAACTTAAGTCGGTCCATTCGCATGTGATGCCTCTCCGCCATCACCGTGATTGGATCATGGAAAACCTTCCGGGCGTCATCATGATTGAGAGCCCAAGCACGGCGGAAGCAGCCAAGAGAGCGGCCCTTTCCATCACTTCGGCCGCATTGGCCGCTCCCGGGGCAGCGGAGCTTTATGGTCTTTCCATTCTGAAATTTCCCGTCCGCCCGGAGGCGGTGAATGTGACCCATTTCTTCGTGATCTCGGCCAAGCCTTCCGAAGCGCCCGAAGAAGAGCGCAGCAAGACCGCAATCGTTGCCGCCCTTCCTCAGACGTCTGGCAGTTTGCATAGGTTTCTCGGCCCCTTTGCACGAGCAGGAGTGAACCTTTGCAGGATCGTCTCTCGTCCCGTTCCCGGACAGCCCGAAACCTATGTTTTCTATCTGGAGGTCGAAGGGTCAGCTGGAGATGCCAAAGTGAAAAAAGCCCTTGAGGGAGCTCGCCGTCTCTCGGTCCGTCTTGAGTTGCCGGGATCCTATGTCACCAGGCCCCGCTACCGGAGTGCGCGCTGACTTGCCTTTCGTTTTTAGATACACCAAACAGATACCATGATCCGATCTAGCCGCTTCTTCCTTCTTGCGATTACCCTTCTTGGAGTATCCCTTCAGGCGACTGATGCGCCAACCATCACCGTGCGAAAGAGTGATGCCCTGAATGTCGCCTTCACTGGGATCGGTGGTAGCGACGGGGCCCTAGCCTCCAAGGTTGTTCAGAATGACCTGACGCTTGCGGGGTGGTTCGCGTTGGTCCAGCCTGGGTTGGCTTCCTTCACTGTCAGCGGCACATTTGCCGGAGGGATTCTTCAAGGCAAAGTCGTCAAGGGAGCCGAGGTGGTGCTCTCCAAGAACTATAGCGGAAGCCCGCGTCTCGCCGCCCATCAGTTCGTTGATGATATCGTGCAGACCTTGACCGGTCACAAAGGCATCGCCACTAGCACGATGGCTTTTGTCAGTAACCGGAGTGGAAGGAAAGAGATCTACCTTGCCGACTATGACGGTTCCAACGGGCGGCAGCTTACCCACGACAATGCATTGAGCGTTTCCCCCGCGCTCACACCCAATGGGCGTCGAATCGCCTACACCGGCTATCAGGCTGGCTATGCAGATATCTATGTCGTCGATCTTGGAACGGGTGCCCGTGTCCGGTTGGTCAAGTTTCCCGGAACCAATTCGGGAGCCCGCTTCTCGCCCGATGGAAATCTTCTCGCCTGCACGGTCAGCAAGGATGGAAATCCCGAGCTTTACGTGGTCGGCACGGGAGGCGGAGCCCGCCGCCTGACTCATACCCGTGGAGCCGAGTCATCCCCTGCATGGTCTCCGGATGCTGCAGAGATTATTTACTCCTGTGATGAGACCGGTGCGCCACAACTCTACCGCATCTCTTCCAGCGGCGGTAGAGGTCGCCTTGTGCCCACGGGTTTCGGATACTGCACCGAGCCGAGTTGGTCGCCCGACGGCCAGAGGCTCGCCTTCAATGTCCGTTCAGGCGGAGGTTTCTCCATTGCGGTGATGGATCTCAACGGCGGAGGAGCCCGGATAGTAGCTCAGGGGGAGAATCCTGTCTGGGGGGCGGACTCACGCCACGTCATCTACAGCACCGGCGGTACTATCTCCTTGCTTGATGTGCCGACGGGCAAATCCGTTCCTGTGATCAGTGGGCTAGGAAAGGTCACGGAACCCACCTGGAGCAGATAGGGCGGCCGTGGGAGGTTCACTTTTACGCTTCCGGTTCTTGATCTTTTGGCGCGTTTGACCCTCTATAGAGGAATGCGAATTCACACTTTTGCGATTCTTTCCGTCACCGTCCTCCTTGCGCTCTCCGGGTGCGCTAATAAAAAAAATAAGCAGTATGCCGGTGTTGATGGCGACTATGTGAGTGGCACTCCTCTGGGAGAGCGGGCCGATGGCGCGAATTTCATGGGTGCAAACGTGCAGCGCGGTCTCTATGCACCAGTCCAGTTTGCATACGATAGTTCGGCCGTTGCCCCCGACCAGGAATCCAAGGTGAGCTCCGTTGCCGAGGCTCTCAAGGGAAGCGGTAAGACCGTTATTGTGGCCGGATTCACCGACGAGCGGGGCACGCAGGAATACAACCGTAGCCTGGGTGAAAAGCGCGCCCTTGCAGTGCGCGAGGCATTGATCTCAAGGGGACTCAAGGCCAACAATGTCCAGACTGTCAGCTTCGGTTCCGAGATGCCTGTCGATCCTGCAAGCAATGAAGCCGCCTGGGCGAAAAATCGCCGCGCCGAGTTTGGCATTGTGAAGTAACCCACTGTTCCGCGTTATTTGATTCACGCTCTTTTCTCGCAAGGTGCCTGTCCCACTTTTTGACCTGAGCCGTCTTGGACCGCAGGTCGATGATGCTGTCCGTGAGTCTGCTCTGCGGGTCCTTGGTCATCGGGGTTATGTCCTTGGTGCGGAGGTGGAAGCATTCGAGAGCGAACTTATCGCATTCCTCGGTGGTGGGCACGCGGTCGGGATGTCCTCCGGAACGGATGCCCAACTGGCACTGCTGATGGCCATGGGAATAGGCTCTGGTGACGCCGTCATCTCCACTCCCTACACATTCTTTGCAACCGCTGGATGCATTCATCGTACCGGCGCCGAGATCCTTTTTTGCGATATCGATCCGGCGACCTTCATGATGGATCCTTCGAGCCTTCAGACGTTGCTTTCGTCATTTAAGAAGGATGCCGATGGGGTTCTTCGCTCCCCCAGGGGCAACAAAATTCGCCTGATTGTTCCCATTCATCTTTTTGGAACTTGCTGCGATATGGATGGGATCGCTGCGGTCGCTGCGGAGTTTGGGATCGAAATTCTCGAGGATGCCGCACAGATCCTCGGAGCCAAATATCCCTCTAAGGAGGGGGTGAAGACTGCGGGTCTTATGGCCCCGACATCCTATGTCAGCTTCTATCCAAGCAAGAACCTTGGTGCTGCCGGTGATGCCGGTGTGGCGCTCTGCCTTGATGCCGACATGGCCGATAAACTCCGTCGCATACGCAATCACGGCATGGAGCAGCGCTACTATCACAAGGTGGTTGGTGGAAATTTCCGCATCGATGCGATCCAGGCAGCTGTTCTCAGGGCAAAGCTCCCCTTCCTCAATGGATGGAATGCCATCCGCCGATCGAATGCAGCGATCTACCGTGATGCCTTCATGGCTATGGGTCTGCTCGATCGGGTGAGCCTTCCTTCCGAGCCCTTTGTCGGATCAGGACTGCGCGATCATCACATCTATCACCAGTATGTTATTCGTTTGCCAAAGCGTGATGAAGTGATGACCCATCTCGCGGCGCAGAAGATCGGATGTGCCATCTACTATCCGGTGCCGCTACATCTGCAGGAGTGCTTCGCTTATCTCGGTCATAAGCCTGGTGACTTTCCGGCCAGCGAGCAGGCGGCGAATGAGAGTCTTGCCCTTCCCATCTTCCCAGGCCTCCGTCCTGACGAGCAGCGGCAGGTCGTGGCGGCAATTAAACAGGCGCTGGATTAAGAGCTCTGCCGATGCTCTCCTGAGATCCCGAGCGTTCCAATCAGGAGCGCCACTCCAGGAACAACCAGTGCGAGCATGTCACAGAGGGAATGGACGATTTCACCCCGCACCATAATCTCCTGAGCTGATTTCCCCAACGGAAGCAGATGGAAGTATGCCAGCTCTGTTACAATAAAACTCAGAGCTATACTTGCCAGAGCAACGGTTGTCACTGCCCTTAGGCCTTTCTGATTTTCAGGGTGGTCTATCAGAATTCTGCGAAACAGAGCTAAGCAGCGTGCAAGCCCGAGAAGTGAAATAAAATGAAAAAACGGCCCAAGAACCGCCCATCCCAGAGCTGTCCAACACAAATTACGGAAACCTTTTTCCCGAGAATCGAGTTGAAGCATGCCAAAGCAGACAAAAATCACGGGAAGGCCTAGCGACCATGCGATGATCCGGTCTTCTCCGGCAAGCAGGTGGCCGGTTACGCAGTAAGAAGTCCCTGCCAGCTCAAAGGCCTCCTTCCATGCGCACCAAACGCCTGACTCAAACCATGCAGCTCCCAGCAGGGCGATTCCGGAGAGCGCAAGAGGCAGGCGGTAATTTCTTGCAACCACGCTGATGCAGAGAATCTGGAGGAGTGCCGTCATGACAATCAGCGTCATCGTCAGGCGCAGGGTCAGTTCTACGGTGCGATAATCCCCGATGGGGAGAGTCAGGAGGGATTCCATGGTCACGAACCGGAGGGCTTCGGGGAATTAAGATCAGAGTTCGACCGGGTCGCCGAACTCGACCTTCAGATTTCTTGCAAGGCGTATGAGCTCCGGGGCGGGATGTTTCTTTTTTCCGATCACCTGATCAAGATCGATCAGCGTAGTGCGTCCCTTGGAAAGAGCGGTCATACATCCCGTTTCCTGCTGGAGCAGTCCCATCACGGCGAGTTCTCCGAACCGGGCCCCCAGCATGCGGTCGAAGTGGGTCGGGACGCCGCCGCGCTGCACATGACCCAGCACGGTAATGCGGATTTCCTGCTCGAATTCCCCGCCGGGCACGGCTTTCTGCATGCGCTCCATGAATGTTGAGGCAGTGCAGACACCTTCCGCCAGCATCACGATGGAATTACCGCGATCCTCCTGATACCGCTTGTGAAGGACGGAGACGATGGTCTCCATATTGTATCGGAACTCGGGAATGACAGCGACAGTAGCGCCGGAGCTGATGGCGGTAGTAAGGGCCAGGTAGCCCGAATTGCGGCCCATCACCTCAATCAGAAAGCATCGGCGGTGGGATTGTGCCGTGTCGCGAATCCGGTCGACCAACTGCATGATCGTATTTGTGGCTGTGTCAACGCCGATGGCCATTTCCGTGCCCGAGAGGTCGTTGTCGATGCTGGCAGGAATGCCGACGACCGGCACGCCCCGTCGTGCAAGTTCCCGGGCTCCCGTGAGCGAGCCGTCTCCCCCGATGACCACCAGGCCGTGGATACCAAGTTCGGTGAGGCGCGTCCGTGCGGCATCCACCCCCTCTGGACTATACATCCGCTTGCAACGGCTTGACTGGAGGATTGTCCCTCCCCGGTCGATGATACCCGCCAGGCTGCGGTGACCAAGCTCCTCGATATTTCCGTCAAAAATCCCATCGTAACCGTTGTTGATGCCCAAAACACGGCAGTTTTGCTGCGAAGCCGTCCTTGCAACCGCGCGAATGGCGGGATTCATTCCGGGGGCGTCTCCGCCCGATGTCAATACACCGATGGTTTTCATGATTTTCAATGGGAAGCCACCGGGGGTCGTGACCGATCATTAATAACAGAAAGACGAAAAAATCAAAGAGACGATAAAAATTATGAACGGATGGCTGGGGTGGATGTCAGATAATATAGGTTAACATTGGGGGCGGGCCGCCTCGTTCCGGTTTCATGGTTTTTCCGGGACGAATCAGGCGGCCCGCTTTTTTCCGGCGCGTTTTAGCCATTCCAACATTCCAAAGAGGCGCTTGCCACCATGCCGTTACTCGGGTAGCTCCTACGAGAAGCACGGGATTTCATTACCACTACCCACACCATGTCCGAGACAATTCTTGTTATTGAAGATGAAGAGGATGTTTCCGATCTAATCCGATATCATCTGAAAAAATCGAAGCTGCGGGTCATTGTGGCTTCTGATGGCGTGGAAGGGCTGGCATTGGCGGCCGAAGAGCGGCCGGATGCAATCATTCTCGACATCATGCTGCCTAGGCTCAACGGATTCGAGGTTGCCAAGAAATTGAAGGCGAACGACCGCACGGCGAATATACCGCTTCTCATCCTGAGCGCCAAGGGTGAGGCCGATAGCCGGATCAAGGGACTTGAACTCGGAGCCGATGACTATCTGCCCAAACCCTTCAGCCCCCGGGAGCTGCTTCTCAGGATGCAATCCCTCCTGAAAAGGACACGTCCGGTCGTGGCTTCAGAATCCACTACTTCGGGTCCTTTCGTTCTGGATCGAACATCCATGAAGGTGATGCTTGACGGACAGCGAATCGAGCTGACATCGACGGAGTTCAAATTGCTTTCACTGCTCATCGGAAAGGGCGGGGCAATTCAATCCCGTGAGGAGCTGCTCCACGAGGTTTGGGGCTATCGCAGCACGGTCGATACACGGACGGTCGACACGCACATGCGCCGACTTCGCGAAAAACTGGGCTCCCATGCGGCCTATTTGGAGACAGTAAGAGGAGAGGGATACCGTTTCATGGCACCGGCCCCATCGATCTGATGCTGGAAGTTTTCCTCTGGGGGGGCGGACTTTTATTCGCCGGCTGTTGCCTTTGGTGGCTCATCTTTTCCGTTGTCCTCCCTGCCGGGGAATTACTGGAAGCTCTTAGTAGGATAGCAGGCGGGGATTTCAGGCCGGTGATCCTCAGTGGATTGCCAAAGGTTTTTAGGCGATCTGCCGGTCAATTGCGGGTCATCGCGGAAACACTTGACCGTCAGAAGAGTCTTCTTGCCGAAGAGGAAATCAGCATCAGTGTCATCCTCGAAAGCATGACGGAGGGTGTGGTCATCACGGGGGAGGATCTGCGCATTCGTCTCGTGAACAAGGCGGCCATCGCGATGTTCCATCTTCGCGGGGAAGTGAAAGGCCTCTTGCTGCCCGAGGTGTTCATGGGCCATGAACTCCAGGGGGTTGCCCAGCGTGCCGCGGCCACGGGTGAAGTGCAGCGGGGAGAACTGACGCTCGGTATTCCGGGAAGAAGTGAACGGTGTCATCTGATGGTGACGGCCGCAACGCTCCATTCCCCCGGCATGGCGTCTTTCGGCGGATGCCTTATGGTATTGCATGATGTCACAAGACTTCGTGAGCTGGAATCTGTTAGGAGGGAATTCGTTGCCAATGTCTCCCACGAGTTTCGAACCCCCCTCTCGATCATCAACGGCTACCTGGAGACTCTTCAGGAGGGAGGGGTGGGTCGCGAGATGACGCGAAAATCTATCACCGTGATGCGTCGTCATGCCGATCGGCTGAATCATTTGATCGAGGATCTTCTCACCATTAGCCGTATGGAGGAAAAAGGAGGGTGTTTAGAAACTCTTCCGATGAACGTGGGAGCGCTCTTGGCGAATGTGATCGAGCATTTGGAAAGCGAAGTGAAGGAACGCGGTGCACGCATCCTGCTGGAGATTCCCTCGGAACTCCCTCCCGTCATGGTCGATGAATACCGGATCGAACAGGCCTTCTCGAATCTCCTTGTCAATGCATTGCGTCACGGCGTTCCTCTGGAAGGTGACAGAAGTAATGTGGTGATCAGCGCATTGTTACAGGGATCTGAAATCGCCATCAGTTTCCGTGATCACGGTCCTGGAATTCCGCTCCATGATCAGGAACATCTTTTCGAGCGTTTTTACCGCGTCGGAGGTGATCGAGCCCGTCATACGGGGGGTACCGGCCTCGGATTGTCGATCGTCAAAAATGTAGTACACGCACACGGCGGGCGTGTGGCCTTGGAAAGCCAGCCCGGAGAGGGCTCCACGTTCACGATTTTTCTGCCCGTTTAGGAAATAGCCGCCCCTTGATCATGCCGTTACAAGGGTGTTCTCCTCGGAAATTTCCTGCAGGTGCCGTTCGATAATGCCGTCGAGTTCCATCAGCGATGCTACCATTGAGAGACTTGCGCGAAGCGGACGGGCCGCTGGCATTCCCCGCGTGTAGGCCATCAAGCGTGAGCGCATTCCCTGCATTGCAAAGCGTTCGTTTCCCTTCAAGGCCACTTCCCTGGAGCAATGCAGGTGCACGAGTTTCCACCTTATCTCGAACGACGGAGGGGTGTAAGGGGTCTCTTCAAGCGCCGCCTTCACTTCGGTAAAAATCCAGGGATTGGACATTGCTGCCCGCCCAATCATCAGTCCTGAAACCCCTGTTTTCATTCGATTGAGTGCCGATGAGCCGTCGGTGATGTCCCCGTTGCCGATCACCGGAACCGAGACCGAGGAGGCTACGGAGGCAATGGATTCCCAATCAGCTTCGCCGGAGTATCCCTGGGCCTTCGTGCGGCCGTGGACGGCGATGCGTCGGATGCCCGAACCCTCCAGAAGTTTTGCCGTCTGCACGGCATTGATAGAGTTGGCATCCCATCCAATGCGGATCTTTGCGGTGACAGGAAGTGGAGCGCATGCCCGAACGACCGCTGTAGCAACCCTTTCCAGCAATGGGCAGTCACGCAGAAGCGAAGAACCTCCGTTACGGCAGACCACTTTGGTTGCAGGGCATCCGAAGTTGATGTCGATGAAATCTGGATTCACCCAGTCGATCACTTGGCGGGCGGCTTCGGCTAGGCGGTCGGGGTCGGCTCCAAAGAGTTGTACTCCCATAGGGCGCTCCGCCGGTGTGAATTCGACATAGCCCCTCGTTCGCGCATTCCGGTGCATGATGCCGTCCGCAGAGACGAATTCCGTTGTTAGAATATCGGCCCCCTTCTCCTTGCAGATGGTACGGAAGATCGAATTCGTGACTCCGGCCATGGGAGCCAGGAAGAGCGGAAGAGAGCCCTTCTCCATAGAGAGTCGAGTGTGATTTATTCAGCCTCTTTCGAAGACAATGCGGAATCAGGATCCACAGTGGCTTCCTGCAATGTGGTTGTTTTCGTAGCAGCGAGACCCGATAGGAGTGCGGAGACCTCCTCCTGTACCGCGACAAGATCCGAGAGGGATAGATTCGGGTCGACAATGATGAAAGTCTCGCCTGTCCCTGCACGTTCATAGACCAGCGTGCCCTTGTCCGGTGAGGGTTGAGGTCTCAAGACCCGCTTTCGTTCCAGCATCACAGCAAGGAGATAACGGGTATTCGTGTGAGCGGGATCATTGCTTTCGATCAACCTGCGAAGCATCCCTTCAGCATCATCGCGGGGCAATGGTTCCGGTGGGGGTGGTGCTGGTGGTTCGAATTTGGAACGCCATGCCGAGAAAGGTAGGTCGGCGCTAGGATCAACAGATCGGGCCTTCCAGGCATCCTCGCAGAAATCGTTGCGGCGGAACCCATCGCCATCCGTGAAGAGGGCCGTGTGGAAAACTTCCCCCTCGGTAAAGGGTTGTCCCGTGGCATCGCATGCCTCGGCGCGTGCCTTGATGTTCCAGTCCTGCTGCATGAATAGGGATATTTTAGGCCAGGATCAGAAGCCGGGCAACCGCAACTTTGGAAGTTCACGGCCGGTTGCCTTGATCCAGAAAAGAAAGAGTCCGATGGCAAGGAAGATGAGGATAGGCCCCCATCCGGCAACCCATCCAGGAATGCGGTCACCTTTGCCGAGGGCGATGAAGAGACTGCTTGAGAAAATCAGTGCGGCGAAGAGCCCGATGGCTGTGGCAACCCCCCCCATGATTCCACGGCGACCAATGACCACACCCATCGGGCCCGCGATGAAGATCAGCACAAGGCAGATCCATGGCAGGGACCATCGGTAGTTCCAATGCGTCACAAACGGAGCAAGGCGTGTCTCTGGAAATTCAGCATTGC
>Ga0007804_1000339_pt1 | contig 17728 bp, 14 predicted proteins | sample CryBogCBE25Aug07_FD_60367 | JGI IMG/M metagenome (GOLD analysis project Ga0007804, IMG submission 60367) | Freshwater microbial communities from Crystal Bog, Wisconsin, USA - CBE25Aug07 | ecosystem: Environmental > Aquatic > Freshwater > Lake | place: Crystal Bog, Wisconsin, USA | collected... | reverse complement strand
AACGAGTGCCAGTTTTTACATACCTAATATTGATTTCGCGATTCGCGCTACTGATTACTTCTCCGCGTCCCTCATACCCTCGCCGGTGCTACATTATTGGTCGCTCGGTGTCGAAGAGCAGTTCTACCTTTGTTGGCCACTATTGCTACTGCTGGTTGCGAGGGGGAAGTGGCGAAGAAGTTTTCACCTACTCCTGTTATTTAGCACCCTCTTTCTCGCCTCTATTGAATTAGCTAGTTGGTGGCTTCCACATAATCAACCGTGGGCCTTTTATGCGCTACCGACACGTGCATGGGAATTGATACTGGGAGCATTTATCGCCGCCTACTTCAAGCCCCTATCGCGGTTACCTCGCGCCCTCCTTTCGCTGAGCGGCTCTCTTGGACTACTACTTGTAATTGGCTCCGGAATCTTTCAAAACGATCCGCTCAATTTTCCGGGTAAGAGTGCGTTGATCCCCACAGTTGGATCATTTCTCTTGATACTCGCGGGGTTCGCTAGGACTCCGGGATACGCAACAAAGATCCTGAAATGGGCTCCGCTGCAACAACTAGGCAAAATAAGTTATTCCTTATACTTGTGGCATTGGCCCATATTGGTAATTCCGCAGATTGCTATCGGAAACCATCTTCACATTATTTATCGTTCGCTCTTGGCACTTCTATCGATTGTCGTTGCAATTGCATCAGAGCGCTACATCGAGGAGCCCTTTCGAAGTGGAAAGTTTGCACTCAAGCAGCCCGCGAAGACAATTACTGCCGCACTCGCACTTGCTTGCATCGTTAGTGCGCTCGCATTCACTACTGACTATGAACTAACGGGGGAGCTTCGGAACCAACATGGTGCCGAGAGCGCTAAAGAGGAGCGAGATTTCATTGATGCGATGGCGATTCCGTCTTCTAAAAAGGCAAATGTCGTACCTCTGCGGGCTGCAACGAAAGATTTCCCGGTACCTATCGGCCTGGAGCCTTCGCTCTTAAATGCGAAAAAGGATCGGCCAATCACCTATGCCGACGGCTGTCACAATCAAATGAATGTGAAGCCAACGTTGCATCCTTGTATTTACGGCGTGCCTACTTCAAAGACGACAGTCGTCTTATTTGGCGACAGTCACGCACTTGCTTGGTTCCCCGCCCTCAACGAGGTGGCAAAAGAGAACAATTGGCGGCTGTTGTCATTGACTATGTCCGCGTGTACTCCTGCTGATATTCCTGCATACAACCGGCAGACCGGAACCGTGATGGCCAATTGTCCTATATGGCGCAAAGAAGCAATTGCCCGTATTCAGGCGGAGCATCCGTATTTGGTTTTGGTCACCGGAACTTCCGGCTTCGAGTCGTATGCGCACGGAGGAGTTATAAGTGGGGAGGCGCGTATTCCTTATTACAAGTCTGGAATGAATAGAACAATTAAAGAGCTACAGCAAACGAGTTCGCATGTTGTTTTAATGTCAGATACCCCGGCTCAATCCCAAGATCCATTAGTGTGTTTATCGGCGCATCCAAAGAGCACGTTAGCGTGCGCGACACCGGCTAGTCAGGCAATTTCTAGTGAGTGGATGGCGGTGGAGAGTGCGGTGGCTTCTCACAATTCAATTCCTATCATTCGTCCGCAATATTGGGTTTGTCCTACTGACCCATGCCCCGTAGTGATTGGAAAGATTTTGACCTTCATGGATCCGGGCCATATGACTGCCACTTTTTCGCAGGCGCTTGCCGGGAAGTTAAAGCTGGCGCTAGCTAATGCGATTGGCGCAATTCAATAAGACGCCATTTTGGGGGAGTGATGCGTAAAAATAACTGATTATTTCGATACAGAAAAATGGGGTAATCTACGTCCGCTGCTTTACCGATAGCCCTGGCGGGTTGCCCGAGCGGCCAATGGGAGGGGACTGTAAATCCCCCGGCTCTGCCTTCGAAGGTTCAAATCCTTCACCCGCCACCAATAGCGAGATATATTCGCCAGAAATGTCTTCAGGACATTGGGCTACAGTTCCAGTGTGAAATCGGGCGCTTCGCATCTCCCAGAAGTAGAACATCGGTATAGAGGCGAAAGTCCATTCAAGACATTGCTTTACCTTTTCGAAGAGCAAAAAATAAGAGTATTTATTGCCTTTTTGCTCTTCTCGATAAAGCACTCGCCGTCTTGGGTAATTCCTCTTTTGACAGCAAACATCATCGATATCATAACTTCACATAAGAGTTCGACAGAATTGTTAATAAACATTCTTATATTGGCAATAGTTACCTTGCAGAACTGGCCCGTAAATGTTCTCTATGTATGGTTTCAGAGCAACGCCATTCGTGAAGTGGAAATTCGATTACGAAGTGCTCTTGTAGAACGCATGCAGCAACTAAGCATGGGGTTCTATCTCCGAACTAACGCAGGAGTGCTTCAAACCAAAGTAGTCCGCGATGTCGAGAATATTGAACAAATGGTTCGCAATCTGTCAGATGGGGGATTCACCGCCATCAACGGCGCGATTGGTGCAATATTAATAACCTCCATCAAAGTTCCCTTATTCCTGCCCTTCTTCCTGGTACTCGCACCGCTGATTGCAATATTCATCGCGAAATTGAGAATGAGGCTGAATACTCGAAACGAAGAATTTCGAAGCGAAATAGAGTCAATGTCGGCTCGGGTAAATGAGATGACCACTTTGCTTCCGATTACTAGAGCCCACGGGTTGGAGAAAAGCGCATTACAGACAATGTACGACTCATTCAGTTCCGTGAAAACCGCTGGTTTAAAGCTTGATATATTCAATGCGAAATTTAATGCCCTCGCTTGGGTCACATTCCAATTGGCGAACGTTTCGTGTCTTGCGGTCGCAAGTTACTGCGCACTCGATCATAAGTTTGGCGTCACTACCGGTGATGTAGTTTTACTGACATCATTTTTTGGTCAGTTAATTGGTTCAGTCATACTTCTCTCAAGTTTAATGCCGCAAATAAGCAAAGGCTTCTCTTCGATTCGGTCACTGGGTGAACTTCTGGAATCCCCAGACGTAGAGGAGAACGCCAATAAGGATTCATTTGATGAAGTTATTGGCGTTGTAAATTTCCAAAATGTTGGATTTTCCTATGGATCAACTGGAACAAAGGCGCTATCTGACATTAGTTTTATGGCTCGCCCGGGAGAGATGATTGCACTGGTCGGACCTTCGGGATCCGGAAAGTCCACCCTTATAAATCTCATTATTGGCTTTCTCAGACCACAAGTCGGTTCGATTCAAATCGATGGAAAGATTATGTCGGACTATGACCTTCGCTCATTTCGGAAATTTATCTCTGTTGTCCCACAAGAATCGGTGCTCTTTGAAGGTACCGTGAGGGATAACGTGACCTACGGTCTTGGAGTGATATCCGATGCGAAGGTCGAAGCTGCCCTGAGAGCAGCCAATGCTTGGGACTTTGTTCAAGAGCTACCCCATGGCATCGACACGCTTGTAGGAGAGCGGGGAGCGCGAATTTCGGGAGGGCAAAAACAAAGACTGGCTATCGCTCGTGCGCTCATTCGCAATCCAAGAATTTTGATCCTGGATGAAGCCACTTCAGCCCTAGATTCGCAATCCGAACGGGAAATCCAAACAGCACTTGAGGGCTTGATGGCGAACCGCACAACATTTGTGGTTGCACATCGACTGTCGACGGTGCAGAAAGCTGATCGAATCCTCGTTTTGGATCATGGTCACATCATTGAAAGCGGATCGCATTTAGATCTGGCGCATTCCGGCGGCCTTTATCAAAGACTTTACGAAGCCCAAACGTTTATTGGAGAGGAACAGTAAATATGCTACTTGGAAAGTCTAGAACTGACCTTGAAAAGTACTTGCCCGCGCTTACAAAGGCCGATGATTTCGAAGGTTTTTGGCAGGAAACTTTGGAGAATTTTGTACAACATGAACCAATCGCACAACTAGTCCCTATTGTCGATGTGATTTCCGAACTGGACATTTATGATGTCACGATTCCTGGCTTTAACAATGATCCCATTAAGGGTTGGTTTCTTACACCTAGGAATGTGAAAGAGAATTGCCCCCTCATCATTATTTATGAAGGTTATGGTGGCGGTAGGGGGAATTTTAATGAGTGGCTATTTTGGCCGTCATGTGGGTACCCAACGCTTGTTATGGACACTCGCGGTCAGGGCGGCGGGCACCGAAGAGGTGATACCCCAGATGGGCACTACTCACGGGGATCATCTTCTTCTGGCTTCATGACCATGGGGATTGATTCGAAAGATAATTATTACTATCGCAGGGTATTCAGTGACGCGGTTGCATTTGTGAGAGCCGCGAAGACTTTGCCGAACGTTGATCCTTCGAGGATTATCACTACCGGCGCTAGCCAGGGAGGAGGCATTGCCTTAGCTGCAGCTTCATTAGCTCCCGAAGTATTTGCGACCATGCCCGATGTTCCTTTTTTATGCCATATTCATAGGGCAATTGAACTCACCGATTCCTATCCATATCAAGAAATAGTGAGATATTGTCGCGTGCATCGCGTAGATGCAGAGAGTGCTCTACACACGCTGACTTATTTCGACTGTATGAATCTGGTAACAATGGCAAATGCAGATGCGTTGGTAAGTATCGGAATGCATGACCCGATCTGTCCCCCCGATACTATTTTCGCCATGCGCAATCATTATGCGGGCGCAATAAGTACTCAAGTGTGGGACTTCAATGAGCATGAGGGTGGAGCGAGTGATCAAAACCTTGTTCAAGCACGCTGGTTGAGAAAACTCTTGTCAGAAGGTAACAATTCATGAGCCTAGATGGCATCACTCATCTTGGATATGGCTTCAATGCGCAATGGGCATATTCAAGTGAGCATGAACCGCCGAGAAAAGCGGACTCCAGAATGTTGGATTTCATGGCCAAATATGGATTCAATTTTTTGAGATTGCCGCTTGATTACAGGTATTGGCTTCCGACAATCGGAGATCCGCAGAACGAGAATTTTCTTGAGATTTTAGATAAGTATGTGCACGAAAGCGTGAGCCGCGGGATCCATATCTCTATCAATTTACACAGAGCTCCGGGGTACTGCATTAATGGATGGGAAAAGGAGAACACTAACCTTTGGGCAGATTCGGTTGCGCAGGAAGCATTTGACTCCCTCTGGCGTACTCTGGCCACTCGTTATCAAGGTAAATATGCATCTTTGATGAGTTTTGATCTCGTTAACGAACCACCCGAAATTGGACAACGTGGATTCACGCGGGACATTCATCAAATGGTCGTAAGAAGAGTAACTCAATCAATTCGGTCTATCGATCCTCATCGACAGATAGTAATTAACGGGTTAGCTGGCGGGCATTTGGCCATGCCAGAACTTTCTGATCTCGAGGTAATTCATTCAGGCCGTGGTTATCAACCGATGCTCGTATCGCACTACAAAGCCGAATGGTGGGCGGGTTCAGTAGGAATGCCGGTACCTACGTATCCGTGTGAATATAACGGACAGTGGTGGGATAGAGATGCACTGTGGGAGTTTTATCAACCATGGCGAGATGTTCACGCGGCCGGACGCCCGGTACATATCGGAGAATTTGGCTGCTACAGATACACCGATAACGAAGTTGCCTTGGCATGGTTTAAAGACTTGTTTAGTATTTATAAAGAATCTGGTTGGGGTTATTCGCTATGGGAGTTTGATGGAAATTTTGGAATAGCGAACCACGGCCGACCCGGCGTACGTTATGAAAATTTCGAGGGCCTCAACATCGATCGCGCATTGTTGGATCTGATGTTAGAAAGTAGGGCTTGATCCCGAATTTATGCCCGAGGCTTTGGACTCTGGTTATATGCTGGATTCCGTTCAGCTACGTCTTCCACAACTTCTTCGATGTGGAGAAGTGTCGACTCATCCAATTTCACACCCGAGGCTTTTGTGTTATCCACTAATTGTTCAGGTCGGCTGGCACCAGTCACAACCGACGAAACGCTTGGATTGTTTAATACCCAGGCCAAAGCTAATTGGGCCACCGTGAGGTTGTGATCGCTTGCGATCGGCTTTAATGCGTTGACCGCATCTAAAATTTCGGGACGCAACCAACCAGAAATCATCTCAGCACCAGATGCTTTGTCAGTGGCCCTCGAATGGGCTGGAGGTTTTGCTCCTATGGAGTATTTTCCACTCAGAACTCCCTGTGCCAACGGTGAATACGCGAGTTGCCCAATACCTTCGCTATCGCAGAGGGGAATAACCTCGCTCTCAATAACTCGCCATAACATCGAGTATTGCGGTTGATTTGCTACAAAAGTTGTCCAGCCATTTGCCTTTTGAATTGCTAAAGCCTCAGAAATTTCCTTGGCATTCCACTCAGAGAACCCGATGTAATTGACTTTTCCTTGTCGCACCAAATCTTCGAAGGCGTGAAGGGATTCTTCAAGGGGAGTCTCATGATCGAACCGATGCATGATGTACAAATCTATGTGGTCAGTATTTAGCCTCTTAAGAGATGCGTGTATCGACTCAAAAATATGCTTTCGAGAAAGTCCCCGATCATTCTTTCCGTTGCCAGTCGGAAAATATACCTTGGTAAAAAGCTCATATGACTCGCGATTTACACCTTTGAGAGCCTTTCCAAGGATTGTCTCGGCCTTGGTGTTCGCATATGTATCTGCCGTGTCAAATGTCGTTATTCCTGAGTCCAAGGCCGCATGCACACATCGAACCGCACTCTCACCTTCGACCTGCGAACCGTGGGTAATCCAGTTTCCATATGTAATCTCAGAAATATACATTCCCGATTTACCGAGGCGACGATGTTCCATAACTACTTTACCGCTCCTGCAGATAAGCCCTTATAGATAAATTTTTGGAGGGCAAGGAATACGACGATGGTGGGAACGATTACTAGGAGGGTGGCTGCACATATAACTTCCCAGTTGGCGCTGAACGGTCCTATGAAACGATAGAGCGAGGTAGAAACAGTTCCCAGTGACGGATCTGGCATGTACAGAAATGGTGTGTAGAAGTCGTTGTAGTAGGCAATTCCCTTGATGATAATTACAGTCGCGATTGCAGGTCGAAGCAATGGCAAAATGATGCGGAAATAGATGGTGAAGTGACCTGCACCATCGATGCGCGCAGACTCATCGAGAGCGCGAGGGATCGATTGCATGAATTGAAGAAAGATATATATAGAAATGATGTCAGTGCCCGTATAAAGGAGCATTGCAGCCCAACGGGTGTCGTAAAGGTTCAATCTATTAATAATTTGGAAGGTGGCGACTTGCGTAGTCACTCCGGGAACGAGGGCAGCTAGGAGGAATGCCCAGACTACAATTTTTTTACCCTTGAAGTCGAACCTATCCAGCGCATATGCCGTCATTGTTCCAATCAAGATTGTTCCAACGAGGGATACGCTCAAAATGATTCCAGTGTTAAGGAAACCGCGGACCAAATCGCCCTGCGTCCAAGCTAGGTAGAAATTATGAAAGTTAAACCAATGCTTGGGAGGAGACAACGGCTGTGAATCGTAAAACTCCGTGTGGTCCTTGAATGAGGCAAAAATAAGCGGGATGAGTGGGAAAACCATCGCAAAGCAAATAACCGAAAGAATGATGTAAATAATTACTTTAAATAAATCTAAACGCTTCATACTAAATCCACCTGTTCGTCTTTGAAAACCGTTCGTTGAATGGATGTGACGATAAGGACTATTCCAAGTAAAAGTACCGCGAGAGCTGAGGCATATCCCACTCTGTTTTCTGCGAAAGCAATGCGGACAGTTTCAATAACGAATGTTGATGAACCATTTGCACCTGTAAGCATGATGTACGGAACTTCAAAGACCGCGATGCTTCCACTAATTGCAAGAATCAAAGAAAGAGCTGTGATACGTCGAATCCCTGGCAGGATGATGTATCGGAATTGATGCCATCTGTTGGCGCGATCAAGTTGTGCCGCCTCGAAAAGTTCAGGGTTTATAGATTGAATTGCGCCGAGAAAAAGAACAATATTAAAACCGATGTAACGCCAAACTGAGACCCCGGCCAACGAGAAATTAACGATGTGAGGATTGCCGAGCCATTGAGTGACAAATCTTCCAAGCCCAAGATGCTGTAGGAGGAAGTCCAAACCTCCGGCATGGGATGTAATACCTGGACCCTGAAATAGATACCGAAAAATCAATACGACCGCGACGCTGTTGAGTAGAAATGGGAAGACCAAAAATCCTTTGAAGAAGTTTGTACCTTTAAATCCGTAGCTAAGTACGGTCGCCAAGAAGAGCGCAAGTGAAATTTGGACCACAGCTCCGCCAAAATAGTAAATGCTATTGAACAGCGAGTGGAGAATCTCCGGATTCTTTGCGATTTGCACGTAGTTGTGAAATCCAACGGACTGCTTATGTGGATCCAGACCATCCCAGCTCGTTGTGCTGTACCAAAACATATTTGCAACGGGAAGGTACGTGAGTAGGCCAAGCAGCCCAAGAGGAAGCGCGAGATAGAGCCATGGGGTGACTTGTCTCTTGTGTCTCTCTTTTAGTCCAAACATGCAAGGCCCTTCGCTTAAAGGAGGCTGGAGCGAATTGTTTTCACTCCAGCCTCACTCGTCAATTGGTATTACTTATTTCGTTTTTTGGTGCGTTAAGCGGATTATCCGAGAGATGCGACCCCGGTTGCCCACTTGCTGTTCAAATCAGCAAAAATTGCTGATTCAGACCCGGACTTCGCACCACGAGCTGTGTCGATGATGGTTTGTTCGAGTGATCCATCTTGTGGAATGCCAGATGCCTTCCAGACATTTGCATTGTCTGCATCATGTCCGGCTGGTGCTGGATTGAGAGACTTGTATTCCACTCCGAGCTTGTCGAAGATTGTGTAGCTCTCGCCATTTGGACCCTTGAGGTAAGGATTAATTCCACCTTGGCTATACGCATATCCAGAATCTTGTTCAAACCATGTCAACCATGCCTGAGCTGAAGCTTGGCACTTTGAATTCTTATTGATGGCTTGCTTTACATCGCCACTAATAAAGGTTTGGAACTTTCCGGTCTTTGGATCCTTAACAGGAATCGGGTAGAAGCCGATGTCTTGTGGATTTGGACCTGCACCTTGGAACTGAGATACGGACCATGAACCGAGGAACATTGTTGCAATAGTTCCGTTATTGATGAGTCCCTTAGAACCTTCCCAGTCAGTTGTGGTCGGATCTTTTTCTGTTAATCCAGCAGCAACAACTTGGTAGAGAAGGTCATCGCCGATAAACGCGTCTTTGCCAGCTGTCCAAGGAGCTTTGTCATGAGTCATGATGTTTGTTGCATCAGCACCTTGTGCATAGCCAGTAAACGAATTGGTCCAGGCTGTTGGAGCCCAACCGGTTGCGTAGTTTGTGTAAAGCGGAATGACATTTGGTTCAGCTGCTTTAATTTTCTGTAAGTCCGCAACGAATTCAGCAGGCGTTGCAGGTGGTGTGGTAATTCCCGCAGCCTTCCAGTCCTTGAGGTTGACAGCGTATCCACCGGCATTTCCTGTTTGTGCGAGTCCATAAACGGTACCGTTATATGTACCCTCACTTAGAAAGCGGTAGGTCTTGGAGAGAGCAGATGCTTTCCCAAGTGGTGAGAAGAATTGTGGGAATTGGTTCGGCGTAACACCGACAGGGATTCCCAAAACGTCACCATAGTTCTTCGTGTTCATCATGGTACGAACATCTTGGTTGTAGTTTGTAAAAGCTTCGAACTTCACTTTGGTGCCTTTGCCTGGGCCAGCAGTGAACTGTGGGCCGTAAACCTTTGTAAAGGTTGTCGGTGCGATATCTGTGCGATTTGTGAGCACAGTGATTTGCTTACACCATCCGGCTGGAGTCGCTTGTGCAGGTGCCAAGCTGACAGCCGTTAGGAACGATGCCGCCAACACACTCGTGGCAACACCGGCAACTAAACGTATGCGCATTGTTTTCCTTTCGATCTTAAGGGTTCGGTCAAGCGAGAGCCTTTCCGTTTGGAGAACAATAAAGGGGCTTATGTAATCGTTGTCAACAAAGAACATGATTTCTTTTTCGTTATAAATGCTCTAAAACCCTTGTCTTATAAGGACTTCAGGACATAAACGGACAATTATCACTAGTAGCGATTTAGTTCTTGACATCGTTTACCTTTTTTTGGCAGGCTTCAGCCCTTCAGGCCCCAAGAAGGGTTATCGAGGGATAGGGAAAGGGGTCGGCCGTGTTTAATTCAGATGTATCGCTGTTGGTAAGCACGGCCACTCTTAAGATTTCGACTATCAATCGACTCCTTATGGTGGTGGCTTAGCATGCAAACGCAATCGACAACGAACTCTCACCCAACACTTGCTGATGTTGCCGCAATAGCTGGAGTCAGCGTCAAAACGGCCTCTCGAGCAATTAATGAGCTCGACAACGTTTCTCCGGTGACCCTTGAAAAAGTTAAAAAAGCAGCGGATTTAGTAGGTTATAGGTCGAATCGAATCGCTAGGGAACTTCGTGTTGGGGCCCTTTCGAACCTTGTGGGTATGGTGATTTCGGATTTATCCAACCCTTTCTATGCTGGCATGGCATCTGGTGTTGAAGATGAGTTAACCCATGCTGGGTTGGATCTGATTATTGCCACGGCCCGAGACGATGGCGCCCGCGAAAAGGCCCTCATTGAGTCACTGTTGGAACGCCGGGTTCGTGGGTTGATCATCATTCCTTCAGGCCAGGATTATTCATATCTTCATATGGAGCGTAAACGCGGATTCTCCTTTGTCTTTGCCGATCGCCCGCCGGCATACCTTGATGCCGATGTAGTTCTGGCTGACAATCAAGGGGGAGTCGCTGAATGCGTCTCCTACCTCGTTGCAAAAGGTTGCACTCGATTAGCGCTTATTGCTGACAAAAATGAAATTTGGACAGCAACAGAACGTATAGAAGGATTTAAGAAGGCGGTCTTGGCTCAAGGCCTCCAATCCGCAAATAGCAAAGTCATATCGGGAGTGCATACATCCGAGCAAGCAGAAAAAGTTGCGCAAGACCTCATCGGGCAAAATCGCCCTTACGACGGTTTTATCGCTACTAATGATTTGATCGCGATAGGAATTGGCCATGCATTTGCCAATGCAAAATCCAATGTGGCAATGGTTTCCTTCGACGAATTTCCATCTTCAAAACTCATGAAAATTCCAACGTTAAACCATGATCCTAAGCGCCTAGGAAAAGCAGCTGCCCTAGCTTTGCTGGATCGCATTGCCCATCCAACAGAGGAAAAATTTCAAACCCATGTTATTGATTTGAAATTGCAGGACTTTAATTCCGAGGATTCCGACATATGAGTCAATTCGCTCTCGCGGTAGATGTCGGGGCAACCAAAGTTGCATTGGCGCTTGTGGATCGGGATTTTATTGTTACCGAAAAGCATGAAGTTCAAGTGCGCGACAATGCTCGCCTGTGGGACGAAATAAGTGATGTCACTGTGAAACTTCGCGAATGTGCCGGCGGCACTTTCTTAGGAGTTGGTATAGGTTCCGCTGGTCCACTTCACATAGACCTTGGTGCGATTAGTCCTGTAAATATTCCAACATGGCGTCGCTTCCCGATCGCGGAGAACTTCGCCAAAATCGCCGGTACCGAAAATGTAATTCTTCATGGCGACGCTATGGCGCTCGCCCATGCTGAAGCCCGACTTGGTGCGGGGCGCGATGTCTCAAACATGCTGGGCCTCGTGGTTTCTACTGGTATCGGCGGCGGACTAATTTTAAATAACGAACTCTTTACCGGTGAGACCGGGAATTCGTTCTTCCTTGGACATCACACAATAAATTTCGACGGAATTGAATGCGCATGTGGGCGTCGAGGTTGTGTAGAAACCTATGCAAGCGGTCCACGTATGGTCGAGATCGCAATAGAACGAGGTTGGCAAGGTGCGTCCTCATTTATTGAACTCGCGGAATCGGCTCGGAGCGGTGATGCAACCGCCATTGAAGTTATAGATGAAGGTGCACGCGCATTGGCGATCGGAATCATCAACGCCATTGGCTCTCTCGACATAAGAACTGTTGTTCTAGGTGGGGGAGTTTCGCAGGCAGGTGAAATCTATTGGAAGCCGCTACGTCACCACATTCAAAACGAAGCACGATTCACTGGATTTATTAGTGAAGTAGACCTAAGACCCGCTCAACTTCAACGCGATGCAGGAATCGTCGGAGCCGCCCTCGGCGTGCTTGATGGAAATTCCTAGTCACAACAACTCGAGAGGAAATGCATGCTGCTGGAGAAATCTGAACGCCCATGGGGAAGATATGAAGTTTTGCAGGAGAGTGAATCACACAAAGTAAAGTGCATATGGGTAAACCCAGGGCAGCGCCTTTCATATCAGAAGCATGCGAAGCGAGCAGAACATTGGTTCATTGTTAAAGGCACTGCATTAGTAACAATCGATGGCGCAATGAAGACAGTAGGGCCTGGTGACACCGTGGATTTTGCGATCGGTGTGTTGCACAGAATTGCAAATACCGGCTCGGAAGAAGTTGTTTTTGTAGAAGTACAAACCGGAACTTACTTCGGAGAAGATGACATTGAGCGTATTGAGGATGACTTTGGCCGATGATTACTAAATCAGATATTGACACGGGATGGACTCTCTCTTTAAAACCTGAACCCGATGCTTTCACATCAAACGCTGTGGTGGATGGCCACAATGTCTGGCGGAATGCACCTTCGATCTCCAATTCTATGGACCTCCCTCCTTCGATCCCTGCACAAGTACCCGGGTGTATTCACACCGATTTGATGGCCGCGGGTCTTATCGCAGATATATCTGTCGATGGCCGTGAAGTGGATCAGATGTGGATTTGGAAGACTAATTCCATCTACAAAACAAGGGTCCACAAAGTGACTTCTTCAAAAAATGCGACTTTGAAATTTCACGGCTTGGATACGATCGCATCGATATTTATAAATGGCGAGTTATTGTTACAAACAAAGAATATGCATCGCTCATATGAGCTTGATATTTCTGAGCAACTTACCGCTGGCGATGTTGACCTCGAGATTCACTTTAAGGCACCGCTCACGGACGCAGAGGAGAAGGTTGCTGAGTTGGGTTTGTATCCAAGGCCTTATGACATGCCTTATAACTATCAAAGAAAAATGGCATGTAGCTACGGTTGGGATTGGGGTCCTGTAACGATTTCTTCCGGAATATGGAAGAAGGTAGAACTCATCGAATGGGATGAGGCATATCTATCGAGTGTTGCCGTATTGGCGAATGTGCAAGGCGAAAATGGAAGCGTAATTATTCGCTCCGTCGAAATAGGAAACACCGCTGGAATGAAATACAAATTCAATATTCGATTCAAGGGTTCGGTAGTGAGTGAACACGAATTTCCGGCGGGGCAGGGTGAGTACACCCTTGTGGTCCCACAAGTTGCTTTGTGGCATCCACGGGGACGTGGAGAACAAAATCTCTATGAAGTCGATATTCAATTGGTGAGTGAAGAATTAGTGATCGACGAAGCAACAAAACGAATCGGGTTTCGTACCGTAGAACTTGATACTTCAGCCATAGCTACCGACGATTATCCGGATAAGAATTTGTTTGCAATCAAGGTAAACGGTCTTCGTCTTTGGATCCGAGGGGCCAATTGGATTCCAGATGATCCTTTCCCAATGCGCGTGACTCGCGAAAGATATGAGCAGCGCATCAAAGATATGTTGGAAGTAAACATCAATGGAATTCGCGTATGGGGTGGCGGGATATATGAATCCGAAGATTTCTATAATTTTTGCGATCAGGAAGGCATCGTTGTTTGGCAGGATTTCCTTTTTGCTTGCGCCGCATATCCAGAAACACCTGAAATGTTCGCCGAAGTCGAATTAGAGGCGCACGAGGCTGTTAGTCGATTGGAAAGCCACCCATCATTGGTGATTTGGTGTGGAGGAAATGAGTGTTTGGAAGGTTTTCAGTACTGGGGATGGCAAGAACAGCTTGCAGGCCGCCCGTGGGGAGAGACCTTCTATAAAGAAACTATCCCAGCGGTTGTATCCAAATTAGATGGAACGAGACCGTACATTCCCGGCTCTCCGTTTTCTACCCATAGTGCTGACGTGAAATCCTTTAATTCTGGTACTAACCATATTTGGGATGTGTGGAACGAACTGGGCTATGAGCGATATGAACAATATTCACCATCTTTCGCCGCCGAATTTGGTTTCAACGGTCCTGGATCATGGTCGATGTTGACGAAGGCAATCGGCAAATCAACCCTTGATTCGACTGATGTCGATGTAGCAATTCACCAGAAGGCATTTGATGGAATGAGCAAAGTGGCAGCAGGCTTAGCACGCGAATTTGCAAAGCCACCAACTGCGGGCGTTAGTTGGTACTTTGCTGCTGCACTTGATCAGGCTCGAGCGGTGGAAATTGGATTAAAGCACTTTAGAAGTCTCTATGAAGTTTGCTCGGGGGCCATTCTCTGGCAATTTAACGATATGTGGCCCGCCATCAGTTGGGCAGTCCTTGATTACACCGGTTTTCGCAAGCTCGCATGGCATGCCATGAAGTCCGCATATCAACCTCGAACCATCACAATTGGTCGAGTCGATCAGGGGGCTGAACTGACAATCATCAATGACACTCAAGAAATTTGGAACTCAATTGCGGAGATTCACCTCGTCAATGCCTCAGGGGAAATCATCTCTTCGATCGACATTGAATTCAGCCTGCCGGCTTTCGGGGTGAAAAGAGTGCCTCTGGTTGAAAAGTTCAAAGTGATTTCGAGTTTGGATTACGAAGGCTTTATCCTCGCTAAAACTGCGGGCGTTCGGGCCGCAAGGCGTACAACCCTCAACTCCGCCATTGCGGCTCCCGGCCATGAAGTTGAAGTGAAAACTCGACGTCAAGCTAAAAATCTCGAGGTTACTGTTGTGGCAAAGAACTATGTGCACGAACTTTGCTTACTCTCTGAAGTCATAGACCTTGGGACGCAAGTTGATACCCAAATCATTAGTTTGCTTCCAGGAGAGTCACATACATTTATCGTGACGGGTGATTCATCTGTGTTAGATGAAGTAGATCGCAGAGTTAATGAATTACTTTGGTCGCATAACCGGATCGTGAACGCCTAATGAGCGATTTTAAGATCACGGATTATGGCGCAATTGCAGACGGAGTTACGAACAATGCTGTAGCCATCATGCTTGCGATTGAAGCAGCCAATGCAGCAGGTGGGGGAAGAGTTGTCATTCCATCTGGCGGGGAATTTCTATCCGGCTCCCTTCAGCTGAAAGCGAATGTGGAGCTCCATTTAGAGAAGGATGCCGTACTAAGGGCTTCTGGCGACTATGTCGATTACTCTCACGAACACTCAATTGATTTCATAACTAGCGGAACGGTTGTAGAGGATGTTTTACCTCGCCGAGCTTTCATCTCTGCATTCCAAGCCCACAATTGCCGAATAACCGGCGAAGGTGAAATAAATGGAAATGCGGAAGCGTTTATTGCTGAACGCGGTCGTTATATCAATGAAATGCGTGGACCAGTAGGCGGTAAGTCGCAATATTTGGAACGCCCATTCACCATTTTCATCATCGAATCAGAAGGCTTGGTCCTTGAAAATTTCACCTTACAAGATCCTGCATTTTGGGCAATTCGCACCACTGGTTGTCACAACGTGATGATCAACGGAATTCATATCCTGACCGATTTGATGGTGCCCAATGCCGACGGCATTGATATAGATCGCTGTCAGAATGTCCAAATCCTCAACTGCGAATTAATTACTGCCGATGATTGCATCTCCTTAAAGTCTTGCGCGGGGACTTCACAGTACGGACTTGTAGAAAATGTTCTCATCTCGAATACGTACATGAAATCCACCTCCGGAGCTATAACCCTGGGGACTGAAGCCTGCGGTGACATCAGAAATGTCTTAGTCACCGACTGTCGTGTTGAGGATTCTCATCGTGGTTTTGCAGTACGACCTCGGGAGGGTGGAACGGTTTCCAATGTGTTGTTTACTAATTGCACAATCAGCACCCGAGCATTCAGTGAATCATGGTGGGGTCATGGGGAGGCAATACATGTCACTGCATCTTCGTGGGACCATCCTCAAGGAACCACGGATGGAAACCCTGAACGTCTGTTAGAAGGAAGAGTTGATGGCGTTCGATTTGTAAATCTAGAGGTGCATACAGAGGCTGCCGTATTGCTGTGGGCGAGCCATCCTGACCTCATCAAAAATGTGGAATTAGATCGCGTCCATATCCACATGGATCAAACTTCCAAGTGGCCGCCCCGCATTGATCTTCGTCCCAATGGCGAGATTAATTTTATTAGGGAAGCGCCTTCCGCCCTGACAATGATCAACGTTGAGTCGGTTTCAATCACAAATTCAGATATATCTTGGCTTGAAACAACTAGAAGTAAATATAAATCTGCGCTTCAAATTGTTAATGTGCAAAATTTTGTGAAGCATAATTTTGAATTCGAGAGCCCCACGAATGGGGTCCTCGAACCCGTTACAAATTTTGCGCAGACCGAAAATTAGAAGCGATCCAACTCCATGACTTTGCTCCACGCTGCGACGAAGTCATTGATGAACTTCTCCTTTGCATCATCGCTTGCATAGACCTCTGCCAAAGCGCGCAATACAGAGTGTGAGCCAAAAATGAGGTCGGCACGGGTCGCGGTCCATTTGATTTGACCGGTCTTCGTGTCCCGTCCCTCAAAGATTTCGGCGCTATCAGATGTGGAGTTCCACCCTGTACCGATATCCAAGATGTTGCGGAAGAAGTCATTGGAAAGCACGCCAGGGTTATTTGTAAGAACACCATGATTTGAATTGCCGGCATTAGCGCCAAGAACGCGCAACCCACCAACTAGTACGGTCATTTCTGGCGCCGTTAGAGTGAGGAGCGCCGCTTTGTCGACGAGGTCGAATTCGGCCTTCTTGAAGTTACCGGACTTTGCAAAGTTTCGGAAGCCATCAGTGAAAGGCTCCAGAACTGCGAACGAGTTGACGTCGGTTTGTTCTTGGGTGGCGTCAACTCGACCAGGGTTAAATGGAACTTGCTTTGCGAAGCCTGCCTTTCGGATTGCTTCTTCGATAGCTGTGTTGCCGGCGAGAACGATGAGGTCAGCGAGTGAAATCTTGGCACTCGATGTTGCGTTGAACTCACCTTGAATTTTTTCAAGGACACTTAGAACTGACTTCAACTCGGCAGGGTCATTAGCCGCCCAGCTGATCTGTGGTTCAAGGCGAACGCGTGCACCGTTTGCGCCACCGCGCATATCGGTTCCGCGGAAAGTTGAAGCGGATGCCCACGCAGTTTTAATGAGTTGAGCGCCGGTTAGTTCGGATGCAAGGACTTTCGCCTTGAGCTCTTCGACATCAGTTGATGTAACGAGCTGAGATGATGATTGTGGAAGTGGATCTTGCCAAATGAGTTCTTCAGCAGGTACCAATGCTCCCAAGTAGCGAGCGCGCGGACCCATGTCGCGATGTGTAAGTTTGAACCACGCACGGGCGAAGGCTTCGCGGAATTCTGCTGGATTATTGAGGAAGCGACGGGAGATCGCTTCATAAGCTGGATCTACGCGAAGCGCCAAATCACTGGTGAGCATGATCGGCGCATGCTTCTTTGATGGATCGTGTGCATCAGGAACAGCGTGGGATGCCTGACCTTCTTTAGGAATCCACTGCGTTGCACCTGCAGGGCTCTTTGTCTGTTCCCATTCGAAACCAAAGAGAACTTCAAAGTAAGAGTTATCC
>Ga0007804_1000336_pt1 | contig 17866 bp, 15 predicted proteins | sample CryBogCBE25Aug07_FD_60367 | JGI IMG/M metagenome (GOLD analysis project Ga0007804, IMG submission 60367) | Freshwater microbial communities from Crystal Bog, Wisconsin, USA - CBE25Aug07 | ecosystem: Environmental > Aquatic > Freshwater > Lake | place: Crystal Bog, Wisconsin, USA | collected... | reverse complement strand
CACTGATGAAAGCAGAATTGATTTGACAATTTGTGACTTTATTAATGTGAAGTTTGTATAAATGGATTCGCAGGCAATCGCCATCAGAATGGCGAGTCCTGGTACTGAATAGGTTATGTACCGGGTTATGTAAATTGGATGTACTAAAGAGATTCCAACCATGGCGAGAGTAGGTAGGAATGCCCAAGTTGCGATAAGTCCTAGATCCCATCGAGCTACTAATCGGAGAGTCTTATTTTTTCGTCTTGTTAAATAAGAAAGCAAACCCAAGCAGAGCAGGGCGATCACACCAATTGGATACAGGCCGCTGCCAGCAATAGGGAAGAGACCGGTTGAACTGGATGCGGGTCCTTCGAGGTTCACAAAAAGCGGTGTCGAGTAAAAATATTGCTTTATCCAGTCGAGCCCCGAAGACTGGATTTTGGACATAACTAAAAGTAAAGGAAGTGGCAGAAGCATTATTCCTCCCCAAGAGAGGTTTTTCCAACTTGGTTTCTGATGGTGATGCGAAAAATATATAAATACTAAGCAACTGCAGCATAAAATTATACTAAATATTTCAGTGAGGCACATGAGAAGCACAAAAAAAATTGCAGCTAAAAAAATTGAATGTTTTGATTTTCTTTTTTTAAGAACTGAATGTATGAACAATGATGAAAGCAATGCAGACAATGCGTATGGCCTTGCATAAAGCGCACTTTGAATAAATAATGGATTTAATGCGCAGATCAAAACCACAACTATTGAAGTTAAATTTGGCATCAGCAACCTATAAATTTTGCTGACAACGACCAGAGCACCTCCGTAGCACGCAAGAGAGAAAAATCTGATCCAAACAATGTTGTCTGCCATCAAAGTCCAAATGTGAAGGAGAGAATAGTAAAAAACATATGAGAAATTTGTTTGAGTAATTTCTGAACACAAAGAATTAATCGACTGCGTTGAGCTGATCAATGTGAAGGCCTCGTCCCTGAACATTGGCTTGTTGAGGTTGGGAACAAGGATCAAGACAGCAATTACGGGTACTAAAACGTCAGAAATCCAGTAACTCTGAATTCTGGCTTTGCAATGATGCTTTTTCTTCATAATTGAATTTAACCAAATTTCTATCATCAATAACGGCAATACACCCTTGGTATTTCGTACACTTGTTTTAGAATTCAAAGTGTTACCGAGCTGATGAAATTAGAAAAATGGACAAACCAAGAACCCTTATAGTCATTCCAACGTTAGGTACTCGCATAGAAATGCTTCGCGAATGCCTGACGTCAATTTCTGACCAGAAGAGCCATGCGACCGTTGTGGTTGTTCACCCTCCAGAGAATAGGGCCAATCTTGAGTCATTGATAGCGAGCCATCCGGATGTAATTTTTGAATCGAAAAATCTAAAAATGATTGATTCTGTAAATTATGCAATGAAGAAGTACTCAAATCATGAATTTGCAAACTGGATTGGAGATGACGATCTTCTTGTCAACAATTCAATTTCAAGATGTGAAGATATTCTCTTGAAGAATCCCAAAGTGGTGGGAGTATTTGGTGGCTGCACTTATGTTGATGAAAATGGATGTGACTTAGCAACGTACTCACCTTTGAATCGATCTGTAAATGTAATAGGTTTCATTCCCGCTGCAATCAAGCTAGAAGGTGGTTTATTCCGCTTGAGTTCTTACTTAGAAGTTGGGGGAGTCGATCCAAAATACGTGTTAGCACCTGACGTCTATATAACAATTCGGTTGCGTGACAAAGGATTATGGAAGAAAGTTTCTGGACTTCCAGTTTCAAAATTTCGCATACATAATGATTCGATAACTGCAAAATTTCAGAGAGATGGCATAAAGGAAGCACGAAAAATACAGAAGATGTATGGCTCAACGCTTGACAGATTAATTCTGGCCTTGATTGGAGTGATAATCCAGGAAGTCAAGATGCTCTTCTTCTTGCTGATAAAGAAAAAACATGTACTCAAAACTTGAACAGCACCTTCGATCGAGCACTTTTGTTCGACGCTGTTTTTACATACTTCGTTTCGGAAAAATTCAGAGCAAAAAAAATAGAGTTTTCTACTTAAAAAAAATAATTGAGAAAACTGGAGTGGATTTGGTTATTGATGTAGGAGCAAATGTCGGTCAATTTATCTCCGACTTGGCTATTGCAGGTTATTCAAATAAAGTTCTTGCTATTGAGCCCCTTCCTGCTGCGAGCGAGTTCTTGATTGATAAAAAATTTAAGAAACTAGATGTTCAAGTGGTTGCAAAGGGCTTATCGAGCAACTTTTCGAAATCTGGGATTTTGAACGTAGGCTCTAACATTGGTATGAGTAGTTCGCTTCTTGAGCCCACTGTGAATCATTTTTATCTCGATAAAAAAACTTCATTTGAGGAAAAAATTTACATCGAAACTCTCTCTGTTTTGGATCTTATTGAGATGTTTCCTGAAATTAAATCTTCTAAAATTCTTCTGAAGTTAGATGTTCAAGGATACGAACGTGATATTTTGGATATGATTATTGCATCCAATCTGAACATTTCCGCGTGTATCGTAGAAACATCAATAGTGCCCCTTTATGAAGATGGTGGTGATTTTTACAGCACATCTGCGCTGCTAAGTAAACTAAATCAGAGAGTAATTTTTAATAAAATGAATGGATATTTGACCGAAGCTAGTGGTTGGAGTTATTGCGATCTGTACACAATTGATGCTGGTTACTTCGTAGAGAAATTGTGAAGATTGAAATTACTGAGACAAACCACAATGATGGGAATAACCAATAAGCCAGGACTTGTGGAAATGGCAGTATCTGTAACACCAGTACTAAGCATGCGAATCTATATATAGATTTATGCTTACTCATGAAACTCTTCACTTCCCTATCATGTATCAAGATAATTAGCCCAAAAACTACCCAGATTTCTGTGTACACGAATGAAACAGTTGCAAAATATTGAATCATGGAGAGAGACATGAACAGAGTAATGCCTCTAATCTTCAATCGGCGTACTATTGTTGCTGCAACAATGAAACTAAAAACAGATATTGCTGTGAACAAATTATTACTCAGGAAATGCGAGTCATGAAAGAATGATGTGACTCTAAGTAAGGCTGAAGAGTAGTTTACACTCACGAAAATATTACTGAAATGGTTATCGGTGACAGCGTTCAGACTGAACACGATCTGCTTGAAGGCATTGATTGGACCATTGTAGACGTATGAAATCGCTAAATTGCCAGCAATGAAATAAACGGCAGTCCAAAAAAAATATCTAAATCGAATCGAGCCGCCCAAAACTAGAATCAAAAATGCGGGAAGTAAGTATATTTTGCCGCCTAAGCAAAATGCCGCTACAAAGCAACTCAAATGAACTATGTATTTATTGGTTTTGTCATTTATGAGTATGCAGCTTGCTATAACAAACAGTGAGGTGACTAGAAGAACTGGAGCACCTCTATCTAGGCATTCGAGCAAAGGCAAATTGAATAAACCGAATGTCCATACAATCTTATTTTCAAATTTGAGCATTTTACTTAGAATTTGTATTGCCCAAAGATACGTAAAGAATGAAGTTGCTGTGAACAGAATGAATGCAACGTGAAGATTGAAAATACCAATTATCAAGAAGTAGGTGTAGCCGATTGGAAGTATGTTGTTAAAAATGTTTCCCGTAAAAAATGGATTGGACTGATTTGCCATTACCCAAGGAAGCTGGAAATCGCCAAAGTAGTGCTGACCTGCTAATGCAATTGGCTGAATTCCACCAGGCAACCAAGGTGGCTCTTTGGCCTTGAAAAAGAGTGATCCAAGCGGAAGTGATCCTGTATAGGAATCGTAGAAAAAGACTGCAAGAAAAATGAAAAAGAAAACTGGTAAATAACTTGCCAGGACTACATTGATAAATGAGGATTCAGTGGAAGACCCCTTGGAAGTATACAACTTATTAGACATACACCCTGGTATTTCTTACCTCTGTTAGTGTCAGTTTTATGCGCATGGGTCCAGGAATAAAGCTTTCTTTTGGTTCACTTTCATCATACATGCTCTCAGAAAATTTTTTCCCTATCCTTGTTTTTGCGGGTCTGATTGAGCTCTGTGTAGGAATCAGGTACTACTCATTTTCGTTTACAGAGAAATTTTCATTTCTCACCCATGACCAAATAACAGGAAGTTTCAGTTTGATTGGGTATCATTCATTCTCTGACCTGACATCTTCAATCAGCGCGGCTTCAACTGCTAACCCTTGGCAATCCTCTGATGCAATTTACACACCAGTCACGATGGTTTTATTAAAACTTGTTGGCTTAAGACAGCTCCATAGTTTTTTAATACTCTTCTTACTTCTGATGACTGCAAGCGCACTGTCCCCAATAATTGCATCAATCGAAAAACTAAAAGCAAGTAGCTGGTTCATCGTAATCGGACTATTTTCCCCTGCTCTTATAGCAATCTTTGACCGAGGTAACTTAATCGGATTTCTACCCTTGTTATTGTTCTGGTTTTACCTAAATCTAAACAATGGAAAAACTATAACAAGCTCGATTTTCCTTTCACTGGCTGTTTCATTAAAGATTTACCCAATATTATTTGTTCTGTTCCTTCTAGTATTCAAGAAATATAAGGTTGCTGGTCTTACATTCGTGATGACAGCGGTCACAAATTACATTGCAGCATTTTTCTTTGCATCTCCTATGTCAATTTTAAAGCAATTATATAAGAACCTCTTTACCTTCAATGGCGGTTTTCATAGTTACTCTCTCACAAATGTTGGGGCAGGGAATGAGTTACTAGGATTATTGAAGTGTTTAGGATTTGGATCAAGCGCAACTTACAGCTGGGTTTCGAATAATTTAAGTGGTCTAGGAATTGTGGTACTCGTCTTGTCAATCGCCGCAGCAAAATCAGTCCATGAAAAATTTTGGATTTTTTTTGCGTTGTATTGCATTGAACTTGTCCCTGCTAGTTCTTACATTTATTCTGAGTGCTGGGTTTTCGTCGCGATACCAATCATGCTTACTTTGGGTAAAGAAAGAGCGTCTGCCAGTTCAGATAATCAGAAAAATTTACTGACCGATGAAACGGAAAATTATATTTGTGAGAGTAGTTTTAAAATTTTAATCACATTAAATATCAGTCTATTTTATTTGAACTTCAGTGGCGTGAATGTTATTCCCGTTGCTTCATTTGCATTGTTTGTCTCTTTATGTGTTTACTTGATAATCAAGAATTTATTTAAGCTGTCACTAAGGGAGAAAAAAATGGTAATCAATTTATGAGGCCGATGCAGACAATTTCAATCGTTGCTCCATGCTTCAATGAGGAACTTGTTATCTATGAATTCTACATCCAACTAAAAAAAGTAATTGATTTGCTCCCATACAAATTTCAAGTCATTTTTGTGGATGATGGAAGTCAAGACAGGACCACAAAAATTATTCGTGACATCTGTTCCGATGATGTAAGGGTAAATCTGCTGTCATTGAGCAGAAACTTTGGGCACGAAGCAGCATCGACTTGTGGACTTCATTATTCAACAGGTGATGCAGTTATTCTCATCGATGCTGATTTACAAGATCCCCCCAAAATAATTAAACTTTTTTTAGAGGAGTGGGAAAAGGGATGGCAAGTTGTTTATGGGACAAGATTGTCACGTCAGGGAGAATCAAAATCAAAGCTTTTCTTTGCTAAAAAATTTTATCGAGTACTACAAATGCTTTCTGATGTGCACATGCCCCTTGACACTGGCAATTTTAGACTGCTTGACAGAGAAGTTGTAGATTCATTTTTAATGATGAATGAAAGTAATCGTTTCGTTCGAGGGATGACGTCATGGCTGGGTTTCGATCAAATTTCTGTTCCTTTTGAAAGAGACTCCCGATTTGCTGGAGCCACAAAATACTCACTCTCTAATTCAATGAATTTAGCATTTGACGGTGTATTTGGATTTTCTATAAAACCTTTGAGGATAGCGACAGTTGTAGGCTCATTCTTTTCAATTGGGGCGACGTTGTTCTCGCTAATTGTTTTAATTTGTAAATTGTTTTCAATTGGAGTTTTTACGCCTGGCTATGCCTCTTTAATTATTCTGATCAGTTTTATCGGGGGGATACAATTACTTTGCATTGGTTTAATCGGGGAATACTTGGGCAGGGCATTTGCCGAAGTAAAAAATAGACCTATTTTTGTTGTTAATAAAAAAAATTCGTTAATACGTATTTAAACATTTTAAATTAGATGTTATTTGAAATTGAGGAGAAACATGAAAAGAATCTTGGTTTGCGGAGCCGGTGGGTTTATCGGAAATAGTTTGGTCACTCGGCTCAAGGCGGAGCGTGAGTGCTGGGTTCGGGGAGTAGATTTAAAGTATCCGGAGTACTCAGTGACAAATGCTGATGACTTCATCATTGGAGACTTAACGAATCCAATGGTTGTGAATCAAGTCTTAAATGAGTCTTTCGATGAGGTATACCAATTGGCAGCTGACATGGGCGGTGCTGGGTATATTTTTACAGGCGAACACGATGCTGATGTGATGCACAATTCTGCGCTGATTAATCTAAACATCGCGCGGAGAGCCGTTGAGGTTGAAATTGGGAAAATTTTCTACTCATCCTCGGCTTGCATTTATCCTGAGAGGAATCAACTTGACTCCAACAACCCGAATTGTGAGGAGAGCAGCGCCTATCCGGCTGACCCAGACAGTGAATATGGCTGGGAGAAATTGTTTAGTGAACGCCTTTATCAGTCCTATGCTAGGAATTACTCGCTTGATGTAAGAGTTGCTAGATTTCATAACATTTTTGGTCCGCTGGGGACCTGGACAGGCGGGAAAGAGAAGGCTCCTGCAGCCATGTGTCGAAAGGTCGCAGAGACTGAAGATCATGGGTTAATTGAAGTTTGGGGAGATGGACTTCAAACTCGCTCGTTCCTTTTTATCGATGAATGCCTAGATGGTGTTAGAAGGCTGATGGATAGTGAGTATTCTCAACCAATCAACATTGGTTCTTCGGAGATGGTCACAATAAATGATTTAGCCAATTTGGCTATGAAAATAGCTGGTAAAACCTTGAGTATCAAGCATATACCTGGGCCACTAGGTGTAAGAGGTCGCTGTTCTGATAATCGTTTAATCAAGCAAATTCTTGATTGGGAACCAACTCAGCAATTAGAAGTGGGTTTGACGAAGACTTATAGCTGGATACTTTCGCAAATTTAATTCATTCAATCAATTGATGTACAAAACCTAGGTAACATTTTGAATATCGAATGGAGTAAATGTTTATGAAAGCTGTAATTCTTGCAGGTGGAAGAGGAACACGACTTTCAGAAGAAACACTAGTAAGACCAAAGCCAATGGTGGAAGTTGGTGGACGGCCGCTTCTCTGGCACATTCTGAAGATATACTCATCTCACGGAATTAATGATTTTGTCATCTGTTGCGGGTACAAGGGATACATGATCAAAGAATACTTTGCTAACTATTTTCTACATACTTCCGACATTACTTTTGACTTAAAAAATAATTCAATGATTGTTCATCAGACCGAAACAGAACCATGGAGCATTACTCTTGTTGACACTGGTTTAGATACTCAAACAGGTGGACGTCTAAAAAGAATTGCGAAATACGTTGAAGATGGTGATTTTTGTTGTACTTATGGTGATGGTATTGCAAACGTTGACATAACTAATTTGGTGAAATTTCACAATGAAAGTGGTCTCCTAGCTACAGTAACTGCTGTCCAGCCACCTGGGAGATTCGGTGCGCTGAACATTGAGGGCCACCAAGTTAAAAAATTCCTTGAGAAGCCGGAAGGTGATGGTGGCTGGATTAATGGTGGTTTTTTTGTGCTATCTCCCAGCGTTCTCGATTGGATAGATGGCGATGAAACGCTATTTGAGCAGGGGCCACTCGGGAGTCTTGCAACTGCTGGTCAACTTTCAGTTTTTAAACATAGAGGGTTTTTTCAGCCAGTCGACACAATTAGAGAGTTGAGACTATTGGAAGATTCTTGGGATGGTGGTGACGCTCCATGGAAAAGCTGGGAATAGTTATCACAAGTGATTTTTTATAAACCAAACCTGCGCAGGTAGTCTGCTGTATCTGTAATTTCTTTTTCAATACCTGAAGGTGTGATTTTTGCCCTCTCTGCCAGGGCTTTGTATTGTTCACCATTTCCAACGTATACGTCAGGTTCCTTTGAGCTATTTAGTGTTGGCCTGTTAACTTGAATGTTTGGGTAGCCCAAAATGGTCTTACTTAAAACTGCTAAATCACCAATTTCAAGATTGTTTGCGCCCGCTGTATCAAATGGGCTTGATGGTGAAGGAGCCAATCCCAGCAATATCGCAAATGATAAATTCACTAAATCTCTTACGTGAACGTACGATCTAATAACAGGCCTATCAGAATTTATATTAATTGGTCCACCTTTTAAGATGTCTGTGATGATTGAACCCAAGGCATAACTTCGAGTCTTCGTTATAAATGGTCCTGAAAGATTGAAAAGTCTGGGGATTGCTTTTTTGTCTGTATCCAATTCAGAGAATAGTTTCTCGTCTTGAACTTTTAAGAATCCGTATGGGTTCGTTGTCACGTTCTCTTCGAGGGTTTTATCCGCCGTGTAAACAGCGCCAGAAGATGGCATGAACAGACCATCTATTTTTGTTTTTACCGCAAAGTCAAAAACAAAACTTGAAATTTCTGAATTAATCTTTACATAATCTTGAAGCGGCATTAAGGCAGACTTTTCACGTGTCAAGTACGCAAAATGCAGTAGAAGAGCATTACTTGCTCCGTGAGCATTCAGCTCCGAAAAAGAAAGTGCGTGGACTTTAGATCCGTCAACGATGAATGACTTTTCTGAGGAGCAGAAAACTTTGACTCGCCTTGTGAAAGTTGCTCCCAGCGCGTCCTGGAGCATTGATATGGTTGCTCTTCCGATCCACCCAGAACCACCGGTAACAATAATTGGGTTTTCAGTGTTCAGTAGATGAGCTCTTATGCTCTCAGAAAAGGGTATTGGGCTGAAATTTACAGGTGTAGTCATGGCTGGTCGTGGAGTAGAAGTTTCAAAGAGGAGCTACTGCTTACCATAGAGGCACTAGTCAATTCGATTACTTATACGTTCTTCGTCTGAAAGGAATGGCGCAAGATCATCCAATGATCCAGAAATCATTGAGCCATCTGGCAACTGGCGAGAAGAGAGCTTAGGTGCAAATGGCTGCTCTTGGTCTAGAAAAACTTCCAAAAATTGAAAGGCTCGCTTTGACAAGAAATCAGAAAGTACATCTTTTAGTCCATTGAGACCATGGTGTGCTCTGCTTGGAATATTGAATGCCTCAGCAAGTCTCGCGAACTCAGGAAAACTAACACCTGATTCCGGACCACAGCCAACGATGTTGTCAGGAAAATAGTTTTGCTGTGTTTGTCTGATTGAGCTGTATCCATTGTTGTTAAATACAATTATTTTTATGTTCAAATTATTTGTAACGATTGTTTGAAGCTCTTGGATGTTCATCATGATGCTTCCATCGCCAGCAAGACAAACAATATTTTTATCCGGAGCTGCAACCGCTGCTCCAATTGCCGCTGGCAAGTCATAACCCATTGATGCACATCCGGAGTTTGAGAACATTCGTTGATTCTCTTTAATTTTCGTTGTTTGAAATGTAACAACACATGCTGTTCCGTCACCAGTTATTACAACGTCATCTGCGCCCAAGCAATCAGAGAGTACTGATGAAAATGCATATGGGTTTAATACTTCGGAATTCTCAAAGTAGCCAGATAAGACGGCTGGATAGTTCTTCTTTTTATCTAAACACCAGGATAAGTATTTCTCATGTTCAGGTTTTGGCTCGTATTGAATTTCGGACAGTGCTTTCATTGCATCGATCAAATTTGAGTGAATAGGTTGATCAATTGATAACGTTGGTTTTTCAAGTTCTGCATTATCAACATCAATCATTGTGATGTAAGCATTTCGCGCGAAATCCTCAAAGTTGTAACCAATTTGGCGAATGTTCAATCGACAGCCAAGAACCAAGAGAAAATCAGAACTTTGCACAGCAAAATTTCCCGCGCGATCTCCAACCGTGCCAGGTCTCCCAACATAGAAAGGATTTTTATCAGGAAGGACGTCGTGCGCATTAAATCCGGTTACTACTGGTACTCGTACTTTTTCTAGAAAATCTGAAAGTAACTCTTCTGTTTTTGAGGATCTAATCCCTGTACCAACTAGGACCACAGGTCGCTGTGCTGTAGCCATCTGTTTTAGTGCATTAGTGAGTTGAACTTTAAGCTCCTCACCAGACAGCGGATAGCGTTCTCCAACGGGAAGTGCATCTTGACCTTCAAGAGCTGGCTTAAATGAGCGCTGCGAATTTAAGTCAATTTTCGTCGATTGTATGTCAATTGGCACATCGATCCATACAGGTCCCGGCCTACCGTTCACTGCAAGCCAAAGACATTTTTCTACTAAATATTTTGTATCGTTTGGGTCGGTCAATTGAACAGAGAGTTTTGTTATTGGGCTTGACATCGCTACGATGTTTACTTCCTGGTCACCTAACTGTCGCAGTGGCAAATCATAAGTTGTTACAAGAGTCTCTCTCTTCACTTGCCCAGATACGACAATCATTGGAATTGAATCAACAAATGCGCCAAAAATGCCGTTAAGAGCATTAATGCCCCCTGGGCCACTTGTAACGCTTACAAGAGCAGGTGTCCCGCTCAATCGAGCGTAGCTCTCTGCCGCAATCGCACAAGCTTGTTCATGGTGGCAAAAAACAGTTTTAAGCTTATTTTCACGACCAATTGCATCGTTAAGGTGCATTGCGCCACCTCCAGTAACCATGAAAGTCTGTTCAATCCCAGCTTCAGTGATTAGCTTGACAATGTAATCAGCAACTCTCATATCGCTTCCAACCGTTTCTTATTAGTCACGACTTCATGACATATATAAGACTATTAGGTCATGACATTAAATGAGATGGTTACGCTCCGTAACCTCGTTCGATTATTTGGTTCCTTAAATCTTGAATTGTGGCGTATGGGCCATCGATATCGTCGATTGTTACAGGTCTATTCGCAGTAATTGGTTTGATCGTCTTGATGCCATTCAGAACTTCTCGAGTTGAAATCTGCCCCTTAAGCAGTGGCACAGCAAGTCGAAAGTCCTCGGCAAATGTTCTGCTGTCGATTGTGTAGCCAGTAGGCAAATCTCTTTTGGCATAAACTCCTCGAACGAGTGCGTCAAGATACTTAATTTCATCCTGTGAAATGATTCGTTTTTGATCGGGTGATCCACCGCACATTTCTTGCGTCTTATGAAATGCTTTGAACCACCTGTCTGCTTGATGGGGCAGGGAGCAATATGGCGAGACTGGAACTTCATTGTATTCAATGTCAACATGACGTTCCCATGTTCGAGCACCCTTTGCATATGAAATGTGCATTGAAGACTCCCAGTCGTGGTATTCATGAGATGAAAAACCAATTACGTGATTCGGGTAACGTGTTTTTAGATAATCAATCTGGTTAAGTTGTAGTTGCTCATCCTCGCTCGGATAAAGACTCACACAATGATTAATCGCAAGTGGAATGTCCCTATTCTCAAAAAATTGCACAACGTCATCAAGTGACTTTTCTGAGGCTCCTCCTGAAGAAATGATTGTCGGAAGACCTGTTGAAGATATTTTTTCAATTAAAGGCCAGTCATTAATGTCTGAACTTGCAATCTTTAAAATTGGTAAATCAAGTTCTACGCATAAATCAACGGATGCTTCGTCAAACGGGGTCGCCATAGGGATACATCCAACATTTCGAACTGCATCAGCAAGTGCCTTATATTGACTGTGCGTCATTTTGGTTGCTTCAGTTTTAGAAATGTACCTTAACTCGTTGGTGCCTTTGAAATCATCATGAATGAAATTCTCTACATCACGAAATTGGAATTTTATTGCAGCTTTTATGTTGTTTGCTCTCACAACAGAACCAAAGTCTTGGATTATTCTTCTGCCACGTTCAAGATCTCCCCAGTGATTATTTGCCGCTTCTAAAACGAATAAATTTTCGAAAAGCCTTCTGTCTTTTTCAGGGATAAACTCACTCATTCAATGATCCTTACTTAATTTATTCTGAAGTTACTTAATAAGATAATTATTTCATACTTAATGCTATAAGGTTTAACTCGTATGGAATCTAGTCCAGAAAAGCAGAACATTGAGCCAACTGAGAATGTCAATTCTGAAGACGACCTGGAATTAGAAGGTGACTCACGCGAAGCTGTCGCTAGTCTCAAAATAGAAATATTAGAGAAGGTTGCTGAGTATGCTCGGCTTCGATGGCAGCCTCAAAAATTCATTCCAGGTAAAACACCGGCACCTTATGCAGGCAGAGTTTTTGATGAACTTGATGTAGTGAGTTTGGTGGATGCAAGTCTTGATTTCTGGCTCACAAGTGGAAGATTCTCACGTCAATTAGAGAAAGACCTTGCAACATACATTGGCGTCAAGCATTGCAGACTTGTTAATTCAGGTTCATCAGCAAATCTCGTTGCATTTTCAACATTAACCTCACCACGTCTTGGTAATCGACGAATCAAGAGAGGTGATGAGGTGATCACTGTTGCAGCAGGTTTCCCAACGACCGTTGCACCTATGGTTCAGTTTGGAGCTATCCCGGTATTTGTAGATGTAGATGTTGTGACAGACAACATTGATGTTTCGATGCTTGAGTTGGCATTGTCGGAAAAGACAAAAGCCGTGATGATTGCTCATACTTTGGGTAATCCATTCGACATACAAGCTGTAATTGAATTTTGCAACAAGAATGAACTATGGCTTATAGAAGATAATTGCGATGCGTTAGGTTCCGAATATTCAATTAACCGTAATGGCACTATAGAAACAAAACGAACAGGTAGTTTTGGCCACTTATCCACAAGCAGTTTTTATCCTGCACACCAAATGACTACGGGTGAAGGTGGTGCTGTTTTTACAGATGATGATGAACTCGCACTAATAGCTGAGTCGTTTAGAGACTGGGGTAGAGATTGCTACTGTGCACCAGGACGATCAAATACGTGTGGAAAACGATTTGAACAATGTCTGGGTGAGCTGCCCAAAGGTTACGACCACAAATATACATACTCTCATTTTGGTTATAACTTGAAAATGACTGACATGCAAGCTGCGATCGGTGTGACTCAACTCGTCAAGGTTCCTGGATTTGTTGACGCTAGACGACGAAATTTTTCATACTTAACTCAGAAACTTTCTAGATTTGAAGAATTTCTTCGACTGCCCAAGGCGACTAAAAATTCAAATCCAAGCTGGTTCGGATATCTGATTTCAATTCAGCCAAATTCTCGAAGCTCAATTTCTCGTGATGGAATTGTAGATGCTTTGGAAAGCGCAAGAATCCAAACTCGTATGCTTTTTGCAGGTAATTTAGTTCGACAACCTTGCTTTGATCTTTTGCGAGAAGAAAAATCTGGATACAGGCAGATTGGTAACTTGGAAAATACTGATTCGTTAATGAACAATGCATTCTGGTTTGGTGTTTATCCAGGTATGACAACGGCACATTTAGACCACATCGTTGCTACGATCGAAAAATATTTAAAGAGCTGTGGGCTTTAACTGCTAGGTGATGAAAAACAATCTCAAAGGTTACGCCGCAATATTTGATTTAGATGGAACACTAATCGATTCATTTCCTGGAATAGCAGCAACGTATAGAGCCGTTTGTGAGAAGTATTCCCTGCAAGTTCCTTCCGATCATGAACTTGAATCATTTATTGGTCCAACCGTTAGATCTGTCTTAAGCAGTCATTTCCAAATTCCAAATCAAAATCTTGATGAAATGACTAGTTACTTTCGTGAGTTCTATCTGTGCAATTCAATATTTGACTTTATGTGCTACCCAGGGATATCTGAAGTCATTACAACTCTCTTAGCTTCCGACTGCTCACTGTACATTGCAACAACCAAATCAACATTATTAGCGACAAAGATCGTTCATTACGCAGAATGGGATGGTTCATTTAAGAGAGTTCTTGGGTCCTCTGATGAAATGAAAACATTTAAAAAATCTAGTTTGTTGGAAACTTTGTTAAGGGAATTCGCCTTTGATGTTGGAAGAGCAGTGATGATCGGGGATAAAGCTACAGATGTGTTTGCTGCTCAGGAGGTAAACATGAAATCAATCGGTGTTTTATGGGGCTACTCAAGTGGAGATGAACTTCCTGCAGCTTCACCTGATTTGATTCTCTCAAATCCAGTTGATTTGCCACTTTCTATAACAGAATTATTCAAGACTAAAATCTAAGATACTGCTGAACTATTCTCTTTTCTATGAAGAAAACAATTTCGCTCGTCATACCTGCATATAACGAAGAGGGATGTATCGATGAACTCTTCAAAAGACTTTCAGCAGTATTTGACTCACAGAGTAATTATATTTTTGAAGCGATAATTATTGAAAATGGCTCCACAGATAAAACATGGCAAAAACTTCTTAAGATAAATAGTATTGACAAACGTTTTAAAATTGTTCAATTAGCCAGAAATTTTAGAATGGATGGTGGAATTACCGCGGGCCTTTCATACGTGAATAGTGATGCATTAATTCTCATGACTGCGGACCTCCAAGATACCCCTGAACTGATACCTCAGCTTATTGAAAAATGGGAAGAAGGTTATGAGAATGTTTATGCAGTTGTCACCGCACGGACGGGGACTGGACTCCTCCGCAGAATTAATTCACAAGCATTTTACTGGGTAGCTGGAAAACTGACAGGGCAACTTATTCCTCGAAATGCGAGTGATTACAGATTGCTGGATCGTAGAGTTTATGAACAGGTTCGGCTATTAGAAGAACGAAATAGATTTGTTAGAGGCTTGGTCGCTTGGGTTGGCTTCTCATCCATCGGTGTGGAGTTTGTTCGTGAAGAGAGATTTGCTGGCGAGTCAAAAGCGCACTCCTTCGGCGTCATTGAACTTGCACTCAAGGGAATACTTGCCCACTCACAAATTCCATTACTTTTAATACCATTATTTGGTTTTGCTATGTTCGTTACTTCGAGCCTGGCACTCCTTGGATTCACACTTGATTGGTTGATAAATGGCGTCCCTTTTGCAGGCTTTGGCACGATTGTTGCCATTGCGTTATTGCTATTGGGAAGTTTGTTTCTTTTTATGGGAATCCTGAGTTTGTACATAGGATCTATTTATGAAGAAGTCAAGGCACGTCCAAATTTCATAGTTCGCCAAACAATTGGTGACCCTGGACAGATTGATAATCACTGAAATGAACATAAACAGTGATGCTTTCCTTGGAAAGAACGTTCTTGTTACCGGGCACACTGGTTTTAAGGGATCATGGCTTTCACTTTGGCTGCGTGAACTTGGAGCAAATGTATCTGGTTATGCGCTCGATCCAGATACTTCACCTAATCATTTTGGGGTAGCTCAAATTGACCAGCTTTTATTGAATGACTTCCGCGCTGACATACGAGATAAAGAGAAACTTCGTCAAGCGGTGAAGCAAGTTAAACCTGACTTTATTTTCCATCTTGCAGCGCAACCACTTGTTCTTGATAGCTATAAGAAGCCTTACGAAACCTTTGAAATAAATGTTTTAGGAACTGCGAATCTCCTCGACGTGATACATGAGCTCGAGCATCCTGTGGTGGTAGTAGTAGTTACGAGCGATAAATGCTACTTGAATGATGGGTCCGGTCGTGCATTTGTGGAATCTGACCCACTAGGTGGTCATGATCCCTATAGTGCTTCGAAGGCCGCAACCGAAATTCTGGTTGAATCGTACAGGTCTTCATTCTTCTCTTCAGAAAAAAATGGTGTCTCACTGGCAAGCGTACGAGCAGGGAATGTTATTGGTGGTGGCGACTGGTGCCAAAACCGTATTGTCCCAGACTGTATGAGAGCATTTTCAAATAATGAACCAGTAAAACTGCGCAGTCCTGGTTCAACTAGGCCATGGCAGCACGTACTAGAACCACTGTCTGGATATCTGCTGCTTGCGTCGAGAATGAGTACCAGCAACAAGATTTATAGCACTGCATGGAATTTTGGACCTAATGAGTCAAATGAGAAAAGTGTAGAAGACTTAACTAAAGCACTAAGTGAAAACTGGCCAGGTTCTTCGTGGGGTCTTTCAGAAGAGTCTGGAAAAAATAATGAAGCGAAGATATTGTCGATTTCTAGTGCGAAGGCCGCTAGTGAACTTGGTTGGCGGCCAACGTGGGGGTTTGATGAGACAGTGGCAGAAACTGTTAACTGGTACCGAACTTATTATGAAAGTCAAACAAAAGTAATGAGAGAATTCTCTCTTGAGACAATCAAGCGCTACTCGGAGAGTTAAGTACTTACGAGCCTTCTTTAATTCTCCAAGAGATCCCATCTTGAGAATCACTTACTTCAATGTTTGACTCAATAAGAACGTCTCGAATTTTATCGGACAATCCGTAGTCACCAGCTGTTCGGGCTACAGATCGTATTTCTAGTAAAGCATTTATTAGTGAAGTTGGCTCAATAAAACCAGCCCCACCATTCTCAGCTAATTGTGCAAGAGCCGCAACAGCTTTCACCGCTTCACTTGTTTGAGGAGAAATCTGCTCTATTAGGAATTGAACTTCATTCACACTGACTATCTCTGCTGTCTGCTGCTCACTAATTGTCGAGTCCACTTCAATATTCTTAAGTTCTGAAAGCGAAATCACTTCTCCAGAGTGGATTGTTTTAACTGCACCGTTCATTCGCCAATGTGCATTCGAACGACCTTCGACGCGAAGTGTCTTTTCTTCTAAATCAATCAAGACTGCAGTGTGTTCATCAATACCAAGTGTCGCAGTCCCTGGAGGCAGCATGTCCTCTAGATCAACAAGCCGCTTTAGCCCTAGGTAACAGGCACTGGTGTCATAGTTGCCACCCTCGGCATTGTCGAAGTGCGGGATGACAACACAATTGAGCCCTAACAACTTCAATAAGTCCAAACCCTCTAACCAGTAGAGGCTTGAGCCTGCTTTGTAGATTTCGTAAATTGGAGCAGTGAACGCACCAAGTGTTAGAACTGCGGCTGATGAGAAGCAAACTGTTCCGCCATCATTGATTATTTTAAACAATTCATTTCCAAGGTCCATGGGTTTCCATTGTGCGAGGGCATAGGTAGGACTACCCGGACCAGAGAAGATGTAGTTTGCTTCTCGAAGCTTTTGCCTAAATATTTCTCGATTTACAGCAGAGGTGTTCTCGTAGTCTTTAAACCCGAGTGGCTCTAATTTGGTCTGAAGCGAAATGTTAAAATATTCAACGAGCTTCTCTGTCATTTCTGGCACGTTTTGCTGAAAACCGTAAGGGGTATCGATGTTTACTGCTTTGATAGTTTCGTAGCGCGAAAGAAGTGATCGATGAATCTTGGTCATCCCAGGTGCAGTTTCACCAGATCCCAGTAATGCCAATACGCCTTTTGCCATAGTGAGAGCGTACTGGTAAGTGCAGCCTCTTTCTACTGTTGAATCGCTAGTTTGGTTCTATGAACACAGTTATCTATAACTTCCAGGAGCGCTCAAAAGGCAAGGTAACAAAGCCCATGACGTTGTGGGCTATTTGTATGGCGATTGTTATCTTTTGCTACGAAGCACAATATGGGAACCAACACCGCATCGTTGATACGGGTGTTATCTTGACCGTGCTTCTAGGACTGTACTTAGGCTGGCAACGAAGAAGTGGGTCAGTATTTATTGCCCCACTTGTGAGCTGGATCTTTGCGTGGGTGCCACTCTGGATTGCCACAATGATTCATGACGGTTTTATTGTCGGACTCTTTAAGGGTCTGTTTCTAGTCAC
>Ga0007804_1000326_pt1 | contig 18130 bp, 18 predicted proteins | sample CryBogCBE25Aug07_FD_60367 | JGI IMG/M metagenome (GOLD analysis project Ga0007804, IMG submission 60367) | Freshwater microbial communities from Crystal Bog, Wisconsin, USA - CBE25Aug07 | ecosystem: Environmental > Aquatic > Freshwater > Lake | place: Crystal Bog, Wisconsin, USA | collected... | reverse complement strand
CGGAGCTCTCGCAATAATGGTTAAACATGAAGCCGAATACGAGAATGGGGGGCAGGATTGATAGGTTTTTTGGCTGGAATAGGCTTCCTATTTTCATACCTCGGGGCTGCCTAGATATTTGCTCTTTGTAGGTCTGTATCTGATTAAAAGCTTTCCAGACATTTTCCTCAAGGTTGTCAGGACTCTTTAGTTCTATAACAACTATCGGTAGTCCATTTAAGAATAGAACGATGTCTGGTCTGCGGCTACCCACATCAGAATCATGAGATATGGTGAATTGATTGACCGGGGTTCAGTTAGAAAAATTCCAAACAAATGATTGCCGCATAACAAAATCAAGTGGTTTATAGTCGACCAGCTGCAACTCCATCAGGGTAATTCTTTGTGTGAATCATGATCGCATAATGAGTTGGATTGCTCACGACTAGGTTAAGAGTTGAGTTGCTCTCCTGTGCACACAGATAACTATTCCTATTTACGCCACTTTTCGAAAGTAAAATAAATACTTCGTCCAGAACGGTGAGGGCTTTCGAAGAGCTTTCCGCTAATGGATGTAGATGAATTGCTGTTATGTTTGTAATTGATTGGGTCTTTATTTTGTAACAAAATTGGTTTTTCGCTAAATCAATACGAATGTTCGCAGTAAAACTACTTTTTGGATTACCGTTTGGCGCAAGGTTAGCAGAAGAGATTACGCTGAAGTTGAAGATCCCAGATTTCATATCTTTCATCGAATTCGAAGTGGTAGAACTTTGAGTAATAGTGTTGACATAGAAATCGTAATGACCTTGCACGATGTGTCCATCTTGGGCAACGACTCTGAAGTTAACCGTATAAGTACCATCCATCCTCATTGTTGGATGGAGGGTGGCGCTGAGAACGGCTCCGTGTACTTGATAGCTCCCTTTCGCAATATCCTGATTCATTGGGTCGATGACCGATAATGAATTTAGGGATTGACCTTTAATCTGCAAAAGGGCATCAGCAAAGGTGAGTTTTACTTTTGTTGGTAATTCTTTAACTTTCGCATTTATAGCTGGAGTAGAGGAAACCATCACAGTATGTGCGAATGCTGTTTGAATAAATGTTGAGGTAAAAATGGTAAATGCTGCAAAGAAGAAAATGGATGGGTTACTTACCTTAAAAAGCTTTCGCCCATCCATAATTCTTTAACCTAGCTTTGTGCCGGTAATTGAACTTAAAGCCGAGAGGACTGCTTTGCTATCCCAGCTTGGCTCTTGAGGCTTGGCAAGGTTATTTAAACCATCTTCGCTCAAATATTTCTTAAGCTTAGCTGGAATAACTCCCTTGCCGGGATTTGGATTTCCCAAATCTACCCAGGCCCAATTTCCTGATGCATCAACAATTACGACCAAATCCGTGTGGCTTACATCGTAAGTGTTTGGTTTTCCGGTCTGCCAATCGACTGGCAGATCCTTCAACTCAGAGGCCTTGTATGGACTCTTGATTGCAGCAGCTCCAAAGTATCCCCAAAAGGTCTTTAGATTTGCGTCAGTTCCGGTTGCCAATGTCCAGCTGGTATCACCAAATAGAGATTGATAAGCAGTCAAGCGTGATGGAGTATCCCGACCGGGATCTACAGTCACTTCCAAGACCTTTACCTTCTCCTTAAGCGAAGAGGCGTTGACGGCATCTCCTATTTCTCGCATATTTGCTGTTGTCATAGGACATATCTCATGGCAAGAAGTTAGGAAATCAGATATGACCACTGTTTTACCTTTGAGGGATGCAAGAGTGATCGATTTTCCATTGCTATCAACTAGTGGCGTATTCAAAATAGCGGCAGGAACAGGAGTGCTCAAGAAGGAGCCTCCATCTGGAGCTGCTGAACCGTGACCCGCCGCCTTAGGCGTGGGCTTTGGACCCGTCATATTCATGCCCGCCATACCACTCGATGTTTTTGAAGCCCCGCAAGCGCTGAGTAGCAAAACCAGAGCTATTGCTGAGGTAAAAGGAATTACTTTTTTCATGGTCTCGTTTCCCGATATTTAGATATTTGCAATGAAGTCAGAATGGCCTGTAAACACAAGTACAAGAGCAGCAATCATTCCTACATAACTTAATAGAACTATTGCTTGTGCTGTGAGGTATTTAATTCCTCCCTTATTGCCTTCATTCTTGCTGGCAAGTCCATTAAATCGCTTTGCAAGTAGCCACAATAGAGGTATTTGCAATATCCAAATTGTAGGTCGTATCCAAGAATAATGGCCTATATCTAGTCCCAAAATCATTGCGTGCCAGATAGATCCAATGTAGAAAACCAAGATAAACCGGTGAGCATATTTCCAAAGTGAAACTCCGATTTTTCTTCTGATGTAGAAGCTTGGTCCCAAAATCAGGATCAGGTAGAAAGCCAAGATTCCGGTGTCGTAACCCCACACGGCTGCTGGCCAACCGGTCTTGGCATTAGCCCAGCCGTTAAACCACAACACGGTGCGCCAAGAATCACCCATCGCATCAAATGCTGTTGCAACAGCATGAACTACAACGAGTGCGAGAGTAAGTAGCGCAATTTGGCGGTGCAGCCGATCAATCGTTCGATAATTTAATTTAAACCAGCCAACTGCTTTTCTTGATTGTTGTAATCCAAGTAGGACTGAAATAAAAGCTGCAACTAACCCAACTAGGCCGGAGGCCTGCAAGACAGGGAATGCCCAATATTTATTCATATCCTGCATACCCATTTTTGGCATGCCGAGCGCTGCCGCACTCTTGTTTAGTGATTGCAAGTGATAGATATATTGGTAAATCAGCGCAAATGCGATTGTGCCGATACCGGTAACTAAAAATCCGGAAGTTTTATTACCAATCTGTCTAGCTTCGCTTCTCTCCTTTGAATCGACTTCGTTCATTATTTCTCCAATATTTAATTGAGGCTAACCTCATTTATCGCTCCTTTTTTGGTAGAGCCACCAAGCGCCAATTGCGGCTAAAACCACAACGGTTAAAAGTATGTGAAAGGCATGATGCTCAAGCATGTTCATATGCATTCCCTTTGAATTCATTAGATTGCAACCTTTCTAGTCGGGGGGCCTCGACGCGCATGGGCTCCACACGTTAAATATGATTGAAGATTTGCAAAGTATGGTGTTCCGTTATTAAAAAGTGTTGTTGGAGTTGCCAGAGTCCACGAGTAAATCGTTGCTGTGAATTGAAGTATTACTTTTAGCAGATTTTCCCAAATGTTCTCAGATCGCTGAACTAACCAATAAGTGATTAGTCCGCCGGTAAAATGTGTAAGCAACATCGTTAAATTTGAATTGCTCATGCCTCCCATAAGAATATGAGATGCGCTCTGGGTGAGCAGGATTACTAATGCCAAACTTGGTCCGGCAAGAAACTTACCTTTGAAAGCAAATAAGAGAATTGAAACAAGTGCACTCATTAGGACAAGTTGGTGAGTAGCTACAAAACTTCCCCCACCAAGATAATGTGAGATAAGCGCGCCAAGAAGGAGTACTTGCGAATTAATTCCAATTCGCAACGTTTGCATCCCTACGGGCATGGGTCAAGCGTATCGAGAACTGAAGTGGATGGGAATTACCCAAGGGCTGTAAATGAGCGGAGACGAAGAGATTTGAACTCTTGAAGGGTTTAACCCCTTACCTCGTTAGCAGTGAGGCGCACTCGACCGGGCTATGCGACGTCTCCAAGTGGTGAACGGAGTTTACAGGGAAATATGGCCCCGTAAACCCACCTTTACGAGGCGTTAATAGCCTCTGTTTTGTCGTGGGTAGCGATCAAGCGATAGCCCACTCCACGCACGGCGGATATAACTTTTGGCCCACCGGCGCTCTTAATCTTTAGCCGCAGGCGTGAGGCGTGAGTATCCAAGAAGTGATCGTTGGAAAAATCTGCCATCCCTCCGATAGCTGAAATGACCTCTTCACGGGTGAATACCTTTCGGGGATGTTCCATCAATAATTTGAGAAAATCAAATTCGGTACGAGTCACGGCAATTTGACCCTCATCGAAATGAACTTGTCGGGTTTCGAGATTCAACGTCAATCCCCCAGCGGTAAGCATCCCTAGGCGCTGACTCTTCTCGCTCCTTGAATGTCTGATTTGAGTTGAGACTCGCAGCGCCAAAATTCTCGGACTGACCGGCTTGGTAATGAAATCATCGGCCCCTGCCGCAAGACACATCGCTTCATCTAACTCTTCACCGCGATCGGTGAGCATGATGAGGGGAACCGTGGAATTTCTTCTAATTTCGCGGCAGACTTCAAAACCATCTGGGTAGCCCATACTCAAATCCAAGATAACTACAGCTGGGTTATTGCTCTGAAACTTATTCAGGGCATCAGTTCCATCAACCGCTTCAACAACCTGATAACCCTCTACTTCGAGCGCAGTGCGAACGAAAGTTCGCACATCCTTGTTGTCGTCGACAATTAAGATTAACTCATTAGACATTTATCTCACCTGTTTCCTTTTTGGGTAGCGCTTCCTTCATCCTTACAATTAATTGATCCCGTAAATTGAGCGTATCTAGATCGGCAACCTTTTCATCATTTGTGAGAGCCCGTGACAGAGAGAAGTTCTTCCCCAATCTCTGCAAAATCATAAAATCCAAGAGCGCCACCATATTCGTGCAGCTTGGCCTTGAGCTGGGGTTGATCGTCCACTTGGATGCCTTCGATCGCCTCAGCAAGTAAGTCAAACTTACGGTTTGCGATCAAGTTATCAAGAGGTGAGAGATACTCGGGGAAATCGATAGTAAATATAGTTCCTTTACCGAGTTCAGATTCGATTCTCAAACTAGCACCATGTAACTCAATAACCTTAGCAACAATCGCTAGCCCCAATCCAGTTCCAGGGACATGTTCAAAGACTGCGTTCGAGGCGCGATAAAAGCGTTCGGAAAGATGGGAGATCTCTGCTTGTGGGATACCAATTCCCTGATCACGGATTGAGACTGAGATCATGTTTCGAGCATCCTCATGGATCAATCGTGTTAGACCGATCTCAATCTCTTTAGCGGCAAAACTAAACTTAATGGAGTTGGCTATCAGATTAATAAAGGCTTGCGAAATTAGTCCAGAGTCTCCTGCCACAATGTATGAGTCCTCTGGGTTGTAAACTAGATTTACAGAGAATTGTTTCTTCTCAATTTCTGCGTGCAAGATAAAGATTGCATCTTCGGCGACATCTAAGAGATCTACTGGTTTAAAGGAATCTCGCTTATTTGGCGAATCTAAGTGTGAAAGCGTTAATAGGCTTTGAACCAACGATAGCAAGATGGTTGCGTTCCGGTCGAGTACTTGAAATATTTCAATCAATTGCGGGTCGGAATCAATCTGCATGGTTGTCGATAAAACATCAACGTAACCAATAATACTGGTAAGGGGCGTACGTAATTCATGACTTATATTCGAGATAAATTCATTCTTGGATGCATTTAGTGATTCAAGTTCAATAACTGCTTCATTGGTAGCCGCTAACTCCGCAGCTAGTATTTCCAGACGCTTGCCCTCGGCTAAAATCAGATTTCGACCTGATCTATACAGTGAGATAGAGGTGCGCCCAATCCAGACAAACCATGCACCTGATATCGTCATAAAGAATATGAGCAGGAGAAGTGTAATAAAATCGCCATTCCGAGAGGCCTTCGCGGAAGCCGTTAGCTGACTATCGACCGCAAGTTGATAATTAGCTACCAAGAGCCGGGCTTGGGCAATAAGGTTGTCGATCTCTGGGTTAAGAACTAGAGCCAAACGCGCACGTTCTTTTGTAGTGAGAATTCCGGCAGAACTGCTATCGACTATCGAATCAGTGATAAAGAGAGTCTTCAAATATCCACTTGGCGCTGATTCTCCAACTGATTTCCCATCTGTAGTCACTATCGCTAATCGTTGTGCTAAAAGCGCTCTGGCTATCTGAACTTCACGCCGCGGAATCTGTTGATCTAACCACTGGGCCAACCGAATGGTGTAGACCAAGGTTTCGCGCTGAGTGAAGATAATCGAAGAGGCGGGAACCGTTGCCGCCGTTAGATTTTTAGACTGATCAATCGATGCTTTATTAGTTCCTATAATGGAAAAACTCAAGGCAAAGAAAGATAACAAGGCAATAAAGGCAAGAACTTTTTGACCGCTGGTAACTCGAAATTTCATTACATTGCGATCGAGAGCTTGCCTTCTCTCCATTTACTTGACCTTTATTACATTCAAAGACCAATTCCAGGAGGGGAGGTTGCTACTGAGCGTGGACTTATCAGGGTAGATAATGCGAATGGGACCACCTTGATCGTAAGGGATGGGTGCCCCGAAGCGAGCGATCGCTAATTGACCTTGCGAATCGGTAAAATTCTTCGCCGTGTTTGTGTAAATGTAGTCATTGAGCGCGTCAGTTATCACATTTGCAGTTGGCAAGATGTTGGCACTTTTAAATATCTTCGCAAGTGACACTACGGTAAATGTTTGACGAACCTTAACAAATGGTTCGTATACCGATAGTTTAGTTGTTCCCAACTTACGCAGAGAGGTAAAGGTAAATTTCACAACTTTTGAGTGATTGGTAACTGTTAGGACTACATCATTTGGGCCAGGGGGATCAATGGGAATGCTGGCACCATAGGGGTTCTTGGTAGATGCTGGTTTAGGGGTTGCACTCTGTGCCCCACTGATCCCGGTATATAAAAGTAGAGTTGCAAGAGTTACAACAACTATGCGCTTAGTATCAGGTTTCATAGTTCTATAGCTCCTTGACTCAATTGGGTGATTACTTTCTGTTTTAACTCTTCTGCGCGAAAGGGTTTAACGATGTACGAGGTGGCTCCCAACGTCATTGATCTCTCCACATCTGCATCCAAGGATTTTGCGGTGATCATCACGATTGGAATTGAACTTAAATGAGCATCTGGAAGGGCCCGTACTAATTGCAAAACTTCAAAGCCGGACATATAAGGCATCATGATGTCGAGTAATAGAAGATCTGGTTTAAAAAGTGCAATCTCCTTTAATAGTGCAGCTCCAGAATCAAGAGCCAAAACTTGATAACTCTCGTTAGTGAGTATTAATGAGATCAAATTGCGAATATCGGCATTATCATCGACCACCAAAATGCGCTTTGGAATCGCGACGAGGGTTTGCGATTCTCTCTCCATGCGTGAATTATAGGTATTTCACCGTAACTTCTCGAGAAGAGTTCACTTTATAGCAACTAGATATCGAATACAGGAGGTAGCCCCACACCTTGCCATTTTGTGGTCTAACGATGCTCTGACATGTGGAAATGTCTCGGATCTGGGGAGCGAGGTTGGTTGCGTAGGATATAATCAACATATTATGAAACTTCCCTTCTCCGGGCGAACCTTCGCATTAATTTCCGCCATCGTCGCTATCTCGCTCGCTCTGGGCGGTACAGCTTCCTACCTTCTCTTTCAGAAGGCCACACCAGTCGTTAAATTCCCTACGATAGTCAAACATGCCGATCTTCCCTTTCATCCGATGGAGAGCTTCACCGCCTCTCAACAGGTAACTCTTCCCACAGATAACTCTCTTTTTGTGAACTCCAACTGCCCCGCGCTATCTCCTACCTGGGTGGCCGATGAGAACAAGAAGCCTGGTGTAAATATGACCCAGGCAGGCTGGAAAACGCTCGACCTCTCGGCAGCCGAAGGCAGTGCGCTCTGGCTCGACCAAACTGGTGTCTCCTGCGGGGCACAGGTAAAGATTCGCGCCGCGCTCTACTCCTCAAATAGCACTCCTATTAACAGCGCTCCAAGAACCTTCGCTGCCTGGCGAATTGGCTATTACAACGGAGCTGGGGCACGCGAGGTATGGCGTTCGCGTCCTATCAAATTAAAGAGAGGTGGGGCGACAACTGCTCCGGAGGTGACTCGATATAACGAAGCCAATTGGCCAATCGCAACAACTTTTACCGTTGGAAATGACTGGACTCCAGGATTTTATTTGATTGTATCTTTCTCCGCCTTTGGCCAGATTGAGAACGCAGCTCCATTGGTAATACGTAGCCCATTAGGTTCATCAAAGTTATTGATGATGCAATCTTTCATAACCTGGCAGATGTACAACAGCTTTGGTGGTCGCTCCGCATACCTTGGACCTGGACTTGATGGCATCTCTGATGCTGATGAGCGTAGCCGTGTGGTCTCCTTTGATCGCCCCATTTTAGGTAGCGGTTCATATGCAATACAACGTGACGCAATTCCCTTTATTCAATTCGCTGAGCAACATGGCTTGAACGTTGATGAAGAGACCGATCTCGACATTAATAACTGGCCATCAATCATAAATCACTACTCTGGAATAATTGTCGGTGGTCACGCCGAGTACTTCACGAACCGAATGTTTAATACATTTATCGCGGGTCGTAACCTAGGAACAAATATCGCGATCTTGGGTGGCAACACCTCCTATTGGCAGACGCGTTTAGAGCCATCTAAGTATGGCGTCGATCGACATGCGGTGATGTATCGCTTTGCGACAGAAGATCCAAATACCGACCTCAGCCAAGTGACCATTGAATTCAGCAATGAACGAATTAATACGCCTACAAATTTGATTTCCGGCGAGCAAACTAGTGGGGTTCACGTATACGGGACTCTAAATCCGATCAAGATTCCTCTCTGGCTCCACGTTCCAGCAACTACCCCAATCAGTGGGCTTTCAACAGATTCTGAAGTTGAGGCGACCACTCCTAATGCGGCGCAACCTCCCAATGTGCATATTCTTTATAGTGGCGTCTTGGCGTGGCGCGATGCCGCTAGCCACAAAGCTATGAAGAAGATTCCTGTCGGGCAGGTAGATTGGATCGCCTTACCATCGGGAAGCGCAATTTTTAATGCCGGCTTGAGTACCTGGAGCTGTCAATTGAGTGATTCCTGCATCGATCTATCCTTCGGAAAATCTTCGCAGGACTTAATTCGTTCCATAACCCTGCAAATTTTGACCTTATGGCAGACTCCAAAGGTGGGATTATCACTGAAATAGTGGGTTTAGCCTTTATTACAAGCTCTCTGGAATTAAAGTTGGCGTAAAACACACTCATGCAAGGGTTAGCACTCGTGATCTGCCTGTGAAACCACCGCCTATACCGACAAGATCTACTTGTCAGATAGGGGAAATTCATGAGTGCATTAGACCTTGCCAGATGGCAATTCGGAATCACTACCGTTTATCACTTCATCTTCGTTCCAATCACAATCGGTTCTGGCTTTCTCGTCGCCGGGCTACAGACCGCCTGGTATCGAACCAACAAAGATAAGTATCTTCGAGCAACAAAATTCTTCGGAAAGCTCTTCTTGATCAACTTTGCAATCGGCGTCGTCACAGGCATTGTTCAGGAGTTCCAGTTCGGAATGAACTGGTCTTCATATAGCCGCTTCGTCGGAGATATCTTTGGAGCGCCTCTCGCAATGGAAGGGCTGCTGGCTTTCTTCCTGGAGAGCACATTCCTGGGAATATGGATCTTTGGATGGGACCGCATATCGAAGAAGATTCACTTGGCATCAATCTGGATAGCTGCAACTGGAACTTTGCTATCTGCCTACTTCATCTTGGCAGCAAATGCCTTCATGCAGCACCCAGTTGGATATGTCCTGAATGGCACCCGCGGTCGCGCAGAACTGACCAGTATTTGGAAAATTCTTGGTAACTCCACTGCAGTCACTGCCTTCTTCCACACGATTCCATCAGCCTTCCTGACCGCAGGAGCGCTCTTCGCGGGCGTTGGAGCTTGGATGATCTTTCACAATAAAGATGCCGAAGTTGCAAAGCCGGCTCTGAAAATAGGTTTGATCACCGTACTCATCTCCTTTGTACTTGTAGCGGTTTCTGGAGACACCACCGCTCGCTTAATGACAACACAGCAGCCAATGAAGATGGCGGCCGCCGAGGCGGTATATAACACCAAGGCAAATGTTCCTTTCTCGCTCCTGACTATTGGGACGCTCAACGGCAGTCACTCCGTATTCCAAATCGGACTACCTTCCGTTCTCTCCTTTATGGCTACCGGCAATGTGAGTGGAACCGTTGAAGGCGTAAATAATTTAGAGAAGAGCTACGAGCAAAAATATGGAGCAGGCAATTACACGCCTAATATTCCATTCGCTTATTGGAGTTTCCGTCTAATGATTGGTTTCGGCGCGCTTGCTGCCCTGATCTCATTCTTAGCGCTCTGGTTTATCAGAAAAGGCCGCTTCCCACGGAAGCGTTGGTTTGTGCGGAGCATGATCGTTCTTCCATTCCTCCCAATTCTGGCTAACTCATTCGGCTGGATCTTCACCGAAAGTGCGCGTCAACCTTGGGTGGTCTTTGGACTATTTAAGACATCTGCTGGCGTAAGCCCTGGAGTAAGTGCGGCAAGCGTGCTCTTCACAATGGTCGTATTCACCCTGCTCTATGGAGTACTCGCCGTCGTTGAATTTGGTCTCATCCTTCGCACTATCAAGGTCGGGCCAGAGAAGACGGTTGCGCGCGATGACAATTCCAAGACTTTCACGATGGCTTACTAGGAGGAAATAGAAATGTCACTTAACTCATTCTGGTTTGTCACGATTGCCGTCCTTTGGATCGGTTACTTCGTCCTTGAAGGTTTCGACTTCGGAGTCGGAATTCTTCTACCCGTCGTTGCAAAGAACCAAGCTGAACGTCGCGCCGTTCTTACAACCCTGGGACCACTGTGGGATGGCAATGAAGTTTGGTTGCTCGTCGCCGGTGGAGCCACATTCGCCGCTTTCCCAGAGTGGTACGCCACCTTATTTAGTGGTTTCTACTTGCCACTCTTTCTAATACTTATCTCGCTTATTGTTCGCGGAGTTTCATTTGAATACCGCAGTAAGTATGGAAGCGAAAAATGGCGTTCACGTTGGGATCTAGCGATTACAATCTCAAGTTTCATACCAGCACTTCTCTGGGGGGTTGCGTTTGCAAATATTGTTCGCGGAGTTCCGCTTACAAAAGAGCCTGCCGGTTATATTCAATACTCCGGTGGATTCTGGAACCTACTCAATCCATATGCACTACTTGGTGGCTTAACAACTCTCTCGCTCTTTGTCTCTCATGGCGCATTCTTCTTGGCCTTGAAAACCAATGGCGATATCCGAGTGCGTGCTAACAAATTGGGGCAACAAGTCGGACTAGTAACAGCTCTTCTCGCCGTGCTCTTTTTAGGATGGACCATGCTTGGTTTAACCTCAAAAGGCGGGGTAATTGCGGGTTCTACGGTCGTCGTCGTCGCCTGGTTGATAGCGTTGGCAGCAAATGCAAAGGGGCGTGAAGGTTATGCCTTCCTCTTCTCCGCTATTGCTACAGCAGCTGTTGTAGTGACCCTATTTACTGGGCTCTATCCAAACGTGATGCCAAATATCACGGCTGGTGGGCCGGGCCTCAACATCTTCAACGCGTCTAGTACCCATTACACATTGGGCGTAATGACCTGGGTGGCCTTGATTATGACCCCAATTGTCCTGCTCTATCAGGGGTGGTCGTATTGGATCTTCCGCAAGCGGGTAAGTCCAAGCCAGATTTCACACCCTGAAGTCGGAGTATTGGATACCGTCCACTAGTGAAAGCATTTGACCCCCGGCTACTTCGGTACTCCCGAAGTAGCCGGGGTTTTATTTTTGCACTCGTTGCTATTGCGCTGAGTGGAGCGTTCTTCACAATCGTGCAAGCTTTCCTACTCGTTGATTTAATCTGTAATTTATTTCAGAATAAACGCACCTTCAATTCACTTCATTTAGAAATCATAGAACTGGGTTTGATTTTTTTGGCACGGGCGCTCTTGGCTTATTTTAATGACCGAATAGCAGCAAGAGCGAGTAGCAAAATGCGAAACGAATTGCGCAGTAAGATCTTAGAGAAGACCATTAAAAATGGCGGATCCGATTCTAATGATTTGGGAACTGCTGGGCTAGCAGTTTTAGTGACCAAAGGAATTAATAACTTAGACGGCTACTTTGCCAAATTTCTCCCACAACTCTTTATAGCTGCCGCTGTTCCAGTTATTGTGGGTTTAACAATAACATTTCGCGATTGGAAGTCTGGCTTAATCATACTTTTTACTATTCCACTGATCCCGATCTTTGGAATTCTGATTGGAAGATTTACCGCCAGTGCCACTGAGAGGAAATGGCAGACACTTGGACTGTTGAGCGGATATTTTCTCGATCTCCTTAGTGGACTCACAACACTCAAGGTCTATGGCCGAGAAAAGTTGCAGAGTAAGAAATTGAGTGATGTCGGCGAGAAGTACCGTTTGGAGACCATGCAGGTCTTGCGAATTTCCTTTCTCTCTTCCCTCGCACTCGAATTGATTGCTACCCTTTCGGTTGCGTTACTAGCCGTGACAATTGGTTTACGTCTTGTAAATGGATCGATTCCATTATCAACTGGACTCTTTATTTTGGTGTTGGCACCAGAGGTCTATTGGCCCATCCGTCAGGTTTCAGCCTATTTTCACGCTGCTTCAGATGGTCTCGCCGCATTTAATCAACTCTGCGAAATTCTTGAAAAGCCCGTCACTACACCGGGAATCTCTCTTTCGAATATAGCGCACATCTCTTGGAGTGAGCTCACGGTCGCATTTCCAGACCGAACAGAAATATCTATTCCTGCTGGCCAATTAAACGGGGGCGAGGTGCATGCCCTCATAGGACCATCGGGCGCTGGAAAATCAACCTTAGCTAACGTTCTACTCGGCTTTACTCAACCTCACAAAGGCGAAGTCACGGTAACTTCATCGCGGGGCACGCATAATTTAGCGTCACTCGACATCACGGCCTGGCGCTCGTTGGTTGCGTGGCAACCACAAGAGCCCAAATTTCCACTTGGAACAGTTGCCTCAATATTGCGCCACGCCAAACCGTTAGCCAGTAATCAGGAATTAATGGAGGTCCTACTGCGCGTTGATCTAGATCCAAAAGATCTCCCGCAAGGAATCGCCACAGAACTTGGAACTATTCATCAAAAACTCTCGGTTGGTCAATTGCGAAAGATCGCTTTAGCTAGAGCCTTGCTCAAAGAGGCTCCTCTGATCATTCTTGATGAGCCGACGGCTTCCGTTGATGACATTTCTGAGGCGACGATAGCTAGAGTTCTGGCCTGGCAAGCATCCCAAGGAGCCATGATTTTATTAATCTCTCATAGAGATTTATTGATCGATACTGCTACGAAAATTACACGTTTGGGGGCACCATCGTGAAAAGTGTGCTTCGAGTGTTTAGAGGACAGAGCCGAGAGATGTTTTTAGCTGTGATTTTGGGTGGTGCTTCTCTCGGTGCCGCAGTTGGATTACTTGCTACAAGCGCTTGGCTCATCTCAATGGCATCGACTAGGCCTCCAGTGCTGGTCCTTGAAGTAGCAATTGTGAGCGTGCGTTTCTTTGGATTGTCCCGCGGTATTTTGAAGTACGTCAGCCGTATCCTGGAACACAACAGCGCATTAAAGATACAGACGGCATTACGGGTAAAGATCTATGAGAGATTCTCTAGGTTAATCCCATCAGATTATGCAAAACTCCATCGCGGCAATCTCCTTGCGCAAATTATTAATGATGTAGAACTGGCCCAAGATTTATGGTTACGTGTCGCATCACCGTGGCTTGCGGGATTAATATCGGGAACTGCTGGCATCACGATTATTCATTGGTTATTACCCGCCTGTGGAAACACCATCGGACTTCTCTTCTTACTTGCCTGCTTCGCAATCCCCTTCCTTGCAATGCTCGCCTCTAGCACCTCTGAAACCCGAAACTATGAGAGTCAGCTATTCGATCAAATTATGCAGATCGCCGAGTCAGCACCTGAGTCCTTGATATTCAACTATCACGAGGAGTTGCTCGGCCAGGTTGCTCTAGAACAGAGCAAGATCAGCAAGATCGAATCTACAAATGCTTCTCGTGCTGGTCTAGCCGCTGCCTTCTACTTCGTGGTACTTGGAATGTCGGTCCTGCTTTCACTTTGGTTCGCTGCGCGCGGCGTGCTCACTCACCATCTTGCAGGCATCAATATCGCTGTGGTCGCTTTAGTTCCGCTCGCAATTTTTGACGGATTGAGTTCACTCCCCAGCGCTTTCTCGCAGTTGCGCCAAGTGCTAGGAGCCATAGCAAATATTGAACCGATGCTGACACCAATAGCCGCACTAGATGTTGAAAATTCCTTGGTGCCACCCTTCATAAAACTGGAATTTAGAGCGCTGAAACCACTGATTGTGGATGCCAGAACCAGGGAAATTACCGCGGTAATCTCAAGTGGAGAGACCCTGCTTCTCACGGGCCGGTCTGGATCAGGAAAGTCTTCAATCATAAATTCCATACTTGGATTTGTTCCTTATTCAGGGGAGATACTTATAAATGGAAATCCATTGCAGCCTGGGGATTTTCATCTCTTTTCAACGCTCTTGCAAGATGATTACCTCTTTGGAACTTCCATCCGGGAAAATTTGAAGATAGGAAATCCTCTGGCATCAGATGCAGAGCTACTAGAGGTGCTAGAGCTGGTGGAACTGCGAGATTTCCTCGCTACTCTCCCAGAAGGGTTGGACACCATGATTGGATCTATGGGATTTAACTTCTCTGGTGGTGAGAAGCAACGGTTGAAACTAGCTCGCCTAATGCTGCGAAAAACTCCAATATTTATTCTGGATGAACCATATGAATTCCTGGATGCGAAGATGGTGGAGAGAATTTCAGTCAGAGTAGCGACGCGGCTTTCGAGCTCTGTCGTAATTCTCGTTTCGCACCTACCGCTGGCGACGGCATCACTATCCATTTCGCTTTCCTAGTCAGGATAGTTTTACCCACGGCAAAATCAGGGCCCACTGCTCCCATCCTGTTCGAACTAATCAGTCAGTTGGGTACTTAACACCTATCTGGCCTCGTACCGTATCTAGAACCTTCATAATTTCGACGCTCTCGGTAACACTCAAGATAGGGCTCTCAAGTAAACCTGCTGCCACGCATTTCTCTAAGTGCAGGGCTTGATACTGTCGCCCAACTCCCTTAATTTTCTCATCGTAGCTCTGAATAACTTCTCCACCTTGATTGAAGACTCTAAATGAGATTTGGCCATAGAAAGGTGAGTCAATTTCAATACGACCGAAGGTTCCAACAACTGTAGCTGTAACGGGCCCGGCCGCTGACATGCACGTGGTCAATGACGCCTGCGCTCCATTCGCATATTCAAAGATAAGAGATGTTGTCTCGTCCACCTGCTGGCCAGTGAGTGTCGCCTTGGCGGTAACTCTGGTCGGAAATCCAAGAACGCGTATCGCAAAGGAGACCGGGTAAATTCCCAGATCTAAGAGCGCTCCACCCCCCAAATCTGGCTCCCAAAGACGAGGGATATCTGGCAGATATTGACTATGGTCTGCAGTTACTAATTTGATTTCGCCCAGGTTGCCCGAATTGATTACTTCGAATATGGCGTCCATTGAGGGTAGAAAGCGAGTCCACATAGCTTCCAAGACAAATAATTTCTTTGCACTGGCTAATTCTTTGATCTCTTGCGCCTCTCGAGCATTGATTGTGAAAGGCTTTTCCAGAAGAACATGCTTGCCAGCATTAAGTGCCAGCAGCGCATGTTGGTGATGCCAGGGGTGAGGGGTCGAAATATAGATCGCATCTACTTCGGGATCATTGACAAGCGCTTCATAGCCCTGATGGCGGCTCGGAATTCCAAATTTATCTGCAAATTCATTGGCCTTTACTAAATCTCGAGCCCCCACTGCTTGAATATGTATTCCTGCGATACGAAAATCGTCAGCCACAGCCGTGGCGATGCCTCCTGCACTTAAGAAACCCCAACGTAGCGCGCTCATATTCCAAGTGCCTTCTTTCCTAGGTCTGTAGCTGCCAATTGCGCGGCCGCTGGTGAAACTTTAAATTCATTGACCAGGCGATTGTATGCCGAATCCATGGTTAATGTACTTCCCGCAAGGGAACCATTTGATACTAGGGTCGCGACGCCATCTTGAACCTTGACTTGTAAATCTCCAATTGAATAATCGCCATCGCTGCCGCCCGCAGCCGACATTGCATCCGTGATGAGAATGATTCGACTTGGCGCCACTTTCAGTAAAAGTTCAACAGCGGAGTGAATAACGTGCACTCCATCCAATACCAACTCAAAGTAAATATCAGGATTAATAAGAAGCGCATTTGTAATTGTGGCGATCCGATGATCCAGCTTGGGAAGAGCATTAAACATATGGGTAACAATGGTGGCGCCAGCGGCAATTGCGGGGTGCGCTTCCTCTGCGGTGGCGTTGCTATGCCCGAGAGCTACGGTTACATCGAGGCTTCTGAGTAGTTTGATCGCGGCTAACGCACCAGGTAATTCTGGGGCGATTGTCACCATTCGAATGTGCCCTTGACCAACTTCGATCAATTCCTTGATTTCATCTAACTTCGGTTCGCGAAGTAATTTTGGATTGTGCGCGCCACATTTGGCGCTCGAAAGGTATGGTCCCTCAAGGTGTATTCCAGCGATACTTCCATCGAGAACAAAGGGAATCAAATTCTCAATCTGCGACTTAAGAAGATCTAAAGGTTCGGTCACCAGACTGGCAATTTGAGTCGTGGTTCCATGTGAACGGTGCATTGCTAGTGCTTTCGCAACGTGTTGGGGATTAGGATCGCTAAAACTAAATCCACCTCCACCATGGCAATGGATATCAGTAAACCCGGAAATCATAAGCTCTCACTCGCTAGCAGATCTAGTGCCAAAATGGCGCATCCGATGGTCCCGGCGTTCATCCCGAAGTCGGCAATAAGTAACTGCGGCATCCGTTGAAAGGTCAATCGTTCTTCAAGTATCGCTCGCAGGGGATCGATCAGAATCGTGCCCGCTTGTGATAACCCACCCCCGAAGATAATTGCTTCTGGAGCCAAAATAGTAATGAGATCTTCCAGCGCCACTGCTAAATATGCAATCGCCTGTTCCCAGACCTGCCAAGCATGGTCATCGCTTCTAATGCGAGTGAGGATTTCCTTCGCGGCTATGCGATATCCAGTTCGCTTCTCATATTCCCGCGAAATAGCTGCTGCAGATGAGATGGATTCTAAACATCCAGACAATCCGCAGACGCACGGAATATCATGTCCAACGTTGAGATGACCTATCTCCCCCGCATAACCATCGCTACTTCGAATCTTGCCATCGATAATCAGTGCAGCTGAGATGCCCGTTCCCATCGCGATAAATATTGATTGCTGAAAACCTTTTGCAGCGCCAGCGCGTAATTCCGCGACACCGCCCGTGCGCACATCATGACCGAAAGCAACTGGCAGATTAACCTCCTTAGCTACTAACTCTTTGATGGGAAGATCTTTCCACCCCAGATTTCCGGCCCAGCGACTTATCCCCCGCACTTCATCCAAAGATCCAGGTACAGCAAGCCCCACTGCACTGACATGCTGAGTTTGCTCAAGTTCTTTGACGATAGTGGAGAGTAATTGTGCCGTAGTGCGACCAGTTGGATCGTCTTTGGGAGTGGGAGCGCTGGTGGTAATTACAACCTCTAGCGTCTGCGATACAAGAGCAGCTTTAATCGCGGTGCCGCCAACATCAATTGCAGCGACATATTTCATCTGCACACTTTAGTTGAGATTGAGTGCAATCTGATTGAGTTCAATCTGATTAATTTAAAATAATTGAACGTGAAAGGTTTCGTGGAAAATCCGGATTCAATCCCTTAAGGCGAGCGAGCGCAATAGCGAGTCGTTGTGCCTTGATGAGGTGAGCCATTGGATCAAGTCTGCTTGATTCAAAAGTAGCGCCGGTTCGGGCAATATCTGCGATGAGCGCAGGTTCAATTTCGCCAAATGCCCAGACAGCTCTTCCTGGCTGCGAGATAGCTAGTGGACCATGGCGATAATCCATGGCGGGGTAGGCCTCGGCCCAAAATTGGGCCGCTTCACGAGTTTTGAGAGCAGCTTCCGATGCAAGACCTATGGTCCAACCCGTTCCGATGTACGTGATCTCATCCATCATCGGCAACTCACCTAGGTCCTCGGTCAAAGCAGCTTCTGCCTGCAAAGCGAGCGCATTGAGATCAGTTCCGAGTGTGGTACGGAGTAAACCGAGTGCAGCGGTGGCCCAGCGAGTTTGAACAACCGATTGCTCGTCGGCAAAATCCATAAT
>Ga0007804_1000318_pt1 | contig 18371 bp, 15 predicted proteins | sample CryBogCBE25Aug07_FD_60367 | JGI IMG/M metagenome (GOLD analysis project Ga0007804, IMG submission 60367) | Freshwater microbial communities from Crystal Bog, Wisconsin, USA - CBE25Aug07 | ecosystem: Environmental > Aquatic > Freshwater > Lake | place: Crystal Bog, Wisconsin, USA | collected... | reverse complement strand
GGCCACCCACGGAAATCAGTGGTGGTTCGTCGGCCCGCAGTTCGAGGCGCGGTGCACGGGACTTGTCGTGAGCGATGTTGTAGAGCAGACCGACGGCGGCCAGTTCCGTCAAGAGTGCCGACCCGCCATAACTAACGAAGGGCAGGGGGACGCCGGTAACGGCCCAGAGCCCCACGACCGAGGCGATGTTGATGATGGCCTCCAACGTGATCCAGGCCGTAATGCCAACGGCGAGGAGGCGGTAGACGTCGTTCGTGCAGTTGCGGGCGATCTTGATACCGGTAAACAGAAAAGCCACGAAGAGGGCGATGACGGCGATGGTGCCAATGAAGCCGAGTTCTTCGCCGATAATCGAGAAGATGAAGTCGGTGTGGGGGTTCGGCAACAGTCCCCACTTCTCGCGACTGTGGCCGTAACCGAGGCCGGCGAGCCCACCGGCCCCGAGGCCAATCTTGGACTGCAGGAGCTGGTAGCCCGAGGTGCTGAGGTCCGAACCCTGGTGCAGGACGGCCGCGACGCGGGCCCAGGCGTAGGTCGAGGCGACACTGTAAAGAAGTCCGCCGGTAATGGCCGTGCCGGTCGTGATGGCCACCTGGAACCACGACATACCGGCCTGGAACAACATGACGAAGGCAATCGCGCCAACAATTGATGCCGTGCCGAGGTCGTGCTCGAGCAAAATAAAGCCCACGCCCAGAGCAATGGGCGACATCCACATCATCAGGTGCTGGCCGCTGCCGAGGCGGCGGTAGTACCGAGCGACAACCGTTGCGACGTAGACCAGCGTCACTAACTTGAAAAACTCCGAGGGCTGCAAGTTGAATCCGCCAATCGACAGCCACCGCTTGCCGCCACTCACGCTCGTGCCGGCAAAGGCCACGTAGACAAGGCTGGCAAGCGACACCACCAGGAGGGGGAAGGCCCAGCGGAGCAGATTCTGCAAACGAAAGTGCATCATGAACAACATGGCGAAGAAGCCCAGCACCAGCCACAGCACGTCGTTCTTCATGATGGAAAAGGCCGAGCCGTTGAGGGCGGCCTGGCCCTCGGAGGCCGAGGCCACCATGAAGGTGCCGACGGCGACGAGGGCCACGGTGATGAGCAGGAGGCGCAACGCGGTGGCGTTGCCTCGTGGTAGCGGCTGAAAGAATCCCCGAAGCGTCATCAAATCACCTTGGCAATCTTGACGAAATCACCGTAGAAAATTCCGAGGCCGAGGGCTGCCAGCAGCGCGGCCAGAATCCAGAACCGGATGATGACCGTGATCTCGGGCCACCCCTTTAATTCGAAGTGGTGATGGAAGGGCGCCATGCGAAAAATACGGCGACCGAAGACCCGGAAACTAAACACCTGCAGGATGACCGACAGCGTCTCGGCGACGAAGAGTCCACCGATGATGGGGAGCAGCAGATCGAGGTTCATCAACAAGCACAACGCCCCGAGACCGGTGCCGATGGCCAACGACCCGGTGTCGCCCATATAGATGCGCGCCGGGGCCGCGTTCCACCACAGAAAGCCCAGGGTGGCTCCCACGAGAGCAACGGCCACGAGGGCCAAGTCGAGCGAGGCGTGCAGGTGGTAAATCTGAAAGTGGCGATACTGCCAGTAGCCGATAATCGAGAGCACTCCGAAGCAGAACGCGCCCGAGCCGGCCGCCAGTCCGTCAAGGCCGTCGGTGAGATTGACCGCGTTGGACGTCGCAATAATGACGAAGGCCGCAATGGCCATCCAGCCGATTTCCGAGAGGTTCCAGCCCGGCAGGCTCACGCGCGTGAAGGAAAGGTGCGTCGACGTGTGGACCCAGTAGATGGCCGCGAGGGCGAACCCGGCGGCGATGAGGACTTGGCCAGCCAACTTGCCGCGCTTGTTGAGCCCCAAGTTACGGGCGTTGCGAATGCCAATGAAGTCGTCGAGGAAGCCCAACAGTCCCGAGGCAACAAAGACGGCCACCACCAAGAGGCCACTCCGGGTGAAGGTCAGCGCCGATCCGAGGTGGCCACAGATGTAGCCGAGCACGGTGGCCAGCACGATGATCACGCCACCCATCGTCGGCGTCCCGGCCTTGGCCTGGTGGGAAGCCGGGCCGTCTTCACGAATGCGCTGACCCATCGAGCGTGACTGGACGAAACGAATCCACCAGGGCGTGGCCAACAGCGCCACCAGGAATCCCACGCCGCCGGACTTCATCAAACTCAACATTCGGGCCTCACCTCAACAGCTCCCGTGCAATTTCGCGGTCATCAAAGGCTACGACCTCGTCACCGATAGTTTGTGTCGCTTCGTGGCCCTTTCCGGCGATGATGACGACATCCGTTGGCCCGGCCTCGCCCAGGGCGAGGGCAATGGCGGCGCGTCGGTCGTCGCAGCGCACCGCCGCACCCTCCACACCGGTCAAGATCTCGTCGATAATGGCCGCGGGATCTTCGTGACGGGGGTTGTCGGAGGTTACAACGACGATGTCCGACAGTGACGACGCGATTCGGCCCATGACCGGCCGCTTGGCCCGGTCCCGCTCACCGCCGCAGCCAAAGACCGTGATGATCCGACCGGTCGCCAAGGTGCGCGTCGTCTCCAGGAGGCGCTGGAGACCGTCAGGCGTGTGGGCGTAGTCGACAATCACCGTCGGCCCCTTGGTCGATACCAGTTCAAAGCGACCCGGCACCGTCCGCAAGCGACTGACCGCCTGGCACAGGTCCGTGAGGTCGGCGCCCAATTCAGCCATGATCGTCATTGCGACGAGCAGATTGGCGACGTTGTACTCCCCCACCAGCGGTGACAAGACCAGTCGGCCCCGCCAGAAGAAGGTGGTGCCCGTCAAGCTCAACTGCACGTCAGCGGCGTCAGTCCGCGATACGGGAACGACCGTGAGCGGCGTCTCCCTTGCGAGGCGGGCGCCGTAGGGGTCGTCGACCCAGATCACGGCCCGCGAGGCGTAGACCGGGGAAAACAGTTGGGCCTTGGCGAGGTAGTAGTGCTCCATGTCGCCGTGATAATCAAGGTGGTCGTGGCTCAAGTTCGTGAAGGCCGCGATTGCGAAGTGCAGTCCCGCAACTCGTTGTTGATCGAGGGCGTGGCTCGACACCTCGAGAGCGACGACCCGCCGCTCCCCGCTTTCTGCCAACGACGACCGGACGTCGGTAAGGGTGCGCCAGAGTTCGGGTGGCGCCGGGGTCGTGCGCACGTTGGTTAACGTGCCAATCGACGCCCCCGGCCAGCCGAGTTCATTGGCCAGCGCCGCAACCAACGTGGCCACACTGGTCTTGCCATTCGTTCCCGTAATTCCCACGAGGGTTAACCCCTGGTCGGGCCAGCCCTCGACCGCCGCCGACGCGTGGGCCAGGGCTGGACGCATAGCCTCCTCGGGCAGCACGATAACGGGGACGGTCGTCGTGAGTGGCGTCGAAGAGACGACCGCAATAGCCCCTCGGGCGATGGCGTCAGCGAGGTGCTGACGTCCGTCAGTTACCGATCCCGGCATGGCGAAGAAGAGCGTGCCTGGCTGGCAGGCGCGACTGTCACTCTCGACGCGTGAGATCTCGAGCGCCGCGTCACGCAGGTCCATGGTGAGACCGTCGAAGAAGTCACCGAGTTGCATCACGTCACGTCCGAGGCGTAGCCGGCTTGGCCCTTGAGCGGGTGAATAATCACGCCGCTCGAGGGGATGTTGTAGTGGTGCAGGGCGTAGCTCATGACCTCCTGGAACACGGGGGCGGCAACGGCGCCACCGAAGATGGTCGTCTGGGGCCGCTCCACGACCACGATCATTGACAAGGTCGGATTGTTGGCCGGCGCGAAGCCCACGAAGCTGGCGTTGTACTCCCCCACCAGCAAACGATTCGCACCCGGCGCCGGGATGGTGGCCGTTCCGGTCTTGCCGGCGACGACGTACCCGGGAATGATGGCGTTCGTACCGGTGCCGGCCAGCACCACCTGCTGGAGCATGTGATTCATGGTGGCCGCCACGCCCGTCGAAAGGGCCCGACGCTGCACCGACGGAGCCGTGGACTTCACGGCACCGTTGGGGCTTACAACCGCCCGGACCAGCCGCGGCTCAACGAACACACCGCCATTGGCGATGGCGTTGTAGGCATCGAGCACTTGGATTGCCGGCACGGCGTCGACCTGACCGATGGGGAGGGCCACCTGGTCCGAGGCGTACCAGTTGGCCGCATTGACCAATAGACCGGCTGTTTCGCCCGGGAAGTTCACCGACGTCAACTGGCCAAAGCCCAGCCGTTCGACCTGGGCCAAGATTCGATTCTCACCGATGCGGGCCCCGATTTCGTACGTACCGATGTTGGACGACAGCGCCAAAATCTGCGTGGCACTCAGGTGCTCCAGACCGTGGGCCTCGGCGTCGTGGAAGGGACGACCACCAACGACGACGGCGTTAGGTACGGCGAAAACGCTCTTGGGCGTGATGGCTCCCGCCTGGAGGGCGGCAGAAAAGGTGACGGCCTTAAAGACCGAGCCTGGTTCATAGGCCTGGGTGAAGGGCAGATTGTTGATGGTCTGCTCGATACCGGGAATCCCAATCGACTGACCCCACGAGGGAATCGGCCCGAGGACCCCGGCGTTGGTCTTGGTATTAACGAGCGAGACATCGGCCAGGACTTCACCCGTCTTCACGTCCATGACCACGGCCTGGCCCGTAATGCCACCGACGGCCTTGAGCTGGTTACCCAGCACCCGTTCGGCCACGAACTGGAGTTGGTTGTCGATAGTTAACTCGAGACCCATACCCGGCTGTGACTTCTTGATGACGGACGTATACGTACTCGGTAGGTTGACCCCCGAGGGCACCACGAACTCGCGATCAAGTCCGGCCCGACCCGCCAGCAGCGTCTGGTCGGCGTACTCCAGACCCGTGGAGCCGGCGCCCGTCGCGTTGGTACGGCCGAGGATTGACTGCGCCAAGGTGCCGTTGGGATAACTACGCGACGAGGAGTCCTGGACGACAATGCCTGGGAAGTTGTGCGACGTAATGGCTCGACCGTCGGCAAGGTCGAGCGTCGAGTTCAAGACGACATACCCATTGTGCTCCGACAGCAGCTTGGTGAGTTTGCCGACCGGCACCTTCACCAGACCAGCCATCGCCTCGGCCTCCTGGTGGGGCTGGGTGATTTGAAAGTCGTCGGCCAACACCAGTGCCGTCGGCTCAGAAATAGCGAGGATGTGGCCGTAGCGGTCGTAGATGCCACCACGCAGCGCGGGCGTCGCGATGTCCCGGCGAACCTGCGAGACCGATAACGCACTGTACGAACCGTGATTAACGACCTGAAGGAAGAAGAGTCGAATCCCGAGAATCAGGAAAATGCCGGCCAGCAGGGCCCGCAGACCGATGAGTCGACGACTCGATGGGGGTGGCGACGTGGGCTTCTGGGCGCGAGTTCGAGCGTGCGTCGATGTAGCGTGAGCGCTCACCGCGACGTCCTTGGCGTGACCGGTGCAGAACCGAGAAATTTCGGGAGCGGCAAGGTCGCGGCAAGCGACGTCGAGGGAACTTGCGACACCGTGACGGGATCGACCAAGTGGAGCGAAGAGGCGTGGCTGGCGACGACATTGGGCGCGGAGAGGTTCGACACTGCCCCGACCTGGGTGGCGTAGGTCGACTGGGCCGTGGCGAGTTCAAGCTGCAATGTGTGGAGGCGCACCTGTCGGGCTGCATTTTCCATGACGCCCACCATCGAGACCACCGCCGCGAGGAGAATGACCGCCACGCTCTTCACCAGTGGTGAAACGCGCGTGGTGCGCCGCGGCGCGACGCGAGTTGGTGACGTTCCCTCAACGGGGCGAAGTGGGACGCGGCGATCGGTCCCGCGACGAGGGCTCTCGAAACGACGAGGAATGCTGATAATGCTCACGACGGAACCTTTCGAGCGACGCGATACCGAGCCGAGCGGGCTCGAGGATTACGGGCAATCTCGTCGGCGGTGGCCAACTGCGAACTGGCGCGCAAGACGGCTGCCCGCGGGACAGCGCCGCAGACGCAACCCAGTGCGTACGAACAGGTGCAGCCACCAGTCGACCACTCGTGAAAGGTCGACTTCACCAGGCGATCCTCACCAGAGTGGTACGAAATAACGGCCAGCAGACCACCGTCGGCCAATACCGAAAGGGCCCCTTCGAGACCGGTCTCCAGCTGTTCCATTTCGTTATTGACGGCAATACGCAGGGCCTGAAACACCCGGGTTGCAACGTGTCCCTTACGACGCGCGGCCATCGGCACGGCCCGTTCCACCGCTGCGCTCAACTCATTGGTCGTGGTCGGCAGGGCACTGAGCACCGAGCGGGCAATAGCCCCAGCGAAACGGTCTTCGCCGTTCTCACGAAGGAGACGAGTGAACTCGTGCACCTCGGCCTGGGCGATGTACTGGGCCGCGGTCAGTCCCGTCGTCGGGTCCATGCGCATATCAAGCGGCGCGTCGGCCCGGAAGGAGAAGCCGCGTGATCCTTCATCGAGTTGGTGGGAGGAGACACCTAGGTCCATGAGCACACCAACCACGGGGGCGCCCGCAATCCACTCCTGGTGCGCCGCCACGACGTCGCCAATGGAGGCGAACGTGGCGGCCGCGATCATCCAGCGACCAGCAAAGGGGGCCAGTACGGCACTGGCCTGGGCCCGAGCGGCCGGGTCACGGTCGATCCCGAGAATGCGGATGGTCGGCATCGTCGCCAACAGACGGGCGCTGTGGCCGCCGCCGCCGAGCGTGGCGTCAATAATGACGCCATCGGCGCAGTCGGCGAAGGTGGCCAGGACTTCGGTGACCATAACGGGCTCGTGGTACTCGGTGCGCTCCACCGGCAGCCTTTCAATCGGTGCGTCGGCCGCGCAGGCGGAGAATGAAGCGCGACCTCCTTCACTGATTGCCAGGCTGCTCATGGAGCGCGGACGAAACGAGGGGCGCAACATGGTCATTCCGTTGCCCCTTCGAGGAAGAAGTCGCTCGCGGCCTCAACTCGGGCGGCGAAACGCTCAGGACTCCAGAGCTCGACGTGGGAGAGGTGGCCAATGATGATGACCTCGTCTTCGAGGGCGCCAATCTTGCGGACGTTGGGCGGCAGGGCGAACCGCCCCTGACGGTCGACTTCAACTTCGGATGACGCGGCCGCCCAAAAGCGACTGCGCTGCTTGCCGGCGTCGACCACTGAACTACTGACCGCTTCGTACTCGGTGGCTCGGCGAATGAACTCCCCACTCGTCCAGAGCGAGATGCAGCCGCCGGTGTCGGGGGCGAGGTAGCCCCCATGCTCAAAGGCCGGGCGAAATTTGACGGGCAGGATGAGTCGACCCTTGGCATCCAGCGAGTGCTGAAACTGGCCGACAAAGACGTTCATGACTACCCCTCGGGGAAACCCTTTTTCCCCACTTGCTCACCATATCACTCCCTAAATACCCACTTTGCTCCCAAAACCTGTGATTTTGCTCACAAAATGCCAAAACGGGACATGGCTATCGCCAGGTCCCGTGAAAATGGAAAAATTGTGGAAGGTGCCGCTACGGCAAGAGGTAGAGCTGACGATACGTAGCGGGGGCGCTCATCAGGCGCAATGCATCAACGAGCTGATCGCCGTCAAGGCCGAGGGAGTGCAGACTGTGGTGAGCCAGAGCGTCGGCCAACGTCGGTGCCGGATCGGCGATTAGGGAGGCCAAATCACTCGAATCTGAGGCGTGGAGGACGGTTGAGACAAAAAATCCCTCCCGCACCCGCCACTGCGTGACGCCCACGAGCTTGCGATCCTCGACAAAAATTTCGCCCGGTCCCCGCCCGCTAAAGCAGGCCACGCGAAGGGTGGGGTCGTCGATGACCCGGCCCTCGTGCCGCTGGGGATCGAGGCCGGCCTCTTGAAGAGCCGACTCCCACCACTGCCCGGCCAACTGCGATCCCGCGTGCACGTCGAAGGCCCAGCGGGGGTCGTCACGAGGAATCCACCAGTCAACCCAGACGTCATCAGGACGGAGCAGTACGGCTCCCCCGCCACCACGGCGACGGCGCAGCCCGATGGTTGAGGCCGACGGCGCGAGGACGGCAGACGACTGACTTCCGCCCAGCACAATCGTTGGCGCCGCCAAGCGAACCACGAACATCATTGGCTCGGCCAACGTGCGCAGGACTTCGTAGTCGTAGAGTTCCTCGATCTCGTCGTTCACGAGGCGAGGGGCAAAAACGGGGCCCAGAGCGGATCGGGATCCGATACGTGGCGCCAACGCCACCACGGCCCTTCGGGCACTCGAGGCTCAAACTGCATGCGCCAGCCAATCTCCTCGAGGAGGCGATCGCCCTTTTGCATGTTGTGGCGTCGACAGGCGGCCACGACGTTCGTCCACTCGTGTCGACCACCCCGACTCCGCGGCACGACGTGATCAATAGTGTCGGCGTGTCCGAGGCAGTAAGCGCACTTGTAGCCGTCACGAAGGAGTAACGAGCGCCGGGTCAGCGGAGGTGTTCGCATGCGAGAGGGAATTCGCACCATTTCGTGCAGTCGAACTATCGAAGGAATCGCCACTTCAATCGAGGTTGAATGACAGACCACCGGATCCTCCGGGGTGGCAATTGGCTCGGCTCGACCAGCCAGTAGCAAGACCACCGCGCGGCGCTCGCTCACGAGTTGCAACGGTTCAAACGTTGCATTCAAGAGGAGTACACGGCCCACGGGACTACCCTACCGACCGGACCGCTGCTTAATCGACCACTTTGCGGCGGCCACCACAGCTTCCGGTTCGAGCACGCCGTCTCGTCCCGCCACCGTGGATATTCGAAAGGCCCAATACGACTCGTCGGGCACCGGCAAGAAGGGGGCCTGGGCCCACCACCGCCGACGGCGCATGCGCCAGGCAGATCGAATGACCGGCAGGACGCCCGACGGGTGTCGCAGCAGGTAGCGCCCCAGACCCTTCGGCCACCACTTCTTCACGACCGACCTCGCCATCCGACTAACGCGGCACCGAGCAGAGGACCGGTGTCGCCGAGGCCCGAGGGCGCTATGACGAGCGACGTCGAGTAGTGCATCGTGGCCATCGAACGGGCCGTTGTGGTGGCCGTGGTGAAGAAGTCGTCACCGTAGCCGAGGGCCACGGAGCCGGCCACGAAGCAGTGATTGAAATCCAGCACGGACGCCAGCGTCCCGAGTCCGCGGCCAACGTAGACGGCCGTCTGGTGCCGGACCTCTGGCGAGGCGTCGGCCGGCGAGGCCCCTGTCTGTTCAGCGATCGCCCAGCCGGAAGCGTGCGCCTCTAAGCATCCCTTGGCCCCGCAAGAGCACTGCCGTCCGTCAGGGACCACGTTGATGTGGCCGAGGTGCCCACCATTGCCCGAGTCACCATCGAGAAGACGGCCGTCAAGAACAAGCGCCCCACCTACCCCGGTCGAGACAACGAGCGAGGCGTAGTTCTTGAGTTTCGTCGCAGCCCCGAAGACTCCTTCGGCCAATGCGATCGCTCGCACGTCACCTTCGACGGCCGTTGGCAGGCCCGTTGAGCGGGCGAGTTCGGCGGCTAAGGGGAACTGCCGCCATTGGGGAATGTTGAGCGGTGAGACCCACTCGCCGCCGCGGGCCATTGGTCCCGCGCACGCCACGCCCAACGATTCGACAGAAAAGCGATCCTGCAGCGATGACAGGAGAGAGGTGATGTCGTCGAAGAGGTGGTGCCCCGCCTCGGCGACGGACACGCGCTCGCGGGCGAGCAGTTCGCCGGTCGGACTTACGACCGAGGCCTCAGCCTTGGTGCCCCCAATGTCGAGAGCGAGGCAGTTCGCGGACGGCGAATGACCCACAGTCATTATGAACGACGCTTTTGACGCATGACCCATTCTCGCAGACCGACCAACTTTTTGGAAGCACCCGTCGCTTCGTCTGCGCCAGCAGGACGGGTGATGTCGCGCCACGAGGCGCGACCAATACGGCGAGCATTCCGCTCAACAACGACCGCCGACGCGAACATCATCGCGACGCCAATAATGCCCACAATGATGTTCTGCGAGAAGAAGACGACGAGGATAAGGAGGCCCAGAAGAAACCCGAGGATTCCCCAGCGAACCTGACGCAGGGAGTGGGAGTAGACGTTGGTTTCGCGAACATTCTTCGCGAACTGGGGGTCGTTCTTAGACAAGGACTCTTCGAGTTCGGCCAGAATCCGCTGTTCGTGTTCAGACAGTGGCATCAGTTCTCCTTCCTTGTTTTCTGTAGCGTACCCGTTGTATCACCAGTTGTGCCTCGCCGTCGAGAGGCCAAGCGCTTACAAAACGGTATCGACGTTCGACATCGGAATTTCGTCCGACACGTGGTGCACGCTGGTCCGCAACTTGACCTCGGGCAAGGTCAGCGAAAGGACGAACGCCAGCACCCCAACGGGAATAGCCCAGAGGTACACGTCGGAAATACTGCGCGACAGGGCGTGTACGAAGACAACCAGGACGGCCGGCGGGAGGTGCCGGAACTCGGCCGGGGTTAGGCGTGAAAACGACGGGATAACCCCGCTGTAGTGAATGGCGGTCAGGCCACTGCGCAGCTTGATTGGCAACTCGTTGCTGAAGAAGGCGCCGAAGATTGCCGTGCCGAACGATCCGCCAATCGAGCGGAAGAAGTTAGCGCCAGCCGTCGCGGCGCCGACTTCGGACATATTCACGGCGTTTTGCACGGCCGTAATGAGAATCTGCATCACCATGCCCAGTCCCACACCGAGGATGAACATATAGATAGCCGTCGTGACCGCGGAGGTGGACACCCCGATGGTCCCGAGCAGGCCCAGTCCAATCGTCATCACCGCCGTACCGGCGATAGGGAACGGACGATACTTTTTGCCGCGAGCGACCAGCTGGCCGACGACAATCGATGCGCCGAAGAGGCCGACCATCATGGGCAACAGGCGAAGACCGGAGCTGGTCGGCGAGGCGCCGTGTACATCTTGGAAGTACAGCGGCAGGAGCGTGAGTGCTCCGAACATCGCGAAGCCCACGACGAAGCCAATGGCCGAGGCCGACGCGAACACTCGGTTCTTGAAAAGCCCCATCGACAGAACCGGCTCCGGGGAGCGGCGCTCGACGAAGACGAAGGCGACGGCGAGGACGAATCCGCCCACCAACAGACTGACCGACTGCGTCGATCCCCAGGCCCACGATGACCCGCCGAGCGAGGTGAAGAGGATGAGGGCTGTGGACGAGGCCGTCAGCAGAATGATGCCCAGGTAGTCGATGACGTGCTTAATGCGCGTCGCGGCGTTGGGGAGGGCCGCCGCCGTTACGACGAGGGCAACGATGCCGAAGGGGATGTTGACAAAAAAGATCCATCGCCAGCTCCAGTACTCAACGATGAAGCCGCCCAGAAGTGGTCCCAGAACGGTGGCCGCCCCAAACACGGCCCCGAAGAGGCCGGAGTACTTGCCCCGCTCCCGCGGCGGGACCACGTCGGCGATGACGGCCTGGGCACCGACCATGAGGCCACCACCCCCGAGGCCCTGGATGGCGCGGAAGAGGATGAGGGTGATCATCGACGACGCGAACCCGCAGAGGATTGAGCCAACCAAGAACAGGATGATGGCCGACTGGAAGTAGACCTTGCGGCCGTGGAGATCGCCGAGCTTGCCCCACAACGGCGTCGAGACCGTGGACGCCAAGAGGTAGGACACGACTACCCAACTGAGGTGGGAAGAACCGTGAAGATCGCCCACAATGGTCGGCAGGGCCGTCGAGACGATGGTGCCGTCGAGCGCGGCCAGCAACATACCGAGCATGAGCGCACTGAGCACCCAGTACAAATCGCGCTTAGCCAGCGCCGGAGTCGAGATTTCACTCACCGGTGGACCTTTCTCGAAGGGTCGCCGCAGCGACGGGAGAAACCCACGCTACCGGTGACCATTGACTTTTCTAGCGACCTAGTCTGACGGGGTGCCTCCCGTCACTCCAAAGTGGTACGAACGTCCGACCCTCGCCGCAATTGGCCTCGCCGTGGGTGCGGCGACGGCTCTGACGTGGTCAGCAATCGGCCCGTCGAGCTATCTTCACGTCACGCAACAAGCGTGGTTCCACGTTTCGCTGCACGACGTCGCCGTCAACGTTCTCTTGACCATCTTCTTCCTCGGCATCGGCATTGAAATTGCCCGCGAACGGCGTCACGGGGCGCTCCGCAGCCGGGCGAGTGCCTCGGCTCCCGTTGTGGCGGCCCTCGGCGGGATGGCCGCGACGGCCTTCTTAATGGTCGTCGCCGGCGTCGTCTCCCACACCGACACCATTACGAAGAGCTGGGGCGTACCGATGGCCACCGACGTCGCCCTCGTTGTCGGCGCCATCGCCCTCGCCGGCCCTCGAATCCCACGGGAGCTCCGTCTATTCCTTCTCGCCCTGGCTGTCGTTGACGACGCGGGCTCACTGGCCGTCTTGACGTTCACTGGCGCAACCCACCTCCGACCGGTCGGCCTGCTCTGCGCTAGTGCCGTTATTGCGGTGCTCCCCTGGGTGCGTCGTCGAGAACGTGCCGTCTTGTGGTCCGTTGCTCTCGCTGGGTTATGGGCCACATTTCTCTGGGCCGGACTCGAGCCGGCGCTCGCCGGCGCTGTCGTCGGCTTCGCCGTGCACGCCACGGCGGCCGCCGTGTCTGTTGAGCAATGGTGTTCGCGATGGTCGGCGCGGGTCGTCTTGCCCCTCTTCGCCCTCACCGCCTGTGGCCTCAGCTGGCACGCCCTCTCGGCGCAAAGCGTTCCGGTGGCCACCACCATTGTGGTGGTCCGGATACTCGGCAAAGTGATCGGGATCAGTGGGGTGCTCTGGCTCATTGCTCGGACGCAACGAGATTCCAGTCACGTCTTCACGTCACGACAAATGCTCGGTGCCGGCTCGCTCTGCGCGATGGGCTTTACCGTGCCACTGCTCTTTGCTCAAGCTGATTTTGGTCGAACGAGTGCGACGTACGGTGCTCTCACCGTGGGCTTACTCGTTGCCACGGTTCTGGGCGGCGCGCTCGGCCTCGCCCTCCTTTGGCGACGCGACTAGGCGCCGAGTCCAATCGGGCAAGTGACCCCGGTGCCGCCCAAGCCGCAGTACCCGTTGGGGTTAGCAATCAAGTACTGCTGGTGGTACTCCTCGGCCATGTAGAACGGTCCGGCCGGCTCGATTTCTGTGGTGATCTGTCCGTACCCCTTGGCCGTGAGGCGCTCCTGGTAGGCATCGCGCACCGTGGCCGCCACTGACGCCTGGTCGTCGTTGACGGTGTAGATCGCGCTGCGGTACTGGGTACCGATGTCGTTGCCCTGACGCATGCCTTGCGTCGGGTTGTGGCTTTCGAGGAAGAGGCCGACCAGCTGCTCATAGGTCACCACGGCTGGATCAAAGACCACTTTGACCACCTCAGCGTGGCCCGTCGCACCGGTGCAGACCTCCTGGTACGTCGGGTTGGGCGTGAATCCACCCTGGTACCCGGCGGCCGTGGTCAAGACACCCGGCGTTTCAAAGAACTTGCGTTCGGCTCCCCAGAAGCAACCGAGGGCGAAGTAGGCCGTTTCCGACCCTTCGGGCGCCATGGTCATATCGGTCCCAAGTGAAAGGTGAGCCCGATCGACCGAAAGAGGAGTCGATCGACCCGGGAGGGCCTGGTCCGCCGTGATCATGGTCTGTGAAGTACGCATGAGCAGACTTTATGGCGAAAATTCCCGTCGCCGTGCGCCTACGCTTGAGACCGTGGCCACCTCCTTAACCATTGACGAAGTGCTCGCCGCGCTCCGCGCCGAGGGGAAGCGAATTACCCAACCCAAGCGCGCCGTTGTTCGGGCGCTCGTTGAGGCCAACGACCACCTCACCGCCGACATGATCACCGTCGCCGTGCAGCGATACGTCGACGACATTTCCCCGTCGACCGTGTACCGGATTTTGGAGGAACTTGAGGAGTTTGGCCTCGTTGAGCACACGCACGCAGGTCACCTTGCGGCCAGTTACCACTTGGCCGGCCGCGATCACGGGCACGTGACCTGCGAACAGTGCAACGTGACCTTCGAAGTGCCGAATGAACTATTTGACCGCTTCAGCCGCGAACTACGCCTCGCAACGGGCTTTCAGCTGGACCGCCATCACGTCGCCCTGTCGGGGCTCTGCGAAGACTGCGCCGCGCACTAACCTCCTAAAGAGAGCCATGCTAAAAATCGACCACATCTCGAAGCAGTACCGCGACACCCTCGCCATTGACGACCTCAATTTTGACGTGACGCCGGGCGTCGTGACTGGCTTTCTCGGACCCAACGGGTCGGGTAAGTCAACGACGATGCGCATCATTATGGGGCTCGACCGACCGACCAAGGGCCAAGCCACCATTAACGGCCAGTCGTATCACGACCTGAAGGCGCCCCTTCGCGAGGTCGGCGCCCTCCTCGACGCTAAATCAGTCAACCCGAAGCGCTCGGCGCGAAATCACCTGCGCGCCCTCGCCGCTTCAAACAACATTCCCTACCGTCGCGTCGACGAGGTGCTCGAATTCGTCGGCATCGCCTCGGTGGCGAACAAGAAGGTCGGCGGCTTTTCACTCGGCATGAGTCAGCGACTCGGCATCGCCGGCGCCCTTCTCGGCGACCCTGGCGTGTTGCTCTTTGACGAGCCCGTCAACGGCCTCGACCCCGAGGGCATCCGCTGGATTCGTGACTTCTTTCGGTCACTCGCCAAAGAGGGTCGCACCGTCTTCGTTTCCTCCCACCTGATGAGCGAAATGGCCGTGAGTGCCGACCAGATCATCGTCATTGGCCGGGGCAAGTTCATTACCTCGGGTTCGGTGGACGAGCTGACCGCCAACGCCACCGGCACCGTGCTGGTGCGCTGCGAGAGTCCCGACCGCCTCCAGGCGTCACTCTCCAACGCCAGCGCCATTGAAGTGCTTAACGACGGGGCGCTCAGTGTTTCGGGCCTCACGAGCCGCGACATCGGCGATGCCGCTTTCGCGGCTGGTATTGCGCTCCACGAACTCACGCCGCAGCGTGCCTCGCTGGAGGAAGTATTTATGGACCTGACCGCTGACGCCGTGGAATACGGCCACCACACCCCCGGAGCCGCCTCGTGAATCCCACCCTCTGGTCCGCCGTCCGCTCGGAGTGGATTAAGTTCCGCACCGTTCGCAGCACCATCATCGGCGTCTTGACACTCCTCGTACTCACGATCGGCATCGGCGTTCTCATTAGCCTCGCCATCAAGAGTCACATCAAGCACGACGGCGGTATTGCCCGGATCGGCTTTGACCCCACCGCTACCAGTCTGGGCGGCGTCTTGCTGGCCCAGTTCGCTGTCGGCACACTCGGCATCATTGCGATGTCCGCGGAGTACGCCACCGGCTCGATTCGCACCACGCTCAGCGCCATCCCCAAGCGCCTTCGCATGTTGAGCGCGAAGGGCATCGTGATGTTTACTTCGATGCTGGTCGTGTCCGAAATTGCGGTCTTCGTGGCTTTCGAGATTGGTCAAGCGATTTACAAGTCAACGGGACTCGCGACCAACCTTTCGGCACCCGGTGTCTTTCGTGGTGTGGCCATGGCCGGCGTGTACTTGGCGCTGCTCGCCTTGCTCGGTGTCGGCCTCGGCCTCATCATGCGCACGACGGCCGCGAGCATTATCGTCTACGCCACGATGCTCCTCATCGTTCCGATCATCATTAACTTCCTGCCGACCAACTGGCAGGACGACATCACTAAGTTCTTGCCGTCGGAACTCGGTCAGGCCATGTTGGCGCCGACGTCACCGGCCAACCACTTCAGCTGGGGTGTGTCGACCTTGATTTTGGTCGGGTACGTCGTGGCCGTCATGGTCATTGGCGGGGTCCTGCTCCAGCGCCGCGACGCGTAGTCACTACCCCCTCGCTATCGGCGTCAAAGCCAGAAAATAGTTACCGACGGGTTACCCTTAGAACGTTGAGTCATCGGGCGCCACACGGTGTTCGACCCCTAAATTTCAAGGGTTCTGTGGCATACTGGAACCCCATGATTGATACCCCAGAGAACGGCCGCACCGGCGCGGAAGAAGAGTTCGACGCCGAAATCTACGGCGAAGGTATTCCCCTCGGACTCCCGACCTTTGAGCCCAAAGTTGGTGCTCACCTCAAGAATCGTCGCAAGGTCAACTCCCCGAAAGAGCTACTCGATCTCCAGCAGCTCGTCCACTTCAAGCCCAGCCACGCGAGCTGGTCAATTCGCAAGGACCTCATCGGTCTCATTCGTCGTGGCGCGGCCGGTGAAAGCGACGAGTCGTACCTCGACAAGCTCCGCCGCGAGTCCAAGCGCGGCAAGGCCGAATCCTCGACCTACGGCACGGCGACCGTCAACGGTCGCTCCTTCGTTCTCTACGCCATGAACTGGGACTTCTTCGCCGGTTCGCTCGGCGTCGTCTCCGGCGAGGCCTTCCAGGCCGCCGCCGACCTCGCCATCTCGAAGAAGCTGCCCTTCGTCAGTGTCTACGTGTCCTCCGGCGTACGTCAGCACGAAAACTTCGCTGGCCTGACGCAGATGACCCGCATGGTTGAAGCCATCCGCCACTACAAGGAAAAGGTGGACCTCCCCCAAGTGGCCATCCTGCTGGGCAACGTGTGGGGCGGCGTCTCCGCGTCGGCCGTGCCCAACGCCGACCTCATCTTGGCCACCTCCGGCACCGACTACGGCTTCGCCGGACCGAACGTTATTGAAGCCTTTGAGGGCCTCAGCGTGCCGGCCGGCTCACAGAGCGCCGAGGCCAACCTGCTTGACCGCAACATCGACGTGGTCCTGCACGACGTGCCCGAACTCGTCACCTATCTGGGTGATCTCTTCGCCGCCACGGCCCGACCGGACCGTCAACACCAACTCAACGCCGAGACGCGTCCCACCATCCGCAACGTGAGTGCCCCCGACGCTCGTCGAACCTTCGACTTCGGCACGACCGGTATTCACGGACCGAGTTTCGCCATCGACGACAACGCCGAACTCGTTCGCCCCTCGGCCTCGCGCACGCCCTCCGACGACCCGGCCGACGCCCTCGTGGAGCGCTACCAGGACTTGATGACCGACGCCAACCGGATCGACCTCGAGTTCATTGCCCGTTACGCCTTCAGCGACACCCTCGCCCTCTACAACTACGTCGCCGAACCGAACTTCAAGCGCTATCCCGCTGTCGTGGGCGCCATTGCCAAAATCGGTGAGCAGCCCTTCGTCATTGTCGGCACCCAGCCCTCCTACCAGCGCATCGGCGACACCGTCGTGAAGCGACCCTCCAATCCGGCGCCGGAAGACTTTGACTACATGCAACGCATGCTCGAAATGGGTGAGCGCCTCGGCCTTCCCGCGCTCTTCATCACTGACACCCTCGGCGCCAAGCCGACCCTCGAAAGTGAGCGTCGCGGCCAGTCCCGAGCTATCGCCAAGGCCATCTTGAAGGGCATCGACTACTCCCAGCCCGTGATTACCGTGGTCGCCGGGGCCTTGGGTTCTGGTGGCGGACTGGCCACCACCCCGATGGCCGACCACGTCATCATGCTGGAGAAGGCCATGGCCTTCGTCGCCGAACCTCGCTCCGCCGCCTCGATTCTCTACAAGACGGCCACGCCGTCGCACGAGCAGGTCAAGGTCACGGTGTCAACGATGCGCTCGACGGCCGCCGACCAGCTCGACCTCGGTCTGGTGGACGAGGTCGTGGCCGAAGACCGCAACCCCTTCGTGACCGTTGAGCGACTCCACGCCAGCATTCTGCGCTCCTACGTCGAACTGGCCGGTCTCTCCGAGCGAAAGCTCCGCCAGCGCCGGGCCGACCGTATTCGCGGTCTGCGAGCCTTCGAACTTATTCCTCAGCAGTAGTCGGTCCGAGCAGTTCGGCCGTGTCCTGGCCGAAGGCCCGGGGACCGGAACGAACGGTCGGACGGGTACCGTCAATACGCAGTGGCGAGGCCATGGTTCGCACCTCGCCACCCGGCGAGTCCATGGTTGCCACAAAGTCACCGTCGACAATGGTCGACTGGGCGAACGCACCGGGCACGTCCAGGATCGGCGCCATGGGGATACCCGCGGCCCGAAGGCGAGCCTCCCACTCCTGGGTCGTGGCGGCGCGGAAGCAGCGATTCAATAGGTCGGCCACCGCGACGCGGTCGCGCACCCGTTCGGCGTTCGTGACCCAACCGGCCGCGGCCTCGCGAAGCTCGTCGTCGTTCACGCACTCGACCAACTTGGCAAACTGCCCGTCAGTGCCAACGGCGAGCAGTAAGAGGCCGTCACTCGTGGTCACCGGTCCGTAGGGGACGATGCTCGGGTGGTCGTTGCCGTGACGGCGTGGCGCCACCCCAGTGGCCAGGTAGCCCTGCGCCTGGTTAATCAGGGCGCTCATGGTGCTCTCGAGCAGCGGAGCCTCGAAGTGACGGCCCGGACGCTCACGAAGTCGCGCCACTAG
>Ga0007804_1000316_pt1 | contig 18481 bp, 14 predicted proteins | sample CryBogCBE25Aug07_FD_60367 | JGI IMG/M metagenome (GOLD analysis project Ga0007804, IMG submission 60367) | Freshwater microbial communities from Crystal Bog, Wisconsin, USA - CBE25Aug07 | ecosystem: Environmental > Aquatic > Freshwater > Lake | place: Crystal Bog, Wisconsin, USA | collected... | reverse complement strand
AAAATACTGAAAATACTGAAAATACTGAAAATACTGAAAATACTGAAAATACTAAAAATACTGAAAATCCAATTGATGAGATTTATGTATGTGGTGAAGCGTTATCTCATTGTGTTCGCTGGACTGTAGAAGATATTATTGATAAAATAAAAGAGATTAATTCTAAAGATAAAATAATAGAAACAAAAGTATGTTTAATTATAAATGCCACATCACCTATAACTATTAAAGGTTCTAATCTTAGAATAGGTGTTCGAAGTCTATTTAATAAAATATATGATAACGGACACTCTTTAAAATTTTATAAAGATGGTGATTTAATAGATATTAAAAAAGATGATAAAAGTATAACGAAATTTTTAGATGTAAATGGAACTGATTTTACTGATGATGATGACTATTACATTGAATTAAAAACAGCATTAGATGCATTACTATCAAATCCACTAAAAGGTGGTAAATCAAAGAATTATATCAAATCAAATGTCAGAAAAATAAGTAAAAAGAAAATATTCCCAATGAAGGGTAAATTAACAAAGAAAATTTTATCCAAATAATGTAAGATGAGCAATATCCAAGAAATAAATAATTTAACAGATAAAATAAACGAATTAAACGAAGAATTAGCTAGATTGAAAAGAAAAGGTATGTATCCCACCAATAATACATTATCCACACCAAACGATAAGGATTCCGCTATCCAAGAAGGTTTTCAAAATATTGATTTAGCAAATAATTATAATTCCATGACAGAACAAAGAAAAAAATTAAACGATAAATTATATGAATTATACGGAAATGATGGACGAACCATATATGATTTAGATAAAGCGACATTAGACGCCAATGTATATGCGAATGTATTATGGACTATTTTAGCCACATCTATGATTTATTTCATTTTCATAAAATTGTAAAATCACATCTGCTCCATCATCTCATAATGCCCAATGAAGAATATATATCTATATTATAATAGATATATATGTCAAGTATACCGATTCAAGGTTCAGGAATATCACAAAATTTATTTGATCAAGTGAATACTATTATAAATAATGAAAGTCAAATAATCAACCAACAAACATTAGATGCACAAAATGCAATGTATACAAAAGAACATCAAATTCAATTTAATGATTCTTACAGAAAACGTTATAATGAATATAATAAAATGATTATTGTATTGGTCATAGGATTATTCGTATTTTTAGTAGCAAAAATCGCAAAATATTTTTTAGCCCCTTTTATAGGAGAATATATATTTTATTTGCTTTATGTGGGAATTTTAGCAACAACTATTATTTTCATGGTAAATATTTATTTAAGAATTTTACAAAGAGATAAAATGAATTTTGATGAATTAAGTATTCCACCACCCGGTTCTTCGCCATATACGGGTTCAGGAACATTTGCATATGGTAGTGGAATGAATTCGAATTTAAATATAAATGGAACTTGTTTAGGCGAATACTGTTGTGGTCCAAATACTATATGGGATCCTACCGGTGTTCAATGCATATTATTTGGAAGCGGAAGTGGTAGTAGCATTGGTAGTGCAATGGGTTCTGTTACTGGCGTTGGTAGTGCAATGGGTTCTGTTACTGGCGTTGGTAGTGCAATGGGTTCTGTTACTGGCGTTGGTAGTGCAATGGGTTCTTTTACTGGCGTTGGTAGTGGAATCGGGACATCGGGATTTACTACAATGGGAACATATAAAAAAATGGATATTTTTATGCAACCCACAAATACGTTACTATATAGTCCGTATTGATAAATTTATACCATATTATATTATATAATGAATTCATTTTATGATATCAATCAAGGTAAATCATTCCAGGATTTAAATAATACCAGTTCGCCTTTTCAATATCAAACACAATTTGCACAATCAACTGCTTTTGTTAGTGGAATAGATACTTTGCAAAATGCAGGCAATAATTACGTTTCTACAAATAACCAAAGTTATATCACATTAATGGATAATTTAAGAAAATTACAGCAACAACAGCAACAAAATTCTAATGCAAATGGTTCAGGTTCTGGTTCTGGTTCAAATTTAGGTATTTTCAATTCTATTTTATCTCAACAATCCCAAAATCAAGGATTATTGGATGGAAAATTAAAAGATTCTTCAATATACATGTCCCACATAAACAATGTTCAAATTGTATCCATATTATTAGCATCCACATTATTAATCGGTGGTATTATTTGGTATAACCGACCAAAAGAATAATCTTCATAATATATAGTTATATCAGAATTATTATATGAATAAATTACATTGTTATGAATACAATAATGTAATTCAAAAATCACAACAAAGGAGACAGCAATATTCAAGTGTCAATAACATATGGAATATAACCGAAGGTATGGAATGTTATAAATGGATAACAGACCCTATACAATGTGCAAAAGAAGAAAAGGAATTATCAGATTGTAGGGTTTCGTGTGATTCAAGACAGACGACTACACAAACGTCTAGACAGACAGTAATCACTCCAGTAAATTTTCCATTTTCTATACCACAAAATATTCAAAGTTCTCCCTATCTATCAGATGATGATAATAACAATATTATTAATTATATTCAATATACTGATTATTGGAATACATATAATAATGCAATAAATGAGTATAGCACAAATATATCACAAGCATATAAAGATATATATAATTCATATGGTCAAATGACAACTTTACAAAATACGGATGCACCCACATATACTGCACCAACATATTATTCATGGTAATGATGCTATGATATAGAAGAATGTAGTTCCCGTCCCCCCCCCCACCACCCCTATTTCATTCCAATGAAAAATAAAAATTCGGACTATAATGTAGTATTAATGACAGATTATAAAACTATTCGAGGAGGTATTACTGCAAATGATAGTTTACCTACAACTGATTTATATGGATTACCTTTATACCAAAATATATTAATTAATAATTTTAATGATGCATATTATGATTTGATAAACCAAGATACATATTCTAAAACAAGATTTAGTATTGCAAATGATAATTATAATAATGCTTTGAAATTGCTACCCGCGCTAGATAGTTCTATAAATTATTTATCAAATCAAAAAACTGCATTAGAAAATGAAAATGTATTTTTACAAAATCTTGCAGATGAAAGTGATTCTAATATAGGTTCTTCTTTAGTCAAATCACAGATTATCGCCATAGATATTTCTATTAATGATATTTCGAATAATCAAATTCCATATAATATTGGTAGTTCACAATACTATACTAATATTTATTTACAAAGTTTAAGTAATTTAAATGATGTAACACAAAAATATGATACATCCTATAATTTAAATGCCGATATTATTAATAAATTCAATGATTTGAATACGAATTTCGACTATTACGTGAAACAGAAAAATAGTGGACATATGTATTATAACGTGAAATTACAAAATCAGGTTTTTGAACGCAATGAGAATGATATTGTTCAAGCATTTAGCGTATATGATAAAACATATGAATCGTTAAATCGAAATATTCAAAATTATTATACATTGAACCTCTGCATTCTAGTGTTTTATTATATTGTGGTTTTAGGAATTGTGTATTTGTTGTATTTAAATAAAAGGGGGTTTCCACTTATTATTCGATTTTTGATATTGACACTATTTTGTATTTATCCATTTATATCTTTGAGTTTAGCAAAATATGGCACTTATTTTATTACATTTATACAATCACTTGTCACGGGGAACGCATTTGTTGCAAACAAATAAATAATAGTATATGGTATACCAAGAATACAATATATTATGAGTATTTTTTCAAATAGTTTTAATATTACTCCAGAAGATAAATTAAATTATAATTATTTTCTTAATGCAATTTCAAATGTATATAGACAAGATCCGAATAATCCATCAATATCTGCAGGTATAAATAAACGAGTTCAAAACCAAAAGGATGTTCTGAATTTGAAAACGCAATTAGACGCATCTTATAGTAAAATTTTGACAGAAATTAACCAAAATATTGCTCAATATACATCATTAGAACAATCTTACAATGATATTAATAATAATCAAATTGCAAACCTAAATAATCAAATAAATGATTTACAGAATATTATAAATTCATATAATGCGTCCAATCAATCAATTATTGCGAAATATGGATTAGATTATTCGGGGTTTTTATATGAGTCACAAATTTACGAGAATGAATTGGTAAAATATCAAATATTGCAAACACGAAATGAGTTGTTATTATTGGATATTGCCAAAATGCAATACCAAATTAGCGAAGTTCAAAATGATATTAGCACAGTTATGGAGAATTCAGTAATATTAAATGATGTAAATAATACAATAGGTTCAAGTTATTCACAATTACAACATTATTTTAATAATAAAGTGGATTACGTATATTATGATAAAACACAGCAAAATATATATACACAAAATGGTGTATTATTGAATACATATCCGAAATTAATAGATGATTATACAGCATTTAACCGCAATATTATCTATTTATGGGATTATGTAGATACGCTGAAAACCGTGAATTTTTTCCTTTTTATTTTTTACTTTTTATTGGTATTTATAATAATTGTTTTGTTATATTTTAATAAGACTGGACGTGATATATATTATCGTGTGTTTTTCTTACTATTTTTCCCCCTTTTTCCATTATTAGTGCATTACTTTTGGTCATTGTGGAAGTGATTGTTGGTAATTCGGAAATTGATTTTGCGCATTTGTTGATTGGTTAGTTGTATTTCCAGTAATTGTTTTTTTTACTATATTAGAATTGATTAATGCAAATTTATTGGTAGTATTATCAGTTGCATCATATACTGCAGCAAATAATGGGTATGTCTCGTTATTCATATTAATAGAATTTTGTATAGTTTTTTTATCAATTGAAATATAATTATTTGTTTTTACAAATGCATTTGAATGTTGGGAATAAATACTAGTATTTACATTATAATTGCTATTATTCGTTCCCGAATTAGTTAAAATATTTTGAATATCATATGGCGTCAATATAACCATTTCTCCTTTTGGAAAATATAAATTCATTGCAATATTTTGAATATTGTCGTAAATAGAATACATTGTTCCAAAACTTATATTTTGATTTGCGTTCATTTGTTGGATAGTTTGATTTTCTAAATTTATGTTATTATCATAAACGAAAAAATATAATGATGATGAATCTATAACTCCGCCATTTTGAAATATTTGCTGATTAATATAATTATTCAAAAAATCGTCCATATTGTTTGTGTTTGGGGATAATGTTGATGAACCGAATGACGCAGTATCTGATAATGTTGATGAACCTATTGTAAAATATTCTTTGTTATTCATATTGAATACCGTTTTTAACATATTAAAAACAATTAAGAATAATAAGAAAACGGTGATTATCCAAACCAAGATGTTAACATAATTCATTTCTGTTATATGATAAAAAATGATATAATATATAATAATATATCATTTTTTTGCACCTTTATGTATTGGAATACCATTTATAGCATTTTACAAATCATTTAAATTCACATTGCGCAATTCATTTTCTTCTTCATCAGTCAATGCACTATGAATAGAATTATTGCTTGAACCATAATAATGTTGTTGTTGTGGCATATCATATATGATGCGTATTCCATTCCAGCAATTATTTTTGGTATATGCACCATATTTCTTATCAATAGCATTATGCAAATCGCGCGGTTTATAATTACGACTGCCTAAAGTATCTTCACACCATTTCTTAAATTCATTGCTTACTTCACTCTTTGTCAATTTCGCATTCGCATCCTCAATTATCTTTTCATGAATAAACATACTAATAGAATCTTGTTCTTGTTTATATTTATCACTATATTCGCTCACTATCTTGCATGTCTTCACTGAACCTTGTGTTCGGTAACCGACTTCTACCAACATTGACAGAAACACCTCTTTCCATAATTCCATTTTCTCTTTTATTGAATCATCGCGTTTGAATCTATATGGATTATTTGGGTCATATTCTGGTTCTTCGTCAGTAAATGTAGATTTGAAATTCACCGCGTGAATACGTCGCCATGTTCCATAATCTTGCGAATTAATTTTCATGAAATTATTTGTGCCTAAAATCAAATTAAACTGGGGAATAAAACTAATCGGTTCTGGAATAAATAACGCACGGGCTTGTATTTCATCCGTGCCACCCGTCAATTGTTTCATCACACCTTCATTGATACTTTCTCCTTTACTAGATTCAGCCATGGTTACAAATCTAGCGCCCTTTAGTAATACAATTTCAGGTGATGTTCCACCGATTTTACCTCTTTTATCAGTAATCAATGAAATAGGCGCAATCGTATAATATTCGCCTAAAATCAATTTCATGAAATCCACCAATACTGATTTTCCGTTTTTGCCTTCACCAATATACATGGTAAACAATTGGTCTTTATTCATACCAAATAAACCACTTGCCAAATGGTCCCACATGTAATTTCGCAATTCCTCTTCTGGAAATAATTTATACATGAAATCGTTTATTTCTGCAATTGTTTTCGAATGTTTTTCTTTATCCAATTTCACGTAGTTGATACCGGTGCATTTGGATATATTATCTTCTGGACGTCCATTACGAAATATGCGTTCTTTGAAATCTATAATACCGTTTTTGCAACATAATGTATAAGGATAGGTATCCAAGTTTTTATAAAATTGTCCAGTGCGATCATAAAATTTGTGTGATGCTTCTTCCATGATATAACGAATTTGATTGGTATCTCCCAATTTGCATCCTACTTCTGTAAATTTTTTTGCCCTTTCGTCCAATTGTTTCGCTTCTTTAGATTCTGGTTCTTCTATCGATGCTAATTTTTGATATAATTCGAACGATTTCATTACGTATAATTTGCGCAAATCAGTTGTGATAATAGTGCGTAAACTAGTTCCAGCTTCGTCATTCTTCCATCTTATACCATCGAAATATAACCATCGGGATTTTGACGCCGAACCTAGACCACCTACACAAATGAAATCGTCACCACATAATTTATGTAATACTTCCGCTATATCTACATGTGTTGCACTAGGTTTCTTATCATTTAATGAAGATGGATTATTATCGATTGTTTTATCTACATAATATTGTAAGTATTTAGAAATTACTAATCCATAGGCTTCTTTTGAATCTTCTCGTGACCATTTTTTAATAGAACGAATTGTTAAACCGTCTTTATTTTCTAATGTGAATGCTTGCCATCTGTCATATAAATCACGAATGCTTGTCCGATAATTGAAGGATAATGATTTCGCACTCATTGCCAACCATGCAATCAATAGTCTGTCACTAACATTACGTAATGCCCATCCCACACGAATCCATTTATCATAAGAACCATTATTATAATATGTTTCAGGCAATGTCATTACGTAATCATAAGCTTCTAATATTTCTATACTAGGTTCTGTTTCTAAAAACATCTGTTTTGCGTTTTCTAAATCATTTGCATTGTGAATATTTAGAATATATGAATTATCTGCTAATTTCGCCGTATTTGCACAATTTTGGTTTGCTATTTTTACCTTATAAGGTGTTGCTGGTTGATTCGAAACAGATAATAAATTTTCTCGGGTTTTTAAGAATTCCGGTCTGAATTCAAATTGTGGATGGTCAGTATAACGAACTGATAATTTATAAATATTTTCTTCAATAGAGAACTCACGCAATGGTATTTCTTCGCGTGTAATTTCGCCATCTGTCGAATCATAACCGATATTATATACCATTGTCAAACGATACGGTTCGTAATTGGGTTTTCTCGAACCGTAAACTTGCCAATTTGTAGTTCCACGCGAAACACCAATATCGAAAACACTTTCCCAATCATTAGTGGTTGGGAAATCGCGCCATAAATCCATCGTGGCTATTTTTTCAATCATTTTCTTGCGCAATAATAATTTAATTTCGCTATCTGATTGTAAACCAATTATAATGTGAATGCCATCTTTAGTAATTTTTTCGTCGTCTTTTTGATGAACACATGATTTTTCAAATATATAAACGGGGAATGTTTTTCCGTCTTCGAATTGGTATACCAACTTTAGTTCTTCTAAATACTCATCGATGAATTCTTCTACATGCTCTTTCTTATATTGTTTCTCGGTAATGCCACCATATTCGTAACGGAAATCTAAATCTATTGGTATTGGACTATTTTTTAATTTTTGGGTTTCAGTCAAAAATTCTGGTTGATTTTTTTCTATAGTTTGGATGTAATGTAATCGCATGAATTCACCATATTCTTTATCGGGAATATGATAACAACCACCACCAACTACTTTGCCATCTGCATTTTTTCTTCCAATTCTTGTATTTGTAATAGGTTTCTCCAAATCGTTCTCTTTGTTTGCGCGAATATGTTCTTTTAGGAAACTCTGTAAATCTCGCCGTTTTGATATAATAATTGAACTGGTAGAGTGTTCTGACATTACACTAACTATAATAACTGGATATTTTTATGTTGTTTCTAAAATTGAATGGTGGAATGGATTCAATTTTTTGGGCACCCCAAAAAATTGAATTGAATGCCGAGTTCGTTATTGATATAGCATCAGTAATAACTAAATAAATAGGTTCTACTATATATAGTATTCTAACCGACTCATCGTAATAATGAAATTCTGTATTCAATGCAATAATATGTATTATTTGAAAATTTCAAGTGAAGACTCAAATCAATTATCTCATTATTGTCGCAATTGTGGATATATTGATAATACTATTCAAACTGAAGGAACCACTATTTTACAAAGTCATTTTAAAGAGGAAGAATTAAATATTCAACATATTGTAAATCCATATACAAAATTTGATCCTACATTACCTAGAATTTATAATATTCCTTGTCCTAATTCGGCATGTAAAACGAATGAACATGATTCGAAAATACCTGTCGAAATTATATATTTGCGTTATGATGATGTGAATCTAAAATATATTTATTTGTGTTCTACTTGTGATACTACTTGGAAATCTAATTAGTGTTCTAGCGCCACAATTGTATATATGAAAAAAATTGATTTAGAAATAACCCGACTTTTTTTATGTAACCGTGTAATATAATATTATAATAGGATGAGTTTTGCACAACACGAAAATAATATCATTGAAAATGATTCTGATTCCGATAGAGAATCATCGAATGCAAGTGATAATGATTCCGATTATGATGATAATGAAAACGACGACGATGAAGAGGAAATTATAAAAGTCAAACCTGCTTCTGCATCGAATAAAGAAAAAGATGATGATGACGAAGAAGAAGAGGAGGATGAAGATGATATGGAGGATATAGATGATGAAGCACTAGAAGATAATGATGAAGAAGAAGATGAGGCACTAGAAGATAACGACGAAGAAGAGGATAAACCAAAACGAAAATCATCTAAAAAGGAAACTAAACGAGGTAATAAGAAAAGAAAATTTAAGGAAGATGATTCAGATGAGGAAGAAGAAGATGAGAATTATTTACAGAAAATAAATGATGATTTGAAAAAAGATATTATTATCAATTATCACCCAGAATTGAAATCACATAATTATGATGAAATTAATAAATTAGCGCAAGTAGTGCGTAATCAAGATGGTATTATTATTGACCCATTTCATAAAACTATTCCGTTCTTGACAAAATATGAATTAGCTAGAGTTTTAGGAGAAAGAGCGATGCAGATTAATGCTGGTGGAAAACCCTACATTGATTTAGAAGAAGGTGTATTTGATGGATATACAATTGCCACAATGGAATTATCACAGAAGAAAATTCCATTTATTGTGAAACGACCATTACCCAATGGTGGTTGCGAATATTGGAAATTACATGATTTGGAAATGGTTTTCTAGAGTGTGTTTTTCAACAATTTAGCTAGTCTTAACGCTTTACTATTTGGTTTGCATTCTTTTTCTAGTATATGGTAATCCACTATAGATGCATTGGCACCCGTAATGGCACTTCCTAAACGTGCAATTCCCCACGATTGTGCCGTTTGGTTGGGTCGAGAACCGGAAGAATAATACGCGCCTTCTCCTTTTCTTATGATATGTTGCAACCCCTTTATTGTGCAACCAGTTTTGCGAGATAATTCTGCGGTTGGTAGAAATGAACCTGTTATATTATACATTTTTTTGGCGTTTTCTACATGTTTCGATGGTTTAGTATGGAATGATGCGATTTTTGGTCGTTCATAATACTCGTGTTGTTTGTATTGCCTTCTTGATTTTCGTAATGCCAGTATTTGTTTTTTTCTGTCTTTCCTTGTAATACCTTTTGGAATATATCTAATAGGGACATGTTGTTTTCCTTGTATTGTCACATGTTTCTTTTGCCAAGTTTTACTTGTATTACTATTCATTTACACCTATTATTGGTATATATCTTATATACATATTATGATGCAAATATGCAAAAAGAAAATTGATTATTACTACATTACACTACAATCTACTACATTACAATCTACTACATTACAATCTACTACATTACATTACAATCTACTACATTACACAATTCTATAAATTACTCTTGAACATTTACTTCTTCGTTCGCTATCGCCATCTTCTTATCATATCCGGTAATATAGTAATACAACTCTTTGGTCTCCAACGCCAGCAGGAATGCAATCACGCGATTATTATCAACAATTACGCCAGTGTTTTTATAAGGCAAATATACTTCGTGATGTAAACGACTTCTCAATATAGCAAAGTTTTTAGGAATTATGGTTTCATCCTTCTTCACATAATATTGCACATATTTGCGATGAAGTTCCTGTGCAAATACCATAAATTCCGTGTAAAAGTGACAGAACAAATAGTAATAACGTGGAAAGTAATAGATAAACTCATATACGCGATTGTTCTTTAATAACTCGTAATAATGATATTTTAGATTCGGGTGGTTACCGCGAATTTGCTTCACATACTCATAATTTTTATTTTTGATAGCGCATCTGTCGCCAGTTTCAATATGAGTAATCATTACGCCTAGATTATCACATCTGTCATTTTCGTTTGCCGCCAATAACTTTTCTAAAGTTGTTTCTGTTGTGGAAACTCTTTTAGGAAACTTGATTCGACAACCTTCCTCTTGGAAGCAAGACCAATCTTCATAATCACGTTCATTAATATACTGAACTTGATTTTCATCATTCACATAATAAATCGCAACCAAATACACTTTTGGTTCAACAATATTTAATACTAAATGGTTGAATGGATGTTGTAATACAAAACTATAAATGAAATCTTTTTGTAATTTTTTTAGGACAGGCAATGAATTCAACGTATCTGTCTTTGGATTACCCCCAATTGCTTCAATAAACATTTCTTTGAAAGTTTTTTCTGGTTCGGTTTCATTTATACCATAATTTAGTTTGAAATAATAGTTATTACCACCTACAGTAGTTTTTGTGGCTATCATCCAACTCTTACAACGTTCATCGTAAAATAGGTTTATCATGGTTCCTTCAATAATTTCATTTACCAAGAAATCATTTTGATTGAATTCATTTCCATGTGTATGTTTCCATTGTTCTATAGGAATAGATTGTGGAATACCATAACAAATGATACGTGAAGATGTTTCAGTGTTAGTATCGGATAGAATGACAGAACGATATTTGCCGTTATTGACATCGCCGTCCTGAATGGCTTCTTTATTGTAATTTAAAATTGTATATTCGACTTTGTTATTATCAACCGCGGCTTGATATTTTTTGGTTTCAATAATATTTGAAACTGGATAAGCATCGAAGGAAAACACAACTGCGATAGAAGACATTTTTAGTAAATAAGAATGCAAAGAAAGACTTTATAATATAATTATTGTTGGAATACCTTTTTAAAACGTCTCACGAAAGTAATTCAATTTTTTCATTATAGTCAAGTGCATCCAATTCATATTGTTCATAATTTCATTTTTTTATCGTTTCATTATATAAGTGGTATCCCATAATCAATTTAAAATGGAAGATAAACCATTGAAAATTAAGATAAAAAGGCGGACAGAAAATCAACCTCCTACTGAAAAACCATCGGAGATACCTGCTATTGTAGAATCTATAGAGACAAAAACAGAAAATAAGGACACGGATGATGATGAAGATACTATTGAGACAGAAAGTCAAGCCAGTTCTGTCATTGAGAGTGAGGATGAGATGGATAAATCATCTGTCGAGAGTGATAAAGAAGACGAAGGAGAGCTAAAACGCGAAGAAGCGCCTAAAACTTCCAAAGTAGGACTATTATTAGGCGATATTATCGAAATATCATCCCCAGACAATCACGATTATCATCAACAAGCCTTTTATATAACCTACCTTGACAGACAGAAAATGTCTGTCATTAATATTGCTACATTAGAAACATATCAAATCATTTTCGCCAATAATACAGACATAGAAAGAATCGTTATCATTAGCCGTTCTGATGTAAGAGGATATGCCAGACAGAATGATTTATTGGTAGGAAAATGGATAGATATTCATTTTGGAGGGGAAATTCCTAAAATACTTACTGGTGAAATTACCGATTTAGAAGAAGATTGTATTGAAATTACTTTATTTCCCGAATTAGAAAAAATCTATATTGATTTTGAATATAAGGGTCTCCCTTTAGAACTACCTATCGAAACCATCAATATTCGTGATAAACCTTCTTCTCTTGCAAATGTAAAATCGATTAAAGATATTTCTGTCACATCGGACATCGTAATAGAAAACGCAACAGAACAAGAAATTACAGAAGAAGCTTCTATTACGGGAACAGAAAGTGGTGAATATATTATTTCTATACCCGAAAAATATACTGCAGACCTGTTCATCAATGAACAATTGTCACAGGAATACCATAAAGGTGATGATATTATTTTCGGTGAAGAATTAGGCACAACTACATTTTTCGTGGAAGTCCCAGAAGCAGAACGTAGATACGGTATCGATATTCAAACCACTGATTTAATGGACGAATTACTTTCTACTATTCCGAATTCGAAAAGAACACCCAATGTCATGGATAATATACGTTGTTTAATTGAAAGATATAAAGAATTACGCATGCAATTTTCTGTCTTCAATGATAATGGATATATCGTAGACAGAAGAAGAGTTACAGCACAATATAAACCTATTTTACATAAATTAGAAAAATGGGATACACCTATAAAATGGATTGTGCCCACAATTAAACAGAGACAGAAGTTGTATTCTGTCGATGAATCCACTCTTGAAATGAATTCTGATGCGAATGATTATTCTATCTATTCCGCAAACGAAGATATAGTAGAATTACAAACTATTTACCAGCAATATTTACATAATCATTCCAATGAGAATACCTCTATGAACGGTTATGAAAATTGTTATAGGAAATTTTCTGTCAAATTTCAACCTTTTGATGAACCCGCCAAGAACGCTGGCGTTGGTGCTACCACAATACCTATCTATCAGGTCAATTCTCCAATAGAATGTATGATAAATAATAATGACGATTACGAAAGTTCCTTCTTTTCTATCTCTGCAAAATCCAATGAAACTTTGGATAAAATCAAATATAGTTTTCAAAAATTAGGTGTGGGTATGACGCGGTTGATTACTGAAAATATTGATGGTGCTAAAACAACTCGTCGTCAGGCTTTTACAGAAAATGAAAAAATGCATATACAATCATTGTTAATAATGCCAGAACCTGTAATAAAATTCTCTCACATCACATTACCTTCGACAGATATTTATACAAAAGTGAATTTTCATCAAAATTACGTAGATTATTTCCGCCTATTTCATAAGAATCGTGAAATAAAAACCGATATTGTGGATTTGGAAACAAGTGTGGTTGATTTTGCCAATAACACGACAGATATTCGCGAGTTTTCATTGGACGAAAAACACGAAAATGAACCTGATGGATTCAACAAAATGATGAATATAGTTTTTCCTAAAACTCGCACAATTATTAAAATGATTCAAAGAGAACATCAAGAACGCACTAAAGATATTGGTGACAGACCTTATTCCTTTGTTGATTATATTTCGGAATTAGAACCTTATTTTATTTATTCCAGTGATATTACGTATAAACAATATCAGGAAATTCGCAATTCATTGAAACATAATAAAACTGATTTTGCCAAAGAATATGTTAAGAAACAGGGCGAATATGAATCTATTCACCGTTTCATGGACAGAAGAAATAAGAAAGACAGAAAGGATTTATTCAAACATTCCATGTTTGCCGAAAATACCGAATTATTCGAAACATTTCGTGATTATTATAAGAATTTGTCTGTGTTATCTGATTCCGTATCTATCAGTGAAAAACTACAAGAAATTATTAATATTGACCAATCCGTTGTATTAAATGATTTAATTACTTTTTTATTAATACCACTTATTTCGACAGATAATATCATAGATTTATTCAAAACTTCACCTAAAATTGATGATATGACTGGCACTAAAAAGGAAAATGTTACACATTGCGCAACACGTGTATTAACAAAACGATATACTTCTTTACATCAATTACATGAGGACGATAAGACAGATAAAATATATTATGATGCGGAATTCGATGCTACTCCCTATGAAATTGCAAAGACAGATGATTATGTGACGAAAAAGAAATCATTATCTCCCGAAAAATTCCAAGAATATTTAAAAATACTATTGGAAAAGAAATATGGTATTTCACCAGATATATCGACAGAAGTGGCCATCAATATAATAGCTGGTAAGAAGTTAGTGAAGAACGGCGAATATTGTATATTGGAAATTGTTCCTACTGTGTCATCCGTCGAAGAGGCATCAACAAAAAAGGCCGAATTAGAAATGGAAGAATCATTGAAACGACAGATGAAATATTATAAACGTATAAATCATATTTGGGTGCATGATTCTTCTGTCGATAAACATTCTTTTATAGATACCAATACATTGTTTTGTAATTATGATACAAAATGCTATAAACCTACCAAGAAACCGACAGATGCATGTGAAACTATTTCTGTCGAAACGCGTTCTCGATTTATGGAAAATGACAGAAAACGAATATTGAAAGAGTTCGATGACAGAATAGAACTTTCTGTCGCTGAATTAAAAGAAGCATTAGGTAAGAACTTGAAAAAGCATTTGCGTCGTCTTCAATTGTCTTATAGATTAAGAGATATACAAACCATCAAGACAGATATAATGATATATGAATTATATGGAAAACGTCCAAATGCCTATGAATTTCTGTCAAGCCCCTACGCTAAATTACGTGACATGATATTAACACAAGGTGATTTCGCAAAGAAACAACAAGATATTTTGCGTTTTATCGATTCTTTCTGTCGAAAGGCAATGACAGATGAATTAAAAGAAGATGCTAATTGGTATTATTGTAAAGAAACCAATGTGAAATTACTTCCAGCCTTCTTTTATTCATTGGCCTATGTATTTACTACTGGCGGCGACTATTCTAGAAAACAGGATGAATTATGTAGAGAAATCGGTATATTAAGTGATGACGGTTCTTCCATAGTGGATAAACATAGTGGTTATATTATTCGACACATTGATTTTGTTTCAGGGTATCTTGCTAGTGATACTACTGAAGATGCTGATATATATAATCAAATTGCATTGGATATAACTGCAACCAATTCACCCGCGTCATTGACAGTATTAGAGAAAACCCGCGATTATGAAGATCCACAAACGGCAATGATTTTCCTAGTGATTAAAAAGTTGGCGACAGATATAGGCATTTCTGTCGAAACAATGGATATTGATAAGATATTAGGATTGGCAATGAGAATTGTTGATAGCAAAATACCTCGTGAAGATAAATACAAAAAGTCTATTGAGAAAGCCGAGAAACAGGGTAAAAAACTAATACCTTATGACATCTATAAAAATCGTGCAATATTATTCATTGTGAGTGGCCTATTTTTCATTTCTGTCCAAACTGCTATTCCTAATTTCCAATTAAAGAAGACATTTCCGGGTTGTGTGCGTTCATTACAAGGATATCCATTAACGGGAATGGAAAACACTGGCGGTATTGAATATATTTCATGTATTTTATATGCAATCAAGAGTTCTTTTGCTCCCTATAATGGTATTGAAAAACTAAAGAAGACAGAAATAGTGGCGCAATTTAAGGATGCAATACAGAAATATATTATTGAAGGTGGGTATCCAGATGTAGAGGAAATGCTAGAAAATAAACGTCGATGGTTATTAACACAACCAGAAGAACCTGAAATACCTAAAGAACATCAATTAGAAAGAATGGTTCATTTTCAGCCACCTTTCGTGGAATTTTCTGTCATCAAATCATTGGCTTCTGTCTCAAAATCATTCCGTGAAGATTTGGAAAATCTAATGCGCACTGGTAATAAGGCACAACGCGAATCGATTTCTCTGATTAAAAGCCGTTTATTATATTTCGGTTATGGTGTCATTGAGGCTATCAATAAAATAGTGAATACACAAGATGTAGTATTGAAAACCATGTCCAATATTCCTTTTATGGAGAATGCTTGTTGTCTGTCATCGAAAAAAGAAATGATACAACCAATTCAGTTTTTCATTAAAGAAAATCCACAGATACAAGTCTATTTACACGCATCTTCTAAATTGTCCGCATTCATGGAACGTATTGACAGAATATCGAAAGCTGTGCAGATATTTCATCCCGAAAGCACAGCATTGATATACGTGTCAAACCGCCAACAAACTACGATAACCAATCGAAATATATATAGCGCATTTATTCATTATTGCAATTTCGATAAGGAGACTTATCCAGTGCCAGAGTATTTGGTAACAATATGCAATGAAAAACCAGCGGGTTGGAATTCGAAATGGACATTGGATGAAAAAATAATGAAATTGACATTATCGAAAACAAATTTTAATGAAAGAACATGTAGGGAATTATTGAAAATTATTGAATCCCGTAATATTCTGTCAACAATAGATATTCATAAAGAGAAATTACAATGGTCGAAAGTATCAACGATGATAAAACGATTGGAACTATTAGCTGATGCAGATGATACATCTATCATTGATGAAAGATTTAGAGAATTATTGATGGGGGCATTAAAAACATATCGTCCATTAGATGTCGCGACAGAAAATAACGAGGAAATAAAGTCACTAAACAAGTATCTGTCAAAAGCTAATGGAATGATGTTGAAAGACATATCGGATTTCTTATATGAAAATTCTGTCAAGTTGGGTGCAAAGGCATATGAGAAATTAGAGGATTTCGTTGCGAATATAATGAAATGGAATTTGGAAACTACAGCGGATGGATTTTATACAATTATTCAATTCATACAAAACTCTGTCTATTCCATGTGTAATTTATATCCCGCCGTTATTTTGAATAATAGTTTATTTCAAACTATTCCTAAACATTGGGGAATTTCCGAAAAACACGCGGAAGATTTATTATCCATTTTAGGAGAATATTGGAAGCGATTAGATGGATTTAAAAATGATAAAATTATTATGACGATTTTAGAACGCGCTGGTGATGAATTACGAACAATGACAGAATTTGTTAATGCCATTCCTATATTTGCACCTATTTATCATAATGGAAAAGAATATTATTCTTTGTTTAATAAGGAAACCACGTATTTGTTGTTTTCTTATTGTTGGTATTCTGTCTTATATGAATTTGTGAAATACGCAAATGATGTGGATATGTTAAATACAGATATACAAGAGAAGAGACAACAAAGAAGAGAATATCGTAATGACATAATAGAAAGTAGTGAAATTGACAGAATACCAGAGAATGAAGAGGATTATATCAATATGAGAAATACACAAATTGTGGAAATGGAAATACAAATAGGTGAATCATCGGAATTGCGAAAACGTGTTTGTTCATTGATGATAGAAATGTTGCGATTAGAAGAAAGTAATAAGAAATCTTTGGATTATGATTATTCGAAGATTTCTTATGAAATTAGAAGATTGAAATATGAAGAGAAGAAACGTATAACAGACAGAATGGGGAATATGGATATTGATACGAGAAGAATAGAAATGATGTTGAAGAAGTATAAAATGGGTGTTTGGAAGGAACAGAAAGGTTTAGTCAATTATGATAAAGAAACGTATGATATTGAAACATCAGAAAGTGTTTTAATAGACCAATTGAAAAATATCGAGGGCGCGACAGAAACTTTAGGCGAAGATATTGGTACAGAACCAGTGGATTATGAAATAGAAGATTTAGACAGAATGGATGCGGAAGATGCAGAGGATGAATACGAAAGAGAATTGAATGATTTTACCGGTTTAGATGAAGATTATGATGATGGCTATGACCCTGACGGTTATGGTGAATATGGCGCAGACGACTTCTAGGAGGGGGAACCCATGGTAGGGGGAACCAATGGTAG
>Ga0007804_1000313_pt1 | contig 18557 bp, 11 predicted proteins | sample CryBogCBE25Aug07_FD_60367 | JGI IMG/M metagenome (GOLD analysis project Ga0007804, IMG submission 60367) | Freshwater microbial communities from Crystal Bog, Wisconsin, USA - CBE25Aug07 | ecosystem: Environmental > Aquatic > Freshwater > Lake | place: Crystal Bog, Wisconsin, USA | collected... | reverse complement strand
TGATGGAGACGTCCCCTCACAAAAAGTGAAGCAAGGACCGGAACCAGCGTCAGCGCAAGCAACATGGCCCCCGCCATCGCATAGGTCTTGGTGAAGGCCAGCGGATGGAACAACTTTCCTGCTTCCCCGCCGAGAGCGAAGACCGGAATGAAGGCGAGCACGATGATCAGCATCGCGAAGAAAATCGGGCGGATCACCAGATGGGTTGCCCGCATGACGATGGCCCCCATGTCCTTAGGGTACGAGAGACCCGGAACCCGACCCTCCTGCACGGCATGGGCCTCACGGATCACGGCTTCGGTGACCACGACACCGGCATCCACCAGAACGCCGATGGCTATGGCCAGACCGCTGAGCGACATGATATTAGAGGTCACTCCGGTCCATTTCATAAGGATGAAAGCGATCAGGATTGAGAGGGGCAGCGGCAGGGTAACAATGATCACACTGCGCAGATGCCCCAGAAACAGGAGATGGGCCAGAGTGACCAGTAGGATCTCCTCGATCAGCGTGATCCTCAGCGTGCCGACGGCTCGGTCGATCAGTTGGCTCCGGTCGTAAAAGGATTTGATCGTCACGCCCGGTGGCAGAGCCTTACTGATCCTGGCGATCTTCTCCTTCACCCGGGTGATGACCTCTCGCGTGCTTTCACCGTAGCGCATGACCACGATCCCTCCCACGACTTCCCGGCCCGCGACATCGAGTGCACCCCTCCTTGGTTCGGGCCCCATCCCCACGGTGGCCACCTGCCCCAGCAGGACGGATCGACCTCCGGAATACCCCACGGGAATGGACTTGAGGTCATCAGGTGATCGAACAATCGAGACGCCCCGGATCGTGATATCACGCCCGGCAACCTCGACATTGCCGCCACCGACATTCCTGCTCGAGCCACGGACTTTATCGATCACCGCCGAGAGAGGCAGCCCATAGGCACGAAGGCTGTTGGGATTCACATCCACCTGATACTGGCAAATAAAGCCGCCGACGCTCGCAACCTCGGCAACCCCGGGCACGGAGTTCAACTGAAGCCTCACAAACCAATCCTGCAGGGATCGTAGCTGTCCAAGATCCATACCATGACCCGCCTTCGCCGCGGCGGAGTCATCGAGGTAGTATTCGTAGATCCAGCCGATGCTTGTGGCGTCGGGCCCGAGTTTTGAAGTCACTCCCTCCGGCATCTTGAAGGGAAGTGAGTTCAGTCGCTCCAGAACCCTGGTACGGGCAAAATAGACATCCATATCATCGCGAAAGATGACCGTGAGCATGGAAAAGCCGAACGCCGACTGCGCCCTCACCTCGCGAACGCCTGCCAATCCCTGCAGCGCCGAGGAAAGAGGATAGGTGATCTGGTCCTCCACCTCCTGGGCGGAGCGTCCCGGCCAGTCCGTCAGGACAATAACCTGATTTTCACTCAGGTCAGGGATCGCATCGACCGGCGTCTGATAAATGGCCTGAATTCCCGCGAATGTGACGATCATCGTCAAAATCAGGACAAGAGCCTTGTTCTCAAGGCACCATCTGACAAGACGATCGATCATGGGATCGTTGTGGGATGATCCATCTTACGGCTGCTTGAGGCCAGGATCGGCGCCGGACGCAGGCAGCCCATGCAACTGAGCCTCCGCATCGATGAGGAATGCCCCAGAGGTTACCACCTTTTCTCCCGCGGCAAGACCCTCAAGGACCGGCACCCAGCGCGAGGAACCTCCTTCACCCCCTTCAGCCACCTCCCCCTGGGCGCCTATCTTAACGGGTCGCAAGACGAAGGTGCCGGGAGAGGACTCCACATAGACCAGTTGCCGGCTCCCCGTATCAATGATGGCGGAGGCGGGCACGGCTTTTTGTGGCTTCTGGTCACCGACGCCGAGGTTTCCCGAAGCCGAGAGTTGCGGAATCAGGAGCCCATTCGGGTTGGGAAGAAGGAAGCGAGCCTTCACCGTCCGCTTCTGGGGATCAACTTCCTTGCCGATGAAGACCAGTTTTCCTTTGAAGAGCTGATCCGGATACGTACGGCATCGAATGGAAATCTCCTGGCCGAGTTTGAGTAGTGAGATATCCCGCTCGAACACATCGGCAACGAACCAGACCTCATCCAGCGGCACCAGACGGAAAAGCACTGTGTCCATCGTAAATCGTTCCCCCACATGGGGAAGGGGTCCAAGGAGGGTCCCTTTCTCAGGGGCGTTAATGGCGAAGGTGTCGCGAATCTTGCCTCTCAATTCAAGGGCCTGGAAATCTCCGGCCGTCATGCCTACACGGCTCAACCGATCCTTCATCGCATTGAGGCGGGCACTCATGTTCTTGTGCTCGTAGGACATTCCGGTCAATGAGACTCGCTCCGCATTGGTCCCGTACTGCGATTCAAAAACCTTTTTCTCATCTATAGTATGCCAGCGCAACTCCATGAGCATCTTGAGACAATCACGCTGATCCTCTACCGCCTCCTCACTATAGATCTCCATGAGGGGAGTTCCCTCTTTAATCTCCGTTGTATTATAGTCGACAAGGGTTTTCTGGATACGGCCCCCGTAGTACCAGGTGAAATCGATCTGCTTGTCCGTGACATACGAGAACTCTCCAAAGAGCTCCACCTTGCACTGGACTATCTTTTCCTCAACAGGCGAGATCCTTATGTTACCTGAGGCACTTTGGACGGCATCCAAATGGATCACGGTCTCCTGCACTTGCTCTGGTAATAACGCACGGTTCGATGTAGCCGAGCGAAGCGGCACAAGATTCATTCCGCACATCGGACACTCACCCGGATGATCCTGACGGATCTGGGGGCACATGGAGCACGTCCAGAGGGCTTTCGCTGGGGGTGTAGACTCCTTCACGGTTTCTTTGGGAGACGGAGATCGGGAGCACCCGTCCAGCAATAGGAGAAAGGAGATCACCATCAATGCCGCTAGCAACTGACTGATGAAGAGGTCTCCTTTCATCAGAAGGGTTGCAGATCGCCGAGCAACGGAAGAACTCACAGCAAAAGCATTCATCCTAGCAGGTATTCAGCGGGTAGGAATTAGCTGCAGTAGCCATCGAGGAAAAACCGACAGAGCAAGTAGAGGAAGGGCAATCTGAAAGTGATCCATAGAAGGCTTAATGATAAGATAGATAATTCTACCCAGCCCGAAAATCGTATCCAAGCTATGTGAAATGCAGAAGGCCTTCCTCTGACATTTACCGGAAAAGCTCATCGTACAGGTGTCAAGATCGGACACCCATAGGAAGTGATGAACCTCTATTTCTTGGAGGAGAACACCCTCCACTGGATTATAGGATCATTATCAAGATCAATCCCCGTGAAGGACGCCTCATAGGGCGTCTGCCATGCAGCGATTACAGGCTTAGCCTGTCCGCCAGGGACAGCCTGGTAGGTGGCGGCAATGTTCACTGCCGTGCCATAGGGTTGATAAGAAGTCATCAAGGCAGGTTTATCGACGCTACCCGAGGACATGCCGCCCATGCCGTCGTTGGAGAAGTTGCTGATATCCCAGACCGAGATAATACCCACATCAAGACCCGCTTCAGGTGTCGTGATAAGATTGGGGATATAACTGGGCGTGGTGGCGGGGGCCATATAGCCGACCGCGACCTTCGCGCCTTCCTTGCTTGCGGGATCGCTCAAGACGGTAGTGAAGAGTTTTTTAGGTACTGGAACTCCGTAGGAGATATCTTTGCCGCTGATCGCCGTGACGATCGCTTCGCGCCCTGCGCCGGCCGATACGATGAGATCGTCGAAGTTATCCGCGTTAACATCTCCGATCGCCACATTCACGCCACTGGGGCAATTGCCCGTCAGAATATTCGTAAGTGTTCGAATGGGCTTTCCGTTCTGATCCCAGAGACTTACGGTGGCGGGGCCGGGCGCTCTCGAACCAACGGCAATGATAGCAACCCCATCTTTGCTGATACCGCCAACCGCCAGACTCACGCCGGAGGCCCCTAACTTGCCAGTGAACGCAGTGAATTGAGTAGAGGGCGTATTGGATCCATTATTGTAGATTTTCACGAGGGACTGCTTCGCACCAGTACCCACAGCCATGGTCTCAAACACCGTCGTGTTTTTGAAGAATGTTTTTACCTGACTCGATGTTGACGGTAGCGGCAGCTTTGGCATTGAGATGCCATTAGTATTTGCTGTGCCCGCACCGGAAGCCGCAACGATTGGCCCATTATAGCCCGGGAACGGGGTAATAAGATTGGTTCTATTCCCAAGGCCATTGATGACAGGGAGTGTAGGTAAGGATGCGCCCAGTCCAAGACGGATCCCTTCGCGACCCGGGAACTGGAAGATAGGGGACATCATCCCCTCGTCCTCATGCTCGAGGATGTGGCAGTGCCAGACATATTTACCTGGGAAGGGCGGAACTGCGAACCGGAGGGTGATGCTCCCATAAGCCGGGACAAAGGCGACATCCTGAGGCGAGACGTAGTTGCGCCCTGCAAATTCAGGTAGGGGTGGTAGCTTGGGATCAATCATTGCACCATTTACCTGCGTCACGATGAAGTTACCTTGGTGGATGTGGAAGGGGTGATTAAGAGGGCCCCCGTTCACAATCGTCCACTCTTCCACCGATCCAATCTCCAGTTGGGGAAGAACCCCTTCGCCAAACTTCAAACCATCAATAAAGAAGTTATCGAAACTTGAGAGATATTGTGGGTTCAGCGTGGAGAAAAATTCCTGCTCCAAACCGAATGACCTGTAGACATCGGGTTTTGCAACCCAAAGGAAATCAGCCGGCTGCGGCGCAAAATAAACTGGGGGCTTCCCTGTAACCGCGGTGCCGGTGACGTTAATGGTCGCCAGCACATAGAAGTACTGTGCCCCAGCTGTATTTGGAGATTCCTCTCCTCCGAAGGCATCCATGAGGTAGTAGGTGCCGCGATTGGTAGGCGCCGTGATAGCCCAGGTCGTACGCCCCCCCGTTGAGAGGAGAGATTGACTGCAAATATCCTGGAGCCTCGGTGTGTAGTTGGTTGTGTTGGCATTCGAATTCGTGGCGGGCAGGTAAGCTGCCAGCGGTCCTGCCAGAGGCTGGACAAAGGAGCTGTTGCCATCCCTCGCGAGGATAGTGCATTGCGACCAAGCATTGCTCAGGTTGGCATCGGCGATGACAGGCATTAGCGCTCCACGAGCACCGACCCATGCCCAGTTCCAGATCTGAGTCTCACCGGGAGCCATAGTGATGATGGGATTCATCTGACCGTTGACGAGCTTCTGCCAACCCTCCGTGTAGTTGGTTCCCTCCTTGTTACCTGTTTGGAGTTGGAAGAACTGGAATTTACCATCCGAATTGGTCTGAAGGTTGACCTCCGAGAAGGCCATGTTGACCTGCTTGAACTTACCCTTGTACGCGGGAAAAGCATCGAGGGGATCACCTACCATAATGAAGCCTGCAAGCCCCCCCTGAACCTGGTCCTTCGTGTAGAGATCGGGGTGGGTGTGGTACCAATTCAGCCCAACGCTATTCAGGTATTTCAAGATCGGGAACGTCACATCATTCACCGAGAGCGGGGCATCCAGAATATAGACATTATCACCTGTACTGAGATCAGGAGCGTGTGATCCATGGTAGTGGAAGCTGGTGGTGAAGACTGCGTCATTCGTGTCGAAATTGGTCCCCATGTAGTTGTACTGGTGGACTTTGAGCGTATCGCCCGGCTGGATCTGCAGCATCGTTCCCGGAAACCCTTTCCGATAGTTGGTTCCATAGGCAGACCATTGGTAAGCAAAACCATACATTCCATCATTGGTGCCGTTGCTGGTGACATTACTGCTACCCGTTCCGCTATAGGCATCCATCAGACCATACTTGATCGGGTCACTGTTTGTTCCCGCGGAATACATCTTCACGGTGGCTTCGAGCACACCATTCGTGCTCTTGATGATATCCATCGCCTGCAGATTGGTCTGCGTGTAGGGATAATTTGTCGGGAAGATCACGTTGGAGGCCTGAGCCCAAACCATCCCGTGAGATGCGGCGCAAGCCACCGTAGTGAGGACTGCGCGCGTGATGAACTTTTTCATATGTTTTAGTAGTTAGCCCTTACTTAAAAAATCACAACCGAAAGTCGACGAATCGCATGAAATCGTCGACGAATCGCGCGAAATCGATGCTCCCCAGGAATTTAAGGGCTGGTTGGGGATTTTCTTTTATTGAGGTAGCCAGCAATTCGGTTGAATTGAGAGCGTCGAAACCCCGGTATGAATTTTTAATCGGAGGATATCCGAGCCCCTTTTTCCGATACGGCGTGCTTCATGAAAAAAATACCGGGAATCAAAATCAGACAAGTAACACCCATTACCCAGAAGCAGTCGAAGTTGGCAAATCCTTCGGCTTGCTGGGTCAAGAGGTTACTTAGAGATTGCAATGCCATTTGCTTGGAAAGCACGGGGCCGTAATTTTCTCCTCTAAAAAAAGAGGTCATCTGATCCAGGTAAGATACTACCGCCGGGTTAAAACTATCCAAATACTCGTTCAAACGTAGGGTGTGAAATTGTTCCCGACGATCCTGAATGGTCTGGATCGTCGATGTGCCGAAACTTCCCCCCTCATTACGTAGAAGGGCAAAGAGGCCGATGGCTGATGCCCGTAATTGAATCGGTATGTAGTAAAAAGCCGCCACATTGATCGGCGCAAATAACAAGGAGATCCCCATCGTGATGACAATCCGTGGGCCGACAAATATCACAGGAGAGCACTCCAGATTTAACTTTGATAACCAGATACAACCAACTGCCATCACGACGAGTCCCAGACCGATCAACAGACGCGTGTCAACCTGTCGGCTCATCGCAAATCCAGCACCTACCATGGTGAGAATTGCAAAGAGACCTGCTGGAGACATCACGAGTCCGGCATCCGTGGCATTATAACCCATCAGGGATTCCAGGACCGTCGGAAGATCTGTCCCAGATGCGTAAAGGACTGCACACCCCAGAAAGATAATGACACTGCAAACGAGGAAGTTTTTATCAGCAAGCGGTTTGAAATTCAGAATGGGATGAGAGAACTTCCTCTCCCTGTAAATGAGCGCGCCTAGAGAAATCATGAAGAGGAGGGTCAAGCCTTGCACTCTCCAGAAAGGATCCCCGTACCAGTCCCATAGCTGCCCTTTACTAATCACGATCTCCCAGCTAATCATGGTGACGGCTAGGAGAAAAAGACCAGTTGTGTCAAAGGGGGATGGGTGTTTCTTCATTTCGGCATGCTTTTTTTGCAAATATTCGGGATCTTTCAGATAAATATAGCATGCGACCAATGAAGCGATTCCTGCCGGGATATTGATGAAAAAAATATAACGCCAAGAGTAAGTATCGGTAAGTAACCCACCGATTGTCGGTCCAAGAATAGGGGCAATCAGGGCGGCAACTCCGAAAATGGTCATAGCCACCCCTTGTTTCTCCTTCGGAAAAATATCAAAGAGGATTCCCTGACTGATCGGCTGGAGCCCCCCTCCGGCCAGGCCCTGAACGACACGGAAAAAAATCAATTGCCCGAGATTCGTAGACAAGCCGCACAATGCGGAGCAGAGAGTAAAAAGTCCGATTGATAGGAGAAAATAATTGCGACGCCCGAGTTGTTCTGAAATCCAACCGGAAATCGGAAGAATTGTTGCATTCGCCGCCAGATAGCTTGTGACAGTCCATGTGCTGTCATTTGACGCCGCCTGCAATCCCCCTGCGATCTGATGCAAAGCCACGTTCACGATCGTGGAATCCATAATCTCCATGAAGGTGGGTATCACGACGATCAGCGCCAAAAACCAGATGCTGATCGCAGGCTTGCTGATTAGCTTGAAGGAGATTGTCCCCTCACGGACGACGCCTCCTTGGCTCATCATTTGACAGGGGTTGCGGATTTCCCGAGCGACGGAGGGTGGAGCGCACGTTGAAGGAACTCTCCTGCATTCGGACCAGTCGGAGTCTCCCTGATATGCACTTTAGGATTTACCGACAATCCGACAAAAAGCGGAACCTTGTCGGGATCATAGTTCAGGATATCGACTCGGACAGGAAGTCGTTGGATAACTTTAACGAAGTTGCCTGTGGCGTTTTCTGGAGGGAGAAGCGCCAGGGTGGAACCTGTTCCCATAGTAAAGCCGAAGATCCTTCCTTTAAAAACATGATGACTTCCGTACATGTCGGTTGCCAGATCGACAGGTTGGCCAATTCGAAGAGATGCGAGCTGGGTTTCCTTGAAATTAGCATTCACCCAGATATCCGACAGCGAGCGGATGGCCATGAGTTGCTGGCCGGCCTGAACATAGTTTCCGGGATTGAGATTACGGCGAGTGATCAGACCGTCGATCGCCGCGCTTACATCGCAATAGGAGAGATTCAGGACGGCCTGTTTAAGATTCCCCTGAGCTTGTTCCAACTTGGCCTGAGCCTCTTTGATGGAAGGTGCATCAGCCAGGACTTGAGCAAAGTAGGCGTTTTCATCGCCATGAGCACTCTGTTTGAAGAAATTCAGAAGCTGGTCAGGATCAAGATAAGCCTGTGGGAAGGTAATGCCGAGTTTTTCGCAGGCCGACATGAACAACGACTCGGCTTCTTGAACTCCGGAATAAGAACGGTTGAGGCCGGCAGGTATCTGCGCAAGTTCAGGGCTGTTTGTTTCAACTGGTGCAAGTCCAAGCCCCTCCCGAACTGTATTCGCAGTCTGAAGTGCTTGGTTGTACTTCGACTGGGCCACGCGGAGTTGCTCTTTAGAAGTGTCGAAAGACTGACGGCTGGTGACATCCCCTTTGATAAGCACCTGGGCGCGATCAAAATCCGACTTGGCGAGGTTCAATGATGCCTCTGCCTGATTCAGGGCAGCAATGTCCTGACGAAGCTGAGCCTCTTGCGAGTTAACGTTCTGAATAGTGTTCTTTAGCTTATAGAAGAGACTAAGTGCATTAACTTCATCACTCTTGACCTGTGCTTTTGTGGACAGAAGCTCTGCCTCCGCACTCTCAAGTGCGGCAGTGTAGATATCGACTTGTACTTGAAAGGGGCGCTTGTCGATTTCCACTAGGACATCGCCCTTGTGAACCCTGTTATTGTCTTCAACCATTACCTTTTCGACTTTGCCCGCGACTTGCGGAGCGACGAATGTGACATGGCTGTCCACGTAGGCATCATCTGTCGTAATGATGTAATAGGAGTCGATGATCAGATAGGCAATGATCCCCAACGAAACTATCGCACCCAGAGCGATGAGTATGTTTTTTAGCTTTTTCGTATTTTGCGGCACGACATCCTGTGGATAAATGGATGGCTCATCGTTCATTTGATGGACTCCTTAAAAAACGGACCAGAGTGTCCAAAGCGAGGCGGGATTCCGAGAGGCATGGTCACCGAATCGAGTTTCATTAGTTGCATCCAGCAGGACATTCCAACCGCACCTTAATTTGGTAGGTCCAGAAAGTCGCGTAGAGCTCCCAACATAGCAGTGGCCTGCTCCTCATCAGCGGTCTCTGCGCGATAAAGAATGTGATCATCCGGACGGATCAGAACCGCACCATCCTTGCCTAGGTCAAGACTTTCCGCCCAGTTGCCAGATTTCAACGTGAAATCACGGCCTTCCACCAGAATCTTGAGCGGGATTTTGCAAACTTCTGCCAAACCATGCCAATGTGCACTCTCCTTGGCGGCAAAGATGACGAACCCGTCGTGATGGACCAGGTCGAGCGTCGATCCGCCACCCGTTAACTCGGCGTGCGGCAACCGTTCCCCAACGATTCCCTTGGGAACATAGACGTTGATAGGTGTTCCTTGATAAACATTCTGCTGCTCGCCGTAGATATAGCCGATCTGAAGCCGTAGACTGTCGAATCCTTCTTCCTGGGCAGCTATTGCAGCAGTAATGGCTGCCCTGCAAGAGGGATCATTAAGGCGCCTATCAAGCTCTGCTTTATTAATGGGCTTGCCTATGTCCTGACCAAGCGCCTGATAAACATGCGCAAATTTCATTTCGTTCTGGACGCTTTGAACCATATTGGTATGCGCAACGGGAGGGCGTTCAGCATTGAAACTTCCGAGTAGTCCAGAACCTGCCCAACCGTGTTCAACTGCTGCAATTTTCCATACGAGGTTATGAATGTCGCCCACACCGCAATTCAAACCAAGTCCGCCTGTGGGTGGATACTGGTGTGCCGAATCTCCGACTAAAAAGACCCTTCCGGACTGAAATGCATTGGCCATCTTAGCGCATGACTTCCAGCCCTTAACTCCTTTGATCTTCACATCGATCGGTTTTCCAAAGGCTGCAGTGATCAACTCCTTGCAGGCGTCTTCGGTGAAATCTGCAACTGACGTCGATGAAGGATCATACAGGTGCATCAGCACCCAGTTCTTGTCTATATCATAAGCGATAAGAACACTGCCGATCGCGTCTCCGAAAATAAAATAAAGAACGGCGGGGTGTTCGCCTACCAGTTTCCGGGCATTAGCCTCAAAATGGATCGCTACGAATTCGGCGAGATTGGGAACCAACACTTCAAGCTTTATTCCTGATGCTTCGCGAACAGAACTGCGCGCACCATCAGCGGCGATAAGGTATTTGCTGGTTATTGTAATGTCCTCGCCCGTTGTGTGGTCATGCAGATTCGAAATGACGCCCTCAGGAGTTTCGCGATAGTCACTCCACTCGAGTTGACGCCGCAAATCGACATGGGCGGCACCAGCGAGCGCATGCTCGACAACATCCTCGAAGTCGGGCTGTGAAATGTTGATCAGGGGCCATGCCGTCAGCGCTCGCACCCCCTCGTCCTGTCGTTCATGGGCAATCGCTCCAAGCTCTTCTCCCGTGATACTGGTCATGAACCGTACGAGACGTCCATCTTCACGGTTTACCGCCTTGGCATGGATCTTTTCCATAGGCAGCCCGACTCCATGACAGATTTCCAGCGTGCGGGAGTTAATCGCGTGTGCTTTGGGTGTGCTTAGGCGGCCTTGATGTCGTTCGGCAATCACAGTGCTGATGCCACTCTGTTCCAACAGATGCCCGGCAATAAGACCTGCCGGACCAGCCCCGACAACGAGCACGGTGGTATTATACTCTTTCATGACAAGAAAAGTCATAATCTCTACACAGATTTTCAATCGAAAATCGTTGAATCGCACGAAACCGTCGACGAATCGTGCGAATTCCATGGTCCCGCGGAATTTAAGGGCTGGTTGGGAATTTTCTCCTAGTGAGTCGCCCTGTGATTCAGTTGATTAGTTTAAACGAATTTAGGAATGAACGCCTTGCAAAATATTATGGAGACCGACCGATGATTAATAAACATCTGGGCGATCATGTGACGGAGAGCCGTAAGTCCCCCTACTTTTGGAAGCTGCAAATCGGCGGATGGATCTTTTTTGCGATTATCTTAGGAATCGCAGGATGGATCCTGATAAAGAGCGGAGACATTCCCCGATCGTCGGGAGTGTTGCTCCTAGAATTGATCCTCCTCAAGTCAGCCTACGGGTTCCTGATCACAAGTTCTCTTCGACCCCCATTTATCTTGATCCATTCGAGAAGGTGGAATCCTTTGAAACTGATCCCGGTAGTACTCTGCATATCATTCTCGATCACAGTGATCGGACTCCTAATACTCAGAATCCCCTTTCTGCGAGACCATTTCAGCCCCCTGTTTTCGATTCATTTACTCGGAGCCAACTTTACAACTCTGGGATTCTATGTGGAGTTGTTCGTTTTTGCGTGTTGGATCGGATTTTATTTTTCGAGTTCGCTCTTTTTTGACTCCCTTGAACTGAGTCGTCGCCAGCAGAAAAGCGAGATGAGCCTTCTGAGATCTCAGATGCAACCCCACTTCCTCTTCAACGCTCTCACCGCGGTCATGGCCGTGAGTAATGAGAAAGAGAAAGTCGAGGACTTGACCCAGTCCCTTGCAGACTACCTCCGCTTCTCTCTACAGAAGAGGGATGAAGACTACTCCCCTCTGGGTGAGGAGTTGGATGCTCTGGATAACTATCTTAAGGTGGAGAAGATCCGTTTCGCCGAGAAGTTGCAGTGTCGGATCGATGCGAAGCAGGAAGCGCGTGCATTCATGGTCCCCTGTCAACTGGTTCAGCCTCTCCTCGAGAACGCAATCAAGTATGGCCAGCAGACAAGTCCGATGCCGCTTGCAATCCTTATCCAGGCCCAGATCACCGGGGAAAGACTCCATCTCACGGTCGAGAATACGGGGTCGTGGGTGGAGCCTGCTTCATCATCCCGTGATCTGGGAATAGGAACTATCATGGGGATTGGAATGGGGATCAGCAACCTCCGCCGCCGACTCCAGTTACTCACTGGTGACAGGGCCACCCTGACCCATGACCACTCGCCACAGCGGGTACGGGCCGTGGTGACTCTCCCACTCATGAAGTCATGAACAGAAGTTCCAAAAAAATTTCCCCTCCACGCCTTCGAGCCATCCTGGTGGATGACGAACCGCTAGCGAGAGACCATCTGGCCTCTCGTCTCAAGGCACACCCTGAGATCGAGATCGTGGGCGAGGCGGAGGATGTCCCCACGGCCTACGACCTGATCTCCTCGGAGAGACCCGATGTGATTTTCCTCGATATCCAAATGCCGAGGTTTAATGGCTTTGACCTTTTACCAAAACTGGAGGCGATTGACCCCAAACCTATAGTGGTCTTTGTCACAGCGTTTGACGAGTATGCGATCAAGGCCTTCGAGGGCAATGCCCTCGACTACCTTACAAAACCAGTGAGCCCGGAGCGCCTTGCCAAGACCGTCTCCCGTCTTATCAAACCAGAAGATCATCGCCCATTGCCCTCATCAGAAGGGTCGAAACGACTCAATATGGAAGACCTCGTGCTCCTGCGAGATGGCGCACTCTCCATGATGGTGAAAGCGCGGGAGATCTCAGCCATCGATTCCGATGGCGACTACACTAGGATCATCATAGCTGATGAGGGGGAAAAGGAGAGGAAGCCTCTCATGAAGAAAACCCTGTCACAATGGGAAGAGCAGTTGCCAAAAGAGCTTTTCTGCAAAGTCGGCAGGAGTCTGCTGGTCAACACAAAAGCCGTGTCCAGATTAGTGAAAAAGAATTCGATAGTCTGGGAACTTCACCTGGAGGGAGTTAAAGAGAGAATCCAGCTAAGCAATCTCGAAAGCAAACGCCTCAGGGAGGTGCTTTCTTAGTTCTTTCTCCAATGGCTCTAGATTTTACATCCGCTCCGGAACCCAAATCCCGAGCAGGGCGAGGCCGGTCTTCAGCACCTCCGCGGTGACTCCGCCCAAGGCTAGTCTGGATGAGCGGACGTCACCTTCAGACTTCAGGATCGGGCAAGCTTCGTAGAAATGGTGGAAGCAGTCAGCCAACTCGTAGAGGTAGAGGCAGAGGAGATTCGGACGCTGATCCTCGAGGACAACGTGCAGGACCCCGCCAAACTTGAGAATCTGCAGAGCGAGAGCACGCTCGGCCGGATCGATGATGGTGATGGGAGAGGTGATGGTTGAAACACCCTCTGTTTCCGCCTTCCGGAAGATGGAACGGATACGCACATAGGCATTCTGGAGGTAGGGGGCTGTATTCCCTTGAAAGGAGAGCATCTTTTCCCAAGAGAAGACATAGTCGGTGAGCCGGTGCTGCATCAGGTCGGCATACTTCACGGCACCGAGGCCGATTAAGCGCGCGATCTCTTCCTGATCGGTCTTGGGCAGATCAGGATTTTTCTCGACCACAACGGCGAGGGCTCGCTCGATTGCTTCATTCAAAAGGCCTCCCAGTTCGACATTCTCCCCAGAGCGGGTCTTCATCATCTTGCGGTCCTCTCCGAGGATGCTGCCGAATGCGATGTGCCGGAGATCGGTTGTGATTCCCATCTTGCGACCTGCCGCAAAGACCTGCTCAAAGTGCAACTGTTGAGGTGCTCCGGTGACATACCAGACGGCGTCTGGCGACCAGCGCTTCTCCCGGTACTCGAGGGTGGCGAGGTCGGTCGTCGCGTAAAGGAACCCTCCATCACTCTTGCGGATGAGGCATGGCTTCTCTTCGAGCGCGGGATCCTCCCTGAAGAAAACACAGACGGCACCTTCGCTAAGTTGTGCAATTTCCTCCGCAAGCAACCGATCCACCAATGGTCCCAGGGCATCGTTGTAGAAGCTCTCCCCAAGGCGTTCGTCGAAGGTGATGTCGAGAAGGCCATAGAGGCGCTCGAATTCTTTCCAGGAGAGGGCGACCGCCAGCTTCCAGATCTCAAGGTTCTCTGCATCCCCCTGTTGGAGTTTCACCAACTCATGGCGAACCGCCTCCTTCAGCTCGGGGTCACTCTCCTCCAGTGTATTGACCTCGCGGTAGAGGCGGACGAGTTCGTCAATCGGTGCCTGCTCAAGCGACTCCCTATTGAGGAAGTGCTTCCAGCCGTAGATAACCTTGCCAAACTGAGTGCCCCAGTCACCGATATGGTTGTCGGTAATGACCTGATGACCGAGATGACGGGCTATCCGAGCAAGAGAGTCGCCCAGGATCGTACTCCGAATATGGCCGACGTGCATCGGCTTGGCCACATTGGGGGAGCTGAAATCAATGATGATGGTCTTCGGATTCTCAACAGAATCCACTCCGAGTTGCTTGTCGTTTCTGATGATGTTGAGTGCATCGGATAGCGCACTTTCCCGGACTTTGAAATTGATGAATCCGGCTCCAGCCACCGTGGGAGTCTCACAGAGATCCCCAACATTGAGATGCTCAAGGATCAAAGCTGAGACCTCACGCGGATTCTTCTTCAATGCCTTGGAGGCGACCATGGCGGCATTGGTCTGAAAATCCCCAAATCGGGCATCGGCAGAGGGCGTCACCACTGCAAGCGACTTATCAATACCAGCGGCACGCAGGGCAACGGCGAGGCGGGAAGTGAGAGTGGAGAGGAGGGACATGCGGGAAGATTTTAGGCTCTAGGTTTTAGACTCTAGATTCCAAGGGCCGCAAGATGCTTCTCTTTTAGACCTGAAGCCTAGCGCCTACAGAGCTAGAGCCTTGATGTTATGATCTTTTCCGACTGAAAACCTCAAGGATCGATCTGGCATCACTCGCCTCCCCAAGTTCAGCCCGCACGGAGGGATCGTTCAGGAACTTGGCAATCGCTGCCAGAGTCCTGAGATGCGTTTGAAACTGATCCTTCGGCACAAGAAAGAGAACAATGAATTGGACGGGCTTGCCATCAAGGGACTCGAAATCAATCCCTGTCTTGGAACGACCGAAGCATGCGGTCACCTGATGGACTGCATCGCAGCTGGCATGAGGAATGGCAATTCCGAAACCGATGCCGGTACTCATCGTCTCCTCACGGTGACGTAGCGAGACGATCGCTTCATCCCTATGCGAGACAACGAGTTGCCCCTCCTCAACAAGTCGATTTACTATCTCCTCGATAGCCTGCCACCGATCGGTGGCGACCATCTCGGGGATGATCAAGTCCTCGGAGAGGAGGCTTGCAAGTGTCATATGAGGGTGATCCCCCCGTGGGGGATCAAAAGGTGTCTTTAAGAGACTAATTAGGCCACTTCTTCGACAGGGGCCTCGCCGGACTCTTCGCCCAAGGCATAGCGGACAAATTTGCTGATGACAATCTTGTCACTCAGCTCCTTCTCCTTGCTTGCTAAAAGATCCTTAACGGTGATGTCAGGGTTCTTGATACAGGCCTGCTCGAGGAGACAGGTTGAGCTGTAAAACTTGTCCATCTTTCCGTCGACGATCTTCTCGACGATGTTGTCGGGCTTGCCTGCGACCTGGGCTTTGTAAATCTCGCGCTCGGAAGCCACAAGAGATGCCTCAACCTGATCGCGGGAGATACAGGTGGGATGCGCGGCGGCGATCTGCAGAGTGATATCCTTCACCATTCCACGGAAACTCTCGCTCTTTGTCGTTGCCTCATTACCACAGGCGATCTCAACAAGAACGCCCACCTTACCCTGAAGGTGGATGTAGGAAGCAATAAGGCCTCCCTCGAGTTGAAAGCGTGCGAAACGGCGGACAACCATGTTTTCGCCGAGTGCGGCGATGGTGGTAGCGATTGAGTCCTTGAAGAGGATCCCCTTGGAATCAGGAGACTCGAGCAGGCTCTCAACAGTCTCTGCTTTGGATGCAGCGATCTCTTCACTGACCTCCTTAACAAACTTGGTGAAAATATCGTTCTTGGCAACGAAATCGGTCTCGCAGTTGATCTCAACAAGGACACCCACTTTTCCACTAGGTTGGATGAAGGAGACGACGGCGCCTTCCTTGGCGTGACGGGAAGCCTTTTTGCCTGCGCTGGCGATTCCCTTCTGGCGAAGGAGCGCTTCGGCCTTCTCGATGTCGCCGCCCGCCTCAGTGAGGGCGCGCTTGCAGTCCATCATTCCGGCGTTGGTTTTCTCGCGAAGAGCCTTGACGATTGCTGGGTTAATATCAGCCATGGTTTTGAATGGTTGGTATGAAGGTAAAACGATGGGCGACGTCGGACTTATTCAGCGACAGCGGCAAGCTCTTCGGTTTCAGTGGGGGCCGCTGCACGGACACCACCTCGGGATTTGGAGATCACATCGACAAGTTTCTGAAGAATAATGCGGATTGCACGGATCGCGTCGTCGTTGCCGGCAATGGGATAGTTGATCTCCTCGGGGTTGCTGTTGGAATCAACGATGGCGACGATGGGAATACCAAGGCGGCGAGCCTCGGCGACGGCGATCGTCTCCTTGACGGTGTCGATGATGACAATGGCGTCAGGTTGCTTGTCCATATCGAGAACTCCCTCGAGATTGTGACGGATCCTGTTTGCCTCACGGCGCAGGGCGGATGCCTCGGCCTTGTTGATCTTGTTGAAGCCGGCGCTCTTCTCGAGGGCCTCGAAATCACGAAGCTTGGAAACGCTCTTGCGGATGGTGACGAGGTTGGTGAGGGTGCCACCGAGCCAACGCTGGTTGACATAGTACTGTCCGCAGGCCTGTGCGGCCTCCTTCACTGCCTCCTGGGCTTGCTTTTTGCAGCCAACAAAAAGGATCTTCCCTCCACGACCCGAGATGTCCGAAAGGAACTCTCCCGCCTTGGCGAGTTGCTCGACCGTCTTGGAGAGATCGATGATGTGGATGGAGTTTTTCTCCTCAAGGATGAAATCCTTCATGCGGGGATTCCAGCGCTTGGTCTGGTGACCATAATGGACACCGGCTTCAAGGAGTTCTGTCATTGCTTCTACGGACATGGGAATGCGTGGTTTGGGGCTTTGTTACTTGATTTATTAATTACAGTGTGGCTTCTTCGGCGACTTCATCACCCTCAAACAGGGACGGCTCTCCGAGATGGACGAGTTCAAAATTGCGGTTCGACTTGAAGCCGGTTCCCGCAGGAATGAGGTGACCCATGATGACGTTCTCCTTGAATCCGCGGAGCCTGTCAGACTTGCCGAGGGTGGCCGCCTCGGTGAGGACACGGGTGGTGTCCTGGAAGGAAGCGGCAGAGATGAAGCTGTCAGTCTCGAGTGAGGCCTTGGTGATACCAAGGAGAACAGGAGCTGCCTCTGCAGGCTTGCCACCCTTGGCACTGACGCGCTCGTTCTCGCCCTCGAACTCGAGGCGGTCGATCTGATCGCCCCAGAGCAACGTGGTGTCGCCTGGATCAGTGATCTTCACCTTACGAAGCATCTGACGGACGATGATCTCGATGTGCTTGTCGTTGATCTCCACACCCTGGAGGCGGTAAACCTCCTGGACTTCGTTGAGAAGGTGTTCCTGAAGTTCTTGAGGTCCGCAGACATCGAGGATCTCGTGGGGCACCACGGGTCCTTCGGTGAGTTGCTGGCCTTTCTTCACGAAATCACCCTTGAAGGCGATGATGTGCTTGGAAAGAGGGATGAGGTGCTCCTCTTCGGATCCGGTCTGCGGATCGCGGACGATGAGCTTGCGCTTGCCTCGGACCGTACCACCGATGTCGACGACGCCGTCAATGCGAGCGATTTCACAAGCATCCTTCGGACGACGTGCCTCGAAAAGCTCGGCAACACGCGGCAGACCGCCGGTGATGTCCTTGGTCTTCGCAATCTTACGCGGCGTCTTGGCAAGACGCTGACCGGCTTGAACTTTTTCGCCTTCCTTGACCTCAAGGTGCGCGCCGGCGGGGATCGAATAGCTGGCCAGGATCTCCTTTTGGGCATCGACGATGACGATCTGGGGGTGCAGGTCATCCTTGTGCTCGATGAGCACGGTGCCCATAACGCCGGTTTCGTCGTCAACTTCCTTGCGGATGGTGACGCCAGCGATCATGTCGCGGAATTCGATTTTACCGGTCTTCTCGGTGATGATCGGAACGTTGTAGGGATCCCATTGGACGAAGGTTTCGCCCTTCTTGACTGTGCCACCATCAGCGATGGAGAACACGGACCCGAGGACCACAGGATAACTCTCGAGCTCGCGGCCATCCTTGCCATGGACGCCCACGGTCCCGTTCTTGGAAAGCACGATGAAGGTGCCGTCGAGTGCCTGCACGGCACGAAGGTCGTTGTATCGGACGACACCGTCGTTCTTGGCCTTGATGATCGGCTGCTTGAAGGTCTGGCTGGCCGTTCCACC
>Ga0007804_1000307_pt1 | contig 18760 bp, 10 predicted proteins | sample CryBogCBE25Aug07_FD_60367 | JGI IMG/M metagenome (GOLD analysis project Ga0007804, IMG submission 60367) | Freshwater microbial communities from Crystal Bog, Wisconsin, USA - CBE25Aug07 | ecosystem: Environmental > Aquatic > Freshwater > Lake | place: Crystal Bog, Wisconsin, USA | collected... | reverse complement strand
CGCTGAAAGCTACATCCTGATTGCCGATGAGGAATAGGCCGCGACCGGGTGAGGAGACTTTGAGTCCCTTATGCTTGGCCAACTTGAGCAGATTCACATACGGCTTTCCGTCGAAGTCTCGGTCGGACTTACAGCTGGAATCACCATTGGGCAACCGCAGGGTGTGAACCCAACGATCGGCCAGGTTATAAAGCTGTTGGTCCGCAACGGAGCGCGGATCCTTCAGGTCAAGCACGAGAGCGAAGTCCGCGGGCACATAGAGTTCTCCTTCCTCCAACCGTGCCTCTCCGCCATGCAGCGGATCCTTTTCCTCAAGCCTTGTTCGTAGGCCGTCGACGTAGGCGTAACGGCTACCTGCACACACGGCGATGCTCCCTTTGATCTTGGCCAGCGCAGACGGCTGTGCCGAGCGGGTGTAGGGAAGCCCCTGATCCTGTGGAGGAACCGAAATCACCACATCCTTGCTCGGGACTGAATCAGCGGCACTCAGGGAGACGATAGTAATAAGAATTCCGACCGTCCGGATGAGAAGTTTTTTCATGTGCTGGGGAGGGGAATAATTGCACGGATTCCTAAATTGGGGAAACTTAAGAATTCCCCCACATGAAGCTTATTCTAGAACCCATACTTCTCTCTTTGCTCGCCTCGTCACTCATTGCATCAGATCATCCCGTTGTTTTCTGGGCATCGGACAGCGTAAAGCCTGCAGACGCTGTCCTGCTCTACGGCAACGGCCTTGCTGCGGTCACATCCGTCAATGTCCGACGGCTTCCTGACGAGGGCTCCACGAACGCCGTTTCAGCTCAATCCGAGGAGGTCAGAACGCTTCAACCCTGCAACGCCTCCCTGAAGTTCGTTATGCCGTCCGGATTCGCACCAGGCGTTTACTCCGCGGAGCTCAAGGGGGCCAAACCGGTGATAATTAACCGTCCTCAGCTCTGGTTCATGCAACCGGAGAGACTGGAGCCGGGTCTTGCACAAAACCAATCACCTGCAGGTTCCAGGATCCAGATCGTCGGCAAAGACATGCATCTTCCGGGAAAGGAGGGAAAACCCTCCGTTTTCATCCGTCCTGTTTCCGGAGGTGCCTGGAGAAACATAAAACCCGATCACGCCGAAAAGTTTTCGCTTCGCGCCACCCTTCCCGCGGATCTGCAACCCGGGGCCTATCAGATTAGGGTCTCCAACGGTTTCGGTGGGGAAGCCGGACTCAGTGATCCCCTCGACGTCGAGATCCGCAAACCCGATTCCTGGCCGGATAAGAAGTTCGATGTGCGTTCCTTCGGAGCACTTGGCGACGATACGACAGACGACACGGTGGCGATCCGGTCAGCCCTTGATGCGGCCGAGAAAAACGGTGGAGGGGTGGTCTATTTTCCATGGGGGACCTATCGGCTCACTGACTGGATCAGGATTCCCAAAAAAACAATCCTGCGTGGGGAGGAGCGCGACGCAACCATCCTGAAATGGCCGGTCGATGAACCTCAGGTCGAGGCGGATTTTGTTCCCGCCTGCGTGTACGGCGACACTTCCTTCGGAATTGAGAACCTCAGCCTTATCGCAAGGAAGGCGAACACGATCCTGACGGATCTGAGTTCACCTAACAACATTGCTCCCGATCTCAAGCCCTTCGTGAATCCGGAGGGTTCTCACGATGTGTTTCTCCGGCATGTCTCCTTTCATCACTGGATGCATTGCAGCCATCCGGACCGCAATCCAGCCCTCTGGGCGAAGCGATACACTGATAACTTAAATCCCTACAATTTCCGCAACGGATCGATCCGGAATCTGGAAGTTAGCGATTGTCTCTTCCAGGGCGCCAATCAGTCTTTCTACAACATACGGAATGCCAGAATCCTGAGAAATTCGTTTAGCAATGGGATGGGCTACTGCTGGACCTGCCTGGGAGGCGGGGCGTGGTTCACGGTTGCCGAGGAGAACGACCTGAATTGCTCCTCCTCGTGGGGTTACGGAAAGATAGGCATGAACAGGATCCTTTCCTCACGGAACGTGAGCCATAACTTCGTCCATGGGGAGCGGGAGGCCATGACTCTCGACATTAGCGCCACGCCTGCCATTCCCTACGTCGTGACGCCCGAGGGGATTCACTTCACGGGAAACCAGAACATCGCCTGGTACGGGAGTCCCAAGTCGGTGCAGGGAAATTCCCTGACCCTCGAGGGCATCAAGGCGGCGCCGGGTGACTTTGTCGGCAAGACCGTGATGATATTGGACGGCCCGGGCGCCGGCCAGTACCGCGAAATCACGACCAACTCCGCGACAGATTTTACCATCGATCACCCTTGGGATGTCCCGCCCACCGCAGAAAGCACCGTCGGGCTCTGGGATCTCTGCCGCCACATGGTTGTTTCGGAATGCGAAGGCTATGACACCTCGGCATTCGCTCAACTCTACGGGAGTTTCTACGACTACGTGGTCGACGGTTGCAAAGTGGACCGCAGCCAGGGCACTTGGGGCCAGTCAGGTTGGTTCGTTCAGTTCCGCTACAACACGCTTCGCTATGCCTTTTCGTACCACCCGCACATCAGCAATCCGGGAAAGAACCGCGAGGGGAATTCTTCCTTCGGCTTCACCGGTCTCGTCGACGGAAATCTGCGCATTACCAAGTTCGGATCCGCCCAGTACGGTGTTCCAGGAGGAAAGCCCATTTTCGTGAAGGATGTCATCCCCCACCCAGTACCCGGAGTACGTGGCTGCACCATCAAGGCGAACGACCTCTCCTACAATCAGCGCGCCGTTCTGATGCCGGGCAAGGACCCGATGTCACGGATGGGAACCAATGACTTTCTCCGCATGACCGATTGCCTGATTGATCACAACACGGTGCGCAATGGCGATGTAGGCATTTTCGTCGGCGGACTGACCTCGAACACGCTTGTCTCAGGTAACAGCTTTCTCGACGTGAAGACCAACGTGGTCGCTAACCCCGCCGTGACGCTGGAAATTGGAAGCGTGAAGGCCGCTCCCTGATCACCTGTAACCGCATGGTCCACTCCGACAATCTCGACGGAACCTTCACCAATCCGCTGATCTGGGCTGACTACCCAGATCCCGACATCATCCGTGTCAGGGAGGACTTCTACATGGCGAGTTCCTCCTTCACGGATGCGCCGGGGATCCCCATCTGCCATTCCCGCGATCTCGTGAACTGGGAGGTAATCGGTCATGTCTACGACCGCCTCCCCGACTCCAATCCCTCCTACTCCATGCAGGAAGGCCGGGTCGCCTACCGCGGCGGGAGTTGGGCCCCCTCGATCCGGCACCGCGACGGAAAACTCTATGTCTGCTTCTGCACGCCGGCAGAGGGATTCTTTATGGCGATAGCGGATCAACCGCAGGGACCCTACGAACTGATCCCCTTCGGCGTCGAACTCTACGATCCGGGACTCTTCTTTGATGACGACGGGCGCGTTTACGTCGCCCATGGTGCCAATACTATCCTGATCACCGAACTGACCGCCGATTGCCGTTCGATCAAGGTGCCTGCTCGTCCCGTCTACCAGACGGCCTTTGGCACGCCATTCGAGGGATCTCATCTCCACAAACGTGACGGCTGGTACTATCTCTGCTGCACCTGCAGGGGCTACAACGGCATGGAGATTTGCCTCCGTTCCCGGAATCTATACGGCCCCTACGAGGCAAAAGTGATCTCGGCTGATGATGCCAACTACGAGGGTGCCGGTGTCCACCAGGGCGGCTTTGTGGAACTGCCCGACGGCGAGACATGGTTCTTCATGTTCCAGGACCGTGACTTTCTCGGCAGGGTGCCGGTCCTTTACAAAGTCCATTGGCAGGATGGGTGGCCGCTGATCGGCGATCCGGACAATCATTGGCGACTCCCCATCACCCAGACCAAGCCACCTCTTCCTTCGTGCACTGCCAGGATTCCGAACTCCTCCGACGACTTCGACTCCCCCACCCTCGGCTTCCAGTGGCACTGGAACCACAATCCCGACGACTCCCGCTGGTCATTCACCGCGCGTCCGGGCCATCTGCGCCTCGTGAGTGCTCCCGCCCAAGATCTCCTCCATGCACGCAACACACTGACCCAGAAAATCGTCGGCCCCTCCTCGATAGCCACGACCCTACTCGACTGGTCAGGCATGAGGGATGGGGACATTGCCGGTATCTGCATTCAGAACATCCCCTGTGCATTCCTCGGACTTGAGATCAGAAATGGAAAACCCTTCCTGGTCGCCGACCGCAATGGCACAGAGGACGAGTGCGTTGAATTGAAAGATCTCCCCCAATACATCCAACTCCGCGTGGAGGTGACGTCCTCGGGAGAGGCACTCTTCTCATGGAGTTCGGACGGTGCCGTCTTCCACCCTATAGGCAAACCCTTCGTCATGGAGTTCACCGTGAAGACCTTCCTTGGCAACAAGTTCGGTCTCTTCTGCTTTAACAGGAGCGGGACCGGCGGAGGCCATGCCGACTTCGATTGGATCAAGATCCCGGCCGCCACCCCGTCGAATCACTTCCACGCCTCCGACTGGATTCCCGCCGCCCGCTACGATGTCGAGCGCGGGGTCGACACCCACCGCATCGAGGCAAAGCGTCCGGACCAGCTCCTGATCAGACTCTCCGATGGAGACTTCGTCCGTTTTCATCACGTCGCGTTTTCCGAAGGAATCACGGCAATCGAGGCCCGTGTCCGCGGCCCTGGATGCGGAGGGTCGATCACCCTCCATCAGGGACATCAGGGAGAAGGGGAACGCCTGATCGGTACGCTCACCGTCCCCGCCGAGGAATCCTTTGACCGCGAGCATCTCCTAACCAGCCCGATCGCCTGTGCCTCAGACACGCATCCCCTCACCCTTCGCTTCCATTGCGCGAAGGAAGGACTGATCCGGTTGAAGGAATTCCGGTTTCTCTAAGCAAGACTCACGGCTCCTTCACCGGAGTGAATTCGAGGGAGCGGACTTTGAAGAGTTCCTCTCCAGTGATATTCATGGCCCGAATCTGGATCTCCCCGTCGCCTGGGCTCACGGTCATGCATGCTTAGAATTCTTAAAGTCGGGAGTCTTCGATCTGTCGATTCGATAGCATCGAGATGATGGTGTAACTACCCGTTGCAACTTCAAAAGTGGATTTTCCATTCAAGATGCCGAGGGCTTTCGGGCCGGAGTCTCCATAACCTTTAACAATCATCCGAGCCTCCTTGCCGTGAACCTCGATGCGAGCGGTGGTTCCAACGGGAATCGTTACCTCCAGAGTGAACTTGCCGTCCTCAACCTTCCAAGAGACATCAACGCTTCCCAGAAGCGTTGGCACCGATCCTTTGGCCCAACTCAGGCCGCAGATTTCGGGTTTGATCAACACAGAGCTAAAGCCGGGTGACGTTGGCCTCACTCCAAGGATCTTACTTGGCATCTGATAGGCGGGTGTGGCGATCCATCCATGGCTGTAATCCCCGCGCTCAGGTCCCATCTCACGAACAGTCTGGGTCTCCGGGATCACCTTGTACTCATGCATCTTCTGGATGCCGTATTTTCCAAAGAGATCGGCTTGGTCCAGTGCATTGAAGACGAAATGCATGAAATACGGGGTCACATCCCAGTTCGTGTTTGTCATGGTTGCCTCCATCAACGGGGATTGGCGATCCTGTGGAACAAGGCCGGCAATCATGGCTAGAGCATTATTCTGCACACTGAAGCTCTCCATCGCGACATCTGCGGGCATCCACTTATTCGTGCTCACGGAAGTCACGAAGGGCTTTCCATCACGGTACAGACCCCGGTCCGGATTCCAGAGTTCCTTCTTATAAGACTCCCCTACCTGCTTGCGGAGTTTTTCATACTTCTCCTCATGGACGGAATCACCGGTCAGTTGCGAGATGCGGATCGCATCACCGAGGGCCTGATAGAAGAGTGCGGTCATGTAGCCTTGGCCAATGACGGCAGGTGGGTGATGGCAGGCAAAGGATATCTTTGGATTCTTATCGTCATGGACATTTACCCAGTCCATGAACATGTAGTTGGGAGCCTCGGAAATGATGCCATTCTTTCCGAGATAAGTGATGAAGGTGTCGATAACCGCGTGAACATTCGGTGTCAGCTCCTTAAGCAATTCTTTGTCCCCAGTGAAGTCGTAGTAGTTCAGCAAGGCCTGCAACCAATGGAAGATGTAACTGGTGTGGAATGTCTTGTAGTCCGCGTTTTCCATTACCCAAGCCCACTTCCGTAGATCCTGTTTGGCTAGCCAGGTGTTGTTCCCCATCGTGTAGTAGTTCACCAGATCGGCGATCAGGTAATCCCCGTAGTCGCTGATCGGCTCCTGATGCTGGGGTGAATCGAGATGATGGGTGATCATGCAGATCTGGGTCGACCAGCGACCGCTCTTGTAGAGCCTGTTCAACGCCTCGTCGCTGCAACTGAACGACCCTAGGTACTCGACAGGTTGGGAGAGAAAATCAGCGGTGACATCAAGGATTTCAACCGGCGCAGTAGCATTCCTCACGACCACGGTGACCGTTCCAAGCGCATAGTAATCCCGTGACTCAAAGGTCTGAACTCCATCTCGCAAGGCGATCTGATAGGCGCGACTACCACCAGCGGCAGCGGTCTCATTCGAGAGAAGAAGGATCTGGGCTCCCTTGCTTCCCCTGACCTTGATACCGCAACGGCCTGCCATGATCTTGTCAAAGTGTACGGAGAACTGCCCGTCTCCCTTCACGATGATCGGATGGCCAAGGGTTAGAGGTTTTAGGGATTCTTTCGGAACTGTCACGTCACCTCGCACATTCGTGATCTCGAAGTAAGGGTATCTCACCTCCATCAGGGGAGGTAGCTCACTCATCATAAGTTGCTCCTTTGGAGCATCGATGACTTTGCAAACCGGCCACTTGGAATCATCGAATTCCTTCTGCAACCAACCCAACGGCTCCGCTGCAGCATCAAAGAGAGGTATCGAGCGGGCCTTCCCTCCGATCAACTTCAGATCCGCATCGGTTAGCTTTGTTTTTAGGAGATACGATGATGCAATTCCCTTCCAACTGCTATCCGTCACCAAGGTGACCTTCTTCCCGTCAGAATATTCCACGAGAAGTTCCAAGAGCAGCCTTTTGGAGCCAAGAAGTTCGACGGCCACGGCATTTTTCCCCTGATGAAATAATGGGGTGAGATCGCGTGTTTCATAGAACCTGCGTCCGCTTGAAACTCCCTGAAAATCCTTACCAGCGTCGTCTGAACCTCGGCCTGCAGGGATGCCGTTCACATAAAGCAGGTAGTTGTCGCCCGAGATCCATGCCGTCACTTTCTTGGGAGGCTGATCGAGAGTGATTTCCTTGCGCAGGCAGGTGGCTGCGGAGTCGGGAAGTTCTTTGTCGGTGGAGCCGATCCATTGCGCTTTCCATTCGGATTTAGGTTCCGGCAACTCCCAGTGATAACCCGGAGCCTGCACTCCCTCGTGATCGACCTGCAGAGTCATCCCGGCATTTTGTACCGGACCACGGGTCTCTGTTACGTCATTGGGCCCTACTGCGTGAAGGCAAAAGATCAAGAGTGGTAGAGTCAGGAACCAAGTGTAAGATGTGTTCATGGCGAGCGATACACTTGCAGTGAATCTCACTCTGTTTTCTTTGCTCCCCATGCATGAGCTGTTGCGGACTGATTGCCAATCGGTGAAATGATGAACGGAGGTTCGGTTGTCTTGGAATGAAGCACGACTTCCTCGCCACGCTTGAGATCAAATTCGATCAGACCTTTGTCACGATGAACTGCAGAGGCAGGAATACCTTCCACGACAATCGGTTCCGCGAGATCGGTTTTGATACGGCATGACTCACCAGCAAGGCTTCTGATTGAGAGGAATGAGGTTTTACCTGCAGTCCTTCTACCACTCACAAGAAAAGCCCCCTCAGCACGAAGGTCATAAAAAGCGACATCCCTCCAGGCGTCCGGACAAGCGGGGAAAAATCTGATCACCCCTCCCCAACTCTGGATAAGCATATCGAGAATAGCCCGTTGCGCGGAGATCGGGGACTCAAAGGTCGGCCAACCGTTCTCACTATAGAGCGTGTTGGGCGTCACGGTCGGCCCCTTAGCCTGTGGCTCCAAGGCACGATTCAGGCACTTCAAGGCCTCATTTCCATCCCAGAGGGTGGCGTAGAGCGAGGCTGCCCCCGTAAATTTGAACATGCACTCATCACCGTTAAAACTCAGGAAATGGGCGATGGATTTTTCCATCAATGGTCGCTGATCGGGTTGATCATCCACGTTAAGTACATGGAGAGGAAAGATGGAGAAGAGATGGCTTGAGTGACGGTGAGGCTTTGCAAACGGAGTATCCTTTCCGATCATCAGGCCCATCTCATCGACCGGATAGTCGGTGAGTTTAACCAGCACTTCCTTCCATTTGGCTGCATCGGGGTCATTCAGTTTCAACCGCTCATTGTTCGCAACAAGTGTCTGAAGTCCCCATCGTAGGAGCGCCAGATTGAGGTTTGTATCCGGCGCATTCCCATATTCGTCGGAAAAGCTCAGTGGCAGATGGTAGCGACCATCAGTTCCAAGATCGATCAGGTGCAGGTAAGCATTGATCGCTCGTTTCAGTAGCGGATAAATCTCGGCCCTCAGACGCTCGTCATCCATGGTGAATCTGTACTGCATATAATATTGCTGCATCAGCCAGGGGAGAGCGATGAAGTGATAGGCGGAGGTGCCCTGTTTTTCCTTCACGGGTCCGGGAGCCTGAGCAACCAGAGTACCGAAGCCCGTTGGGTTTCCGAGGGCAGCAGAGTCGGCGCGATACTCCGCTGGAACATTGTTTATCAGATCCTGACGTCGATCCCAGAGCAGATGGCAGAGAGGCTCCCCGAGTTCGAGATGGTTCGCGGGGAGAACCGAGTAGTAGGCGAGTTGGGTGTTGAGGTTCTGCCAATAGGCCGCCCAGACGGTGTTCTTGTACCATGGGCCCATAAGATCAACGACGGGACGGTCTTCCCGTGTCGCGCTCGCCATTTTGTAAAGCTGGATCCAGTAAAAGCTCTCCAAGCGGGCATCGGGTAGCGTGACAAAGCTCGCCTTGTAAAAAGAGTGCCACCACTCACGGTTCGTTTTCGCAAAAGATTCCACGCCCTGCTTGATGGCTGCTTCCACGTTGGCAACCGCATCCTCCGCCGAACCCGGCTCGGTCTGTCGGTTGGCGACCGAAAGCCAGATCGTTCGCGTCGTCCCTTCGATTATTTCCTTCCAAGCCGTGGCGTAGTCGCTTCCAGCCAGCAGGGGCTGAACGGAGACATCCATCCCCCTGACTTTATTTGTTTCGAAAGCGGGATTCGGCGCGTAAGTGAAGTTCTTGTCTCGGGCAGGCTGGGCAATGAACCGCGAGCTGTTTCCCTGTTCGGGAACAAAAGTCACAACTGCACCTTTTTCCCCCTCATCAGGAGTGAGTTGGGTGATGATCACCTCGGAGTTCCCTGGGGCAAAACAGCGCAGGCCGATCCTTCCTTTGTCCGTGATGATCTGACCGGTGATCTCGGCATTCCAAAGATCCATTCTCAGGGAGGTCGACGTAATGGCGCCCACTGGCGTCATGAGCAGGTGACCGATCGGAAGACGCCCGCAATAATGCATGGGCGATCCCGCTTCTGGACGATGATCGTAGACATCAGTGCGTCCGATCTGGATACGGATCGAGTTGGTATTCTTATCATCCCGAAAGAGGATCGCGCCGACAAGACCATTGCCGACAAAAGGGCCCTCGAAGTAGTTCTCAGGCATCCTGCTCCAAACAGGATCCTGGTGAGAGATAAAGGAAGGCCAATCAACCTGAAGATTGATTGGTTGCAGCTTAATTTGATCGCCATTTGAGTCGTTAAGGACCCCAAAGATACTCAGGATCAATGCTCCCAAAAAGACGGACACACTGGATCTAACATTCATTGTGCCAACATAGCGGACACATAGATGACTCATACGAAAAACTTCAGCACCCCTTTAGGGGAGAAGAATCCTGGAAATCAGTGCTGAGTCAAAACGACATCACTGATGTCGATGATTCCTGCACCGGCATTTCCCGCTTTGAATCCGACAGACAACTTCACCGTGCCGGCAGGAGCCGTGGCGGTAATTGTGCCGGACTGCCAACCCTTGCCTGGCAACGCAAAATTGCAAACATCCTGCTTGATAAGTTTGAGTTCCTCGGGCGTAGGGGTTCCCGTGGGGGTGGCCGCTTTTGGGTTATTGAGCCATGCCCCCTTGGCATCAAGAAACTGGATGTTCGCGTAGCCGGGAGCGCCCATCTGAGAAGGGTTGGGGCGTGTTGTCTTGCTCATGAACGTAAGTTCATAGACTTTTCCTGCTTGGGCGGGAACCTGTTGGACCAAGCCTACTCCTGCCACTTCGTCCGTATCAGTGATGCGGGCAGCCTTTCCCGACTTTCCACCGGCTTCGGAAAGAGGCTCGGCCTTGAGTTGTGATCCTGAAGTGACCTGCCCCGTCACGGCGGTCTTCCATCCGTTTATTCCACCTATAAAATCCCCGTTGCTGAGCAGATTTTCCGCTCTAGATAGGGTGACGGAAAAAAGGCTAAGAATAGGAAGAAGGAGGAGGTTTCTGAAGGGGTGTTTCATGAGGGTGTTCTCTAGTTAAATTTGCAAGTTGTGTCGCAGTAAGTCAACGGGAACCGCCCCCCTGAATTCCAAGTTGCATCTCATGAACCTTATTCAAATGGAATCGTTTTCATACTTTCCGCAATCCCTGAATGAGGCCATTATTACTACTTCTCATATGAAAAAAATTCCCTCCCGTCATCGGCTCTCCCTTAAAACGGCAGTCTTGGCATGCTTGGCACTCGTATCCGAAATCCATAGTACCCCCCCTGACTGGAAAACCTTCACTCCTGACATCACCCCGATTGAGATCCCTGACCAAGGCTTCGGCAAAGAGTTCTATGTTTCCCCCTCTGGTGATGATGCCAATGATGGACTTTCCCCCGAAAAAGCAGGTGCCTCCGGCCCATTCGCCACGCTCGCCCATGCACGTGATGAGGTAAGGAAACTGAAACAAGCCGCTCTTCCCAAGGGAGGGATTGCCGTGAATCTCCGCGGAGGCGTCTATCAACTACCCGAGTCTCTTGCCTTCACACAGGAGGACTCCGGTTCCTCGGGATCCCCGATCATCTACCGGGCCTACAAGGATGAGAAGCCTCGCCTTGCCGGAGGCAAGGTCCTCAAAGCCTCGGATTTCGCGCCCATTACGGACGACGAGATATCCAAGCGACTCGCGCCAGAGGCACGGGGTAAGGTCTTGGTCGCTGACCTGAAATCACTGGGACTCAAGCATACCGGGCCGTTCCCCGACATCTTCAAGGACGGTGGTGGCATCTTTGAACTCTTTTTCAACGGCAAGCGCATGAAACTTTCGCGCTGGCCCTACGACGACTACACCACCATGAAACAGGTGCTGGTGATCGGGGAAAAGACCGGGAGAACCAATGTCCCCGGGGTATTCGAATACCGGGAGGAGGAACCCGCGCGATGGAATCCAACCAACGGCGTCTGGCTCAAGGGCCAATGGCGCGTCGGTTGGGAGGATCCTGCAATCAAGGTGGGGTCGATCTCGACAACCAATCATCAGATTACGTTCGCCACGGGACTCAACGGAGGTATCGGTAGCAAATACAAACGCACCACGGTTCCCTACGGATCGGGACAAGAGAAGTGGTGTGCAATCAACCTCCCGGAGGAAATCCTCCACCCCGGCCAGTGGGCCATCGATTTCAATTCCCAGAAACTCTATTTCTGGCCCCCGGCACCTCTCGAGAGCGCTGATATCGTGATCTCCCAACTCGATCAACCTCTAGTCTCCATCAATGGAGCATCCGATCTTGCCTTCATCGGACTCACCTTCGAGGGATCGCTCGGCGAAGGCATGGTCATCACGAATGGTCTCCGTGACCTCGTGGCGGGCTGCACATTTCTCAACCTGGGAGGAAACGGCATCCAACTCCAGGGACGCGGATGCGGCGTGCAGAGCTGCGACATGCATGATCTCGGCAAGGGATGCGTGATCATGAACGGCAACCCCGGCGATCGCGCCAGCCTGACCCAGGCTGGCAACTATGTCGTCAACAACCACCTCCACCATTACGGCGTCCTGAAGTCACAGTACTCCGCGGCGATCAACACCGCACGTCTGGTCGACAATGCAAAACGTGATGAGGGAGTCGTCGGTTGTCTCTTCGCCCACAACTCCATCCATCACGCGCCACGCGATGCTTTTCTCTACGGAGGCAACGACAACGTCTTTGAATACAACGAGGTTTACCGTTGCGCCTACGACACCGCAGACACGGGAGCCTTCTATGCCTGGCTTGACTGGACCCTGCGCGGTGTCGTGATCCGGTACAACTTCATCCATGACACGGTCGGCGGGTTCAATCCCGACGACGGCGCCGGCGGATCGTTTGTCTTTGGGAACATCTTCACCGGCGACCGGTCGGGAGTCTGGATCGCCAGTGGGCCTGACAACAGCATTGTGAACAATGTCTTCGTGAAGGACAAAGGACCTGTCTTTGCGATCGACTCCCGAGGCACGTCGCGCGGATACGCGACGAATCCCAAACTCATCGGAGCCGTTCAGGAAATTAATCCTACGCAACCTCCTTGGAGCGAGCGCTACCCCGAAATCGTGAACCTCCTGCAGGAACAGCACGAACTGCCATTGCGCACCCTCTTCAAGGACAACCTCATCTACATCAAGGAGGGAGATCCTTATAAGATGGCTATGAAACCTGAGAATAACACCAACCCCGCCATCATCAGCTTCGTCGACAACTTCGTGACGCCCACAGATCCCGGTTTCGTCGACCTTGCCGCCGGCAACTACGCCCTCAAGAGGGATTCCGAAGTCTTCATGAAGATTCCAGGCTTCCAGCAAATTCCCGTCGAAAAGATGGGTCTCCAGATCGACAAGTACCGAAAAAAACTTCCAACAGATGAAGAGGCTGGCCGACTTCCCTCGCAGGATCCCTGGAAACCCGCGGACACAAATCATAATTTCGGCACCTGATTTCTCCTGAAGCCACCTATGAACTCCACCCGCCTTATCCTCTCTGCGATCTGCGCTCCGGTTCTCCTGGCCTCCTCCATCCAGGCCACGACCCCTGAGGAACTTCGCTCTCCGACAAACATCGTTTTCCAGTTCAAGCAGGAGGGTGAGTTCTCCGGATGGCCTGATGGATCCAAAACATCGGCCCGCGCTTATCTCTGGGTTCCCGAGGATTGCAAAAAACTCCGCGGCATCATTGTGCTCTGCGCGAATGTTCCGGAAATGATGCTCGCAGGACACGAGGGGATTCGGAAGGTTTGCCGGGAGAATGATCTCGGCATCGTCTGGTGCCCCGGAACCTTCTTTAATTTCAAGCGTTTCGGCCCCGATAAGAAGTTGGCCAATGCCGAGTCCGTAGCCTTCCTTCAGCAACTCCTCAATGGTCTGGCGGAGACCTCGGGCTACCCCGAGCTGGCGACCGTCCCCTGGATCCCAATCGGAGAGTCCGCCCATCTCCTGATGTCCGATGCCTTGGTCGAGGCGGCCCCGGGGCGCGCCATAGCCGGAATCTGGCTGAAAAACCCTCACCTGCCACCTCATGACCGAACGACTCCGGCACTTGTCATCTACGGTTCCGCGCAGGAATGGGCCCAGGACAAACCCGACACCAACAAGAACACGACCTTCCTCGACCGCTGGTCCTCCAACGCCTCTCATTACGAATCCGTACTCAACGAGCGCAAGACCCACCCCGACTGGTCGCTCACTTATGCAGTGGACGGACAGAGCGGGCACTTCGACTGCTCGGAGAAAGTCGTGGGTATGGTGGCTCACTATATCGACGGCGTCTCCAAGGCTCGCCTTCCTCTGGATGGAAGCACAAACCTCCGCTCGATTGACCTAACGAAAGGATATCTAGCCGAGATCCCGGCGCCCGGGCACACAGCCTCCACACCAGTGGCCTGGCAAGATGCCACAAACAGAGCCTTGCCATGGTTCTTGGACAAAGAGATGGCTGTGGAGGCACAGGCACTCGGAAGCATTGACTGGAAGGCCAAGTCCCAGATACCCGCCTTTTCCGATACGAACGGCACAGTCATGCCCTTCATCTTCAATGGCATCAGCTCCATCGCGATCAACGCCCAACCCAAGCCCTACACCAACGCCTCGACAGGCGTGGTGACAAACGCCCCCGTGGTCCTGACGGAACCTGATGGCATTACCTTCCATCTCAGAGGTGTGCTATTGGATAAAGTTCCCGAGAATTTCGTCGGTGCGGGAGCTGGTGAAAAACTGGAACAGACACCGGGAGACCCGGTGATTGAGTGGACAAGCGGATGCATTGAACCTCTTGGCAACGGAACATTCCGCGTCAACCCCGACCGCAACTGGCCGAATCAGGCCACCTACTTGATGGTTCGCCAACCCGGTACGGCTGGCGTCCGGGGAGTGGCTCAGCCCGGGGGAGTCTCCCTCCGGGAGATGAACTCCGAGGGCAATCCCCAGAAGATCACTTTTGAGCCGATCCAGGACGTGAAGGCGGGGACAGCGTCGGTTCCTCTCAAGGCCGTGTCGGACTCGGGACTCCCTGTCCGCTTCTTTGTCGATGCCGGACCTGCCGTGATCCAAGGGGACAAACTCGTCTTCACCAGGATTCCGGCCAATGCCAAGCTTCCGCTCACCGTCACAGTCGGAGCCTGGCAGTTCGGCCGATGGGCTGAACCGAAGATCAAAAAAGCCGATATAGTAAAGCAGAGCTTCAGTATTCTTCCCGCGAAGTAAACAACTCACCGGGTCCAATCATCCCTTTTTTTTCACCGTTTTTCCGTCGATCCAACTACTCCCGATCAGCGCGGCCCTGGGGTAGAGCGGGATGCCCGATTCATTGTGATGGATAAGACCGAGGAGCATCTCCACGGCCGCCTCCCCCACGATGTCGTTGTGCTGACACATGCCGGCCCAGCGTGAATGATCGGCGCGCCATTCCAACTGGATCAGACCCACATCACCGGGAACCTTGAGATCCATTTCCTCAACCCACCGCGCTACCTCGTGATAAAGCGTCAGGATGACATCGGGCCTTTCGGTTTCATACCACTTCCTGAAAAGTTCCGGATCTCTCCTCGCATCGGCGATGTCATAAAAAGGTTGTGGACGATCAGGTTCGGGAATTTCCCTCAACGCCATCAGGTAGCCCGAGGTGAAGCGATGATCGACCAACCTGTCGATGACCCGGTCGAGCACCAGTCCCGGCCTCCTGTATCCCAGCCTCAACGCGTTTTCGACCGCTCTCATTGTCAGGATATGATGGTCGGCACAGGCGAAGTGGAGTGCTGGGTCGCGCGTTCTCACGCCCGTGACGACGCAAGGGTGGTTTTTCCAGACTGGAAGGAAGCGTTCAGGTAGGTGATTGTCCTTCATTAGACCCGCGACAATGACTCCGCGTATATTGCGTGAGCACAGGATTCGGTGAAGCCTTTTACCGTCCAGGGAGGGATCGTGCAGCCAGAATTCGTCGATCCCGTAACCGCTCTCAAAGGCCCTGCGACGGCACCCCTCGACATAGCTGGGGATGGTGGGATGAGCTGTGAAGGCATCCTCATCGTGATGTGCATTCAACAGGGCCAGGGTTGCCCGATGGCTCTGATGGGCATCCTTACGGAGTTGGGCCATCAGATGCGCCACAGTCGGGTTCTTACGATATCCCATCTTCCGGGCAAGCGCGGAGATTCTTCTGCGAGTCTTGAGAGGTATTTCAGAGCTGTTCCTCAATGCCAGCGAGATCGTGTTTTTGGAGACGCCTGCGGCAATGGCCACATCTTGCATGGAAACCCGTTTCACGGATTGGAACGTAACATTACTGTCAAGTAAACAAGACCTTGTTGCGGGCTTTCTAGATTCGATAGTCTTTGAAGCAGTAGCCCTCATGATCCGTTCCAACATCAATTGTGGAACCAAAACACCCCCTTCCCATTCCGATGAAAAAACCCTCCTTCACGATCGGCATTGATTATGGCAGCAACTCCGTGCGTGCGCTGGTGGTGCGCTGTCACGACGGCAAGGAATTCGGCAGCGCGGTCTTTAATTATCCGAGCGGAACGCAAGGCATCCTACTGGATCCCAAGGATTTTCATTTGGCCCGCCAGCATCCCGGCGACTACCTGCTCGGCCTTGAGAAGTCGGTCAAGGGCGCCCTTGCGGCCGCCTCGAAGCAACCGGGATTCTCGGCGAGCAAGGTCATCGGCTTGGGCGTCGACACCACGGGGTCAAGCCCGATTCCTGTCGACCGGAAGAACCGGGCACTGGCCCAGGATCCGAAGTGGAAAAAGAATCTCTATGCCCAGTGCTGGCTCTGGAAAGACCATACGGCGTGGGAAGAAGCGGCCCGCATCACGGAACTAGCCGCCAAGCATCGCCCCGGATACATCGCCAAATGCGGCAACACCTACTCTTCTGAGTGGTGGTGGAGCAAGATCTGGCGATGCCTGCAGGTTGCACCGAAGGTCTTTGACGCCGCCTATTCCTGGGTGGAGCTGGCCGATTGGATTCCTTCCGTCCTGGCCGGAGTGGAGGATCCACTCGCTGTGAAGCGCGGCATCTGTGCCGCAGGTCACAAGGCGCTCTACAGCGACGAGTGGGGAGGTCTTCCCGACAAGAAGTTCCTCGCGATGCTACATCCCAAGCTCGCCTCGCTCCGCGACCGCCTCTACGACAAGGCCCACGACGCAACCGAGTCCGCCGGCTGCCTCAGTCCTACCTGGGCAAGGAAACTTGGCCTACCAGCCGGCATACCGATCGCCATTGGTGAATTTGACGTTCACTACGGCGCTATCGCCTGCGGTATTTCCGAGGGGACGCTGGTGAAGGTCATCGGCACCTCTACCTGCGATTGTGCGGTGGTTCCCATGACAAAGAAAGTCGCCGACATCCCCGGTATCTGCGGCATCGTTCCGGGTGCCATCCTCCCGGGCTTCTTCGGTATTGAGGCGGGTCAGTCGGCTGTCGGAGACATCTTCAAGTGGTGGGTCGAGGGGATCTGCGGCGATGCTTCACTCCACGCCCACCTCACCCGGGAGGCTGCAAAGCTCAAGCCGGGCCAGAGCGGCCTGCTCGCTCTCGATTGGCACAACGGGAACCGCACCATCCTCGTCGACCCGCTTCTGACTGGCGGGATCATCGGCCAGACCCTGTATACCACCCGCGCCGAGATCTACCGCGCCCTGATTGAGGCGACCGCATTCGGGGCACGCGCCATCATCGAGCGTATCCGCGAATACGGGGTCCCAGTAAAACGGGTCGTCTGCGCTGGGGGTATTGCCGAGAAGAACTCACTGCTCATGCAGATCTACGCTGACATCACGGGCTGCACAATGCAGGTGGCGGGTTCGAGTCAGGCCTGCGCCCTAGGATCGGCGATTTCCGCCTCGGTGCTCGCCGGAGCCCACAAGGACTTTGCCAGCGCCCAGAAAGCAATGGTGAAGATTAAGGCGAAGGCCTACACGCCGAACGCCGTGGCAAAAAAAACCTACGACCGCCTTTTTGATCTCTATCGAGAACTCCATGATGCCCTCGGTGGCGTGAACAGGAAAGCTGACCTTTCCCGCGTCATGAAAGACCTGCTCGCCATCAGCAACTCGAGCGTCTCCTGACAAGGATCACCTTACTCATCAGACTTAATACCCATCCCGAAACCATCATGAACAACATCCCCTCGCCCGAAATCTGGTTCCTCACAGGCAGTCAACACCTCTACGGCGAGGGCCCTCTCCGTCAGGTGGCCGCCAACTCCCAGAGCATCGTCGACCAACTCAACTCATCGGCCCGCCTTCCGCTTAGGATCGTCTTCAAACCAGTCCTGACTCGTCCGGAGGAGATCCGTGCCACCCTGCTTGAAGCTAACGGTAACGCGCTCTGCGCCGGCGTCATCACCTGGTGCCACACTTTCTCACCCTCCAAGATGTGGATCTCCGGTCTGCTCCAGTTCCGCAAGCCGCTCCTCCACCTCGCCACCCAGTTCAACCAGGATCTGCCGTGGGCCGAGATCGACATGGACTTTATGAATCTCAACCAGGCCGCCCACGGGGACCGCGAGCATGGATTCATCCACGCCCGACTCCGCCTACCGCGCAAGGTAGTCGTCGGCCACTGGAGCGATGCGGAGGTGCAGGAGCGCATCGCCGCCTGGATGCGCGTCACCCGCGCATGGGCCGATTGGCAGACCGGGCGCTATGTACGGTTTGGCGACAACATGCGTCAGGTGGCCGTCACGGACGGGGACAAGGTGGCGGCCGAGGCCCGCTTCGGATTTTCGGTTAACACGCACGGCGTCGGCGATCTCGTGGCCGTGATGGAGTCGGTTCCGGACGCCCTGATCGATGCACTCTGCTCCGAATACGACGAGACCTACGAGGTTGCACCCGCGCTCCGCAAGGGAGGAGACAGGCACGATATCCTCCGCTACAACGCCCGGCAGGAGATCGGCCTCCGCTCCTTTCTGGAGCAAGGTGGATTCACGGGATTCAGCGACACCTTCGAGGATCTGCACGGTCTTGCTCAACTGCCCGGCCTTGCCGTCCAGCGTCTCATGGCGGATGGGTATGGCTTTGCCGGCGAGGGTGACTGGAAAACCGCGGCCGTCGTACGCGCCATGAAGGTGATCTCGTACGGTCTTCCCGGCGGAGCCTCCTTCATGGAAGACTATACCTACGACTTAAGCCCATCAGGTTCACTCGTCCTAGGTTCCCACA